>Ga0268278_1002186_pt1 | contig 10465 bp, 7 predicted proteins | sample saktaG_3_FD_190135 | JGI IMG/M metagenome (GOLD analysis project Ga0268278, IMG submission 190135) | Saline water microbial communities from Sakinaw Lake, British Columbia, Canada - sak_2010_1_5_55m | ecosystem: Environmental > Aquatic > Non-marine Saline and Alkaline > Saline ... | reverse complement strand
TATTGCCGACAAGTGAATACCCCAACTTCGCGGTAACCCTGAAAAACCTGGGACCCCATCTTAATCTACTGACCTATGATCTGTTACAATTTATCATGTGGATGGCCTTTGGTTCGATAAGAGACCGCTGGCGAAAAGAAAGTCTGGGATTACCTAGGGGTCCTATCTTTCGAAGAATAGAGAAACAACAAATTCCGGTACTTGCTGCTTATAGTTCATATGTAGTACCAAAACCAGCAGATTGGCCTGAACAGGCCTGGGTTACAGGATACTGGCACAAGAAGGTTCGGGATGATTGGCAGCCTCCCAGGGAGTTGGAAAATTTTCTGGCATCCGGGTCACCCCCGGTATGTGTCACCTTCGGCAGTATGATAGATAATGAGAAGGATAGAATAGAAAGATTGATCCGGAAAACTCTGGAAAATGAAGGATTAAGAGGAATACTGGTGGCAGGTTGGAGTGGAATAGGGAAGACGGAAGAAGGAAATAGTAATTTTTACTATTTGGAATCGATCCCTTATGACTGGTTGTTTCCCCAGGTGAGCACAGTAGTACATCATGGGGGTGCCGGTACATTAGCAGCTGCTTTACGGGCAGGGGTACCCTCAATTGTGGTTCCCTTTGTTGCCGACCAACCCTTCTGGGCACAGCAAGTTCATAAACTTGGAGTTGCTCCAAAACCCATTAAGAGGAGCGCCTTGAACGAGAAATGTTTCTCTTATGCTCTTCGGATAGCTGTCAACGATAAAGCTCTCCGAAAAAAAGCCCGGGAATTAGGTCATTTAATCTGTAGGGAGGATGGAATATCCACAGCAATTGATATTATCCATCAGCATTTAGGGATTAAGAAATAAATTCTCATACTTGGTAGGGGTAAATATAAATAGGAATAGGAATTATAGACCTCCAATATAATTATTTATTTACTAAACATATTTTATCTAAATAAAATTGCATGCTATAATTAAGAAGAATTCAATTATATTAGGAGGGGTTAAAATGGATTTTGAAAAAAAGCTGGAAGAATTGGGATTTGTGTTACCTGTTGCGACAAAACCGCTTGGTTCGTATGTTCCCTATAAAATTGTTGGAAATATGGTGCACCTTTCAGGGCAAGGCCCATTTGTTGATGGACGGTCGATATACAGCGGCAAAGTTGGTGGGGCAGTTTCTCAGGATCAAGGTTACGAAGCAGCAAGGGTTTGTGCATTAAACTTGCTGGCTCAGCTTAAGGCGGCCGCAGGCAGTTTGAATAATGTCAAACAAATTGTTAGTGTGAAAGGATATGTTGCATGTGAATCCAATTTCACAGAGCATCCTTCGGTAATTAATGGTGCTTCGGATTTGTTGGTTGCCGTATTTGGTGAAGCCGGGCAACATGTCAGGTGTGCGCTCGGAACGAATGTATTGCCTGTTGATATACCTGTCGAAATTGAGATTGTCGCAGAGCTGAAGGGTTGATATTTGAAAAATTAAAATAGGTTGGAGGAGGGATAATAGGGGCAGACACCCATTTTAATAAATAATTAAGTAATTTTTAGTGGAAAACCTATAGGATCTAAGGAATTTTTTAATCAGATAGTTGAGGCTTTAGGTATTAATATAGAAAGGCATCCTAAAGGAAGAACTCGTAAAATGGAAAGCTAAGCGATAGAAAAAATAAGATGTATCCTTGTTTTCCTAAGTGAGGTTATTAGAATGATTTAAGAAAAGATTCATTAAAAATATTTGCTCTAATGGAATAAATAAAGATATAATTAAAATACTATTTTTAGGTTATATTAAAAAATATTATAATTTATTAGTTTGAATTTCTTTTTATCTGATCAGTTAAATTCTAAAGAGAAAACAAGATATATAAAATTTTATAATTCAAGGAATTAAAGCATTGAAAAATTACAAGAGATGGCTTAAGAAAAGCAGTCAAGAGATTGCCTTTATTACTAAAGACCCAATTTTACTTTTGGCTGTTTTACTTATCTTTGGCTCACTGATTATTTTTATTCTTTACCCCCTTTGTAAAGTTATTACCGCAAGCGTTTTTTCAAAAGGCCAATTTTCTTTTAACGTTCTTAAAGATGTAATTTCTAACTGGTATTTTAGGCAAGGCTTTTACAATAGTATTATTATGGGGACATTGACATCAATCATTGGAGCAGGCATAGGTTTTCTCTTTGCTTTTACCCTGGCACGAACTGACATCCCTTTTAAAAAAGCTTTTCATCTAGTCGCTATCATTCCTATCATTTCTCCACCATTTATCGGTGCTATGGCCATAATAATGCTTTTTGGCAATAACGGGCTTATAACATCCGGTCTTTTGGGAATTAATAATTTTAAAATTTATGGTTTCCGCGGGCTTTTATTTGCTCAAGTCATAACCTTTTTTCCAGTAGCCTATATTACTCTTCGAGGTGTGTTGGAATCTATTAGTCCTACTTTGGAAGATGCCGCTTTTGATCTTGGGGGTTCGCGTTGGAAGGTTTTTAAGAAAGTGACTTTACCTTTGGCAATTCCCGGCATAGCCAGTGCTATCCTGATACTTTTTGTAGAAACTTTAGCTGATTTTGGGAATCCATTAATTTTAGCCGGAAGTAAATTTCCCATACTCTCCGTTCAAGCTTACCTGCAGATTACCGGGATGTATGATCTCCCCAGTGGAGCTGCTCTGGCATTGATCCTTTTAGTTCCTTCGATTTCGGTTTATTTTTTACAGAAATATTGGGTATCACGTAAAAAATATGTCACAGTTACCGGAAAACCCACCGCGTCCAGTCATAAAGTCGTTAGTCCAGTTGCTAAATGGATTTTATTCGCTTTTTGTTCTTTCCTTGCTTTTATTATTTTGTTAATTTATTTTACTATTTTATGGGGCGCTTTCGCCAAAGTTTGGGGTTTCGACAATTCTTTAACCCTGGAAAATTTTAAATACGTTTTTAGCGTAGGATTTGAAGCAGTCACCGATACACTCATTATTGCTGTAACTTCTACCCCCATAGCCGGTATTTTAGGAATGATTATTGCTTTTTTGGTAGTACGGAAAAAATTTCCCGGAAAACGGGAAATGGAATTCACTTCTATGTTAAGTTTTGCAGTGCCAGGGACAGTAATTGGCATTGGATATATCTTGGCATTTAATAACCCCCCATTTGCCTTAACCGGTACATTTCTTATCCTTATGTTAAATTTTGTTTTCAGGTATATCCCGGTAGGTATTCAATCGGGAGTAGCTATTCTTCAGCAAGTTGACCCTTGTATTGAAGAGGCAGCTGTTGATTTGGGTGCAGATTCTCAATATACCTTTAAAAAAGTAACTCTCCCTCTCATGGTACCAGCTTTTTTTTCCGGATTAATTTACTCTTTTGTCCGGGCAATGACAGCAATTTCTGCAGCCATTTTCTTGGTTTCTGCTCATTGGAATTTAATGACTGTTCAAATTATGTCTCAAGTAGAATCAGGTAGATTGGGGGCGGCCTGTGCTTTTAGCGTAATATTGGTTGGAATTATATTGCTGGCAATTCTGATTATCAGGCTGATTCTTAATTTGTTTTATGGTAGTTTCGGAGGCACCATGCTAAAGATTTAAAGGAGAAAATAATGAGTGTTAAATTAGTGAATATTAGTAAAATATTTAGAGATCAAGGGAATGCTCAGAAAAAAGTGGAAGCGGTTAAGGATGTTAACCTGGAAGTTAAAGACGGAGAAATGGTTACTTTATTGGGGCCTTCGGGTTGCGGAAAAACAACCACTCTAAGAATTGTTTCCGGGTTTGAAACTCCAACCACGGGCGAAGTATGGATATCTGGAAAAATGGTAAATAATATCCCGCCTAACAAGAGAGATACTTCCATGGTTTTCCAAAGCTACGCTATTTTTCCCCATCTTTCTGTTGCTCAGAATGTCGGCTTTGGCTTAGAACTTAAAGGCTGGGGAAAAACTGAAATAGAAAAAGAAGTTAGAAGAATTATGAAAATCATGGAATTTTCGGAATTATATAGCCGGAAACCTGAACAATTATCTGGAGGACAACAACAAAGAGTGGCTTTAGCCAGAGCTGTTATAAACAAACCCAGTGTATTGCTCTTTGATGAGCCACTTTCCAATTTAGATGCAAAGCTTAGAGTTCAAATGAGAATGGAAATCCGGAAAATCCAAAAGACCTTTGGTATTACCAGCATATATGTGACTCATGATCAGGAAGAAGCTTTGACCATTTCGGATAGAGTTGTAGTAATGAATGAAGGTAAAATTATGCAGGTAGCAACCCCTATTGAAATTTATTCTCATCCCAAGAATATGTTCGTTGCTGACTTTATCGGACGTGTTAATTTCATCCCCGGCAAAATTATAGACAAGAAAGAAAAAACTTTACTGGTTGATTTTGGAATTTATCAAAAAGAAATACAATACCGATATGGGAATTTTAAAGTAAATGAAAATGTTATTATTGTTGTTCGTCCTGAATCGTTAAAAATGTCACCCGGTAAGAAAATAGACCCTCATTGTATTCAGGGAGAAATTAGTAAATTAGTTTATCTTGGACCAACAATTGAATACGAAATCGAAGTTAAGGGGCTTTCTCGCAAAATATTTGCAGTTCTCTATAATCCTATCGAGGAAGGATTTTTTAAGGTAGGGGATTTAGTAAATATTGATTTTAAACCTATTGCAGCTCATATCCTATCGCAAAAAGATAAAGAGTAGTATATAATAATTAATAATTATAATTTAAATTACTATCTTTTACGCACACAAGACCTTAATTGGGAAAACAATCCATGAAAAGGAGGATGATAAAGAACGCTAAATAACTTTTAAGTAATGTAAAAAATTTTAAACAGGAGGAATTGTTAAAAATGAAAAAATTAATTTTAGTATTTGTATTGATTATTATAAGCGTGTTTGCTCTGAATATTGCTGCTGTAGCAGCTGATAAAGTTGTTATATATGCCAGTGTTGATGAAGGTAATGCAAAAAAAATATTAGATGCCTTTTCAGCCCAAACAGGTATTGCAGCAGAATTTGTTCATTTATCTTCCGGACCAGCTATGGCTAGAATTACTGCTGAAGCGAATAACCCTCAAGCAGATGTCTGGTTAGGAGCTCCAAGCGAAAATCATGTTGTGCTCAAAGAAGAAGGATTGACTATCCCTTATATATCAGATGCAATGGAAAAATTAGACCCAAGTTTTAAAGACCCAGATGGTTATTGGCGTTCTTTTTACATGAACCCCATGGCTTTGGCAGTAAATACAGAAGCGCTAAAAAAAGCAGGAGCTGCTAAACCTACTTCCTGGCAGGATCTTTTAAAACCGGAATATAAAGATTTAATCCAGATGCCTACCCCTCAATCATCCGGAACAGCTTATGCTATTATTACAACATTAGTTACTGTAATGGGGGAAGATGAAGCTTTTGAATATATGAAAAAATTAAATCCAAATGTCCAGACTTATACTTCTTCCGGAACCGGTCCTTCTAAAGGAGTTGCAGTAGGCCAGGCAGCTATCGGTATTCAATTTACCCCTGCTTTCTTTGAATTTATCGACCAGGGATATCCCTTGGAAGTAATTTTCCCATCCGAGGGTGTTGGATTTGAAGCTCCTGCCGTTTCAATTATCAAAGGTGCAAAAAATATAGAATCTGCAAAAATATTAATTGACTGGTTAGTTTCTAAAGATGGTCAAGATGTTTTATCCAAAGAGAAGACCTACTTCTATCCTGTTATACCGGAAGCGGAACTATCTATAGGAATGCCGGCATTTTCTGAACTTAAAACAATCGTAGTAGATAATCAATGGGCTGGTGAAAACAAAAAGAGATTAGTTGATCGTTGGGTAAATGAAGTATTGCCTGCAAAATAAAAAATCTTACAAAGGTATAAATGAATAGTACAAAGGAGGGTTTTCTTAATTAAAGAAAGCCCTCCTTTATCCATCTTACCCTAAATTTGGCAGTTAATACCGCGAACCCATATTAAATAAAATAGGGATTTTATTTTAGATTTGTCACCATAAAGCTTAACTTTAATTAAGTACTTTAAAAATTAAAAAATACGGATGGTTCAAGAATGTTTAAAGAATATAACAATGTTGAGGATAATAATTTTGTTGATGATGCTCTTGGGAGGCATATAAATTTATTCGATAAGATGAAAAAGGACAAATCACTTCAAGGCCAAATTATGAAAGTGGCTAAAAAGTTAATCTGTATTTACAAAAATAAGGGAAAGCTTTTATTGTGTGGAAATGGTGGAAGTGCAGCTCAAGCTCAACATCTTGCCACTGAATTAGTAGCCAGATTTTATTTGGATAGAAAAGCTTTAAATGCAGAAGCCTTATCAGTTAACACTTCTTCCATAACTTCTATAGCCAATGATTATAGTTTTAATCAAATATTTTCCCGGCAGATAGAGGCGAAGGGTGAATCGGGTGATATGCTTATAGTTCTTTCTACTAGCGGTAAATCTAAAAATATAATTGAAGCAATAAAAACTTCATATAACCTTAAAATTTATACAGTTGCTCTAGTTGGTAAAATTGATGAATTTACTTTGCCAAAATTTACAGATCTCATTGTTTCTGTCCCCTCTGCAATAATTCCCCTGATACAAGAAGCCCATCTCTTTATTGGTCATCTAATTTGTGAGTACGTAGAAAGACAATTGTTTGCTAAAAGTTTAAATAAAAAATAACTGGTGAATCCTTAGCTATAGAAGACAATGTTCTTGGAGAAGGTATGAAAGGGTCAAGTCTTGAAATATAACAAAGCCCAGGTAATGTGACAGTGGGCAGCTGTATAGTTTAATGATTCGGTAATTTTTAGTGGACAACCTATAGGATCTAAGGAATTTTTTAATCAGATAGTTGAGGCTTTAGGTATTAATATAGAAAGGCATCCTAAAGGAAGAACTCGTAAAATGGAAAGCTAAGCGATAGAAAAAATAAGATGTATCTATTTAAATTATATTACTCAAAAGAAGGAATTTTAAAAATAAATGTGATATATTATTAAATGAAGGTGTTTCAAATTAATATTTATGCTTTAAAATAAAAAAGGATTTTATATAATACTTTTTTAGATTTAATATCGTAACCTGTATGAAGGTAACAGGAGAGACTTTTTCTTTCCATCATAAAAGAAAAAGAGCCGAAGAGGTAAAATACCAAAAGTATTAAAACTTTCAGGCAAAAGGACTGTTACCGGACAGAACTCTGGAGAGCTTTATGCTAAAAAACACCGACGGGTCAATTTCTATTTTTTTAGGAATAACTTTACAGAGTTTACTAAAAGAATTATTTCCTAATTTCTTAGGAAAAATCTTTCAGGTAAAAGGACAGAGTAAGAGAGTAATATTATTATTTTCTTGTTCTGTCCTTTTTTATTTGCAGCATGGCAGGGGATGGTTCTTTGTCATATTTTAATTCTGATACTACACTTCAATTAATAGGATAAATGACCGTCCCTTGCCACAATAAAAAGAAAGGAGGTGATAAAATTACAACAAATTTCTATTTTTTTTGATAAAGTTATATTTTAAAATTTGGAGGAAAGAAAATGAAAATTAAATTACAAAAAGTTTTAATTTTAACACTGGTTTTTGTAGCTTTTCTATCAATTACCGTACTAGCAGATATTAATTGGCGTCAGTTTGAAGGAACGGAAATCCGTTTGTTAATGAATAAACATCCTTTTACTACTTTTATTGAACCTAAAATTACCGAATTCGAAGAAAAAACCGGCATTAAAGTAGTTATGGAAGTTTTCCCGGAAGACCAATTTCGCGATAAACGTCTTATTGAGTTAAATGCGGGAGGAAAAGTTGATGGCTTCATGATTATGCCCGGCCAGGCCAAGCTTCACTATTGGACAGCAGGATGGTTAGCTCCTCTTGAAGGATTTATGACAGATCCTAATTTAACTAATGTAAAAGAATGGGATTTAGGAGATTTCTTTGCTGGTCCAATGACAGGCGCAAGAATAGAAGGACATCAAATTGGAGTTGTTATAAATGCAGAGGCATCTTTACTTGCATATCGAAAAGATTTATTTGAAAAATTTAATGTAAAAGTACCGGAAACGATGGAAGAATTAGAAGCAGCTGCAAAATTCTTTCATAAAAAAGTTGTAGATGAAAAAGAAATGATAGGAATTACCTTAAGAGGTAAAGCTGCCGCTGCTACTTCACAATTTGTAGACTTTCTTTACACTTTCGGCGGTTCATGGACTGATAGTGAGGGGAACGCAAATATTGCTTCACCGGAAAGTATAAATGCTTTTGATTTCTATGGCAAACTCTTAAGAGAATATGGACCAAAGGGACCGACAATGTATCATTGGGCAGAAAGCACTTCTACCTTTATGGATGGTACTGCCGCCATGATATTTGATGCTAATGTATTTAAATCTCTTTATGAAAACCCAACGGAATCAAAGGTTGCGGGCAAAGTAGGATATACTACTATTCCAGCAGGACCAGGGGGCAAACTTCCTCATGTTTCTAACTGGAGTCTTGCAGTTTCTGGAACGGCTACACCCGAATGTCAAAAAGCAACCTGGCTCTTTGTCCAATGGGCAACTAATAAAGAAAATGAACTGGGTGCTCTTCTATCTGGCGTACCGGCAGGGCGTGAATCAGCTTGGACAGATCCAAAATTTGTTTCCACAGATAATACCCCGGATTGGACAGCGAGTTCTCTTGAATCCTTTGCAATTGGACAACCACAATGGAATCCACCGGTATTGAACGTTTCTGAAATCAGAGACATAATAGGGCAGGTCATTGTAGATAGCATTGATGGTAAAGATGTGAAGGTTTCTGCGGAACAAGGTGCTAAATTAATGGATCAAAAGATGGAAAAATAGTATATAATATTATATGCGAAATTAAAAAATATTTTGAGAGGGTGGTTTTATGACCGCCCTCTCAAAATACGAAAGAATATTTATTTTATGAAGAAATTTAAAGAAAAAATTCTTAGCTTCGTAGATAACCATATACATATTATTTTTCCCGCACCTACAATAATTGCATTGTTTGTAGTAGTAATATTTCCCATCATATACAATATATATATGTCTTTTAATAAATGGAGGATCGGATTAGGTTCTCCAAAATTTATAGGTTTGCAAAATTATATCGACGCTTTTTCTGACCCCCGCTTTTGGAATGGCCTAAAAGTTATGTTTTTCTTTAGCGGCTTATCTTTATCTTTGGAGATAGTCTTAGGACTACTTATCGCGGTATATCTAAACAAAGAATTTAAAGGAAGCAGTTTTGTACAGACTATTTATATATTTCCCTTTGCCGCTACACCCGTAGCCATTGCCTTAATCTGGCGAATAATGTTAAATCCTCAAATTGGAGCACTAAATTATTTTTTAAGCCTTATTGGGCTTCCGCCAAGTCTTTGGATTAGCAGTGCAAAAACAGTAATCTTATCTTTAGTGTTGGTTGATGTATGGAAATGGACTCCCATGATTACCCTTATTGTTCTAGCGGGTTTAAAATCTCTTCCTAAAGACCCTTATGAGGCAGCAGTTATCGACGGAGCAAGCATTCCCCAGGTTTTTTATCACATTACCTTACCCTTGATTCAACCGGTTCTTTTTTCCGCTCTTGTCCTAAGGTCTCTGGATAATTTGAAAGAATTTGATATTATTTATACTATTACTCAGGGCGGACCCGGCATTGCCTCGGAAACACTCTATCTTTATTCTTATAAAACAGCTTTTAGTTTTTTTAATTGCGGGTATGGTTCGACATTAATAATAATTGTATTTTTGTTGGTCTTAATATTTAATCTGATTATCAACAAAATACGTTATAAATCGGAAGTGTTATAAAATTTGAAAAAAAAGATAATTTACAAAATATTATTTTATATCGGTGTAGTTATTCTTATCATTCCTCCTATATTTGTTTTTGTATGGATGATTATGATAGGCTTAAAAACCGGAGTTCAAAATATCGAATATCCTCCGCTTTTTATATTTAAGCCCACTTTGGATAATTTCAAAGCCGTCTTTCAACAACATAATTTCTTACAATATTTAATTAACAGTTTTATCATTGCTACCAGCGCTACCTTTATTTCACTTCTTATAGGCCTTCCGGCGGCTTATTCTATTGCCCGATATAAACAAAGAAAACTAAGCGTAGCAATTCTTGTAGCTCGCATGACCCCTTTTGTGAGTTATTTATTACCTTGGTATATTCTTTTTCGCAGGCTCGATCTTATTGATACTTTCACAGCCATGATTACCACTCATTTAATCATAACCCTACCTATGATTATTTGGCTTATGATTGCTTTTTTCGAGGGCGTACCAAGGGCATTGGAGGAAGCAGCACTTATAGACGGCTGTGCCCGGTCAGAGACCTTTTTACGTATTACCATACCACTATCCATGAATGGAATTATTACTTCGGCAATTATATCTTTTATTTTTTCCTGGAATCAAT
>Ga0268278_1002182_pt1 | contig 10486 bp, 10 predicted proteins | sample saktaG_3_FD_190135 | JGI IMG/M metagenome (GOLD analysis project Ga0268278, IMG submission 190135) | Saline water microbial communities from Sakinaw Lake, British Columbia, Canada - sak_2010_1_5_55m | ecosystem: Environmental > Aquatic > Non-marine Saline and Alkaline > Saline ... | reverse complement strand
AGCACCTTTTTCGTGGACAATCTTTGAGATTTCTTCAAGAGGCTGCAACACGCCGGTAGATGTTTCAGCGTGGACTATGGCCACAATTGTTGCTGGAAAATCCTGAAGCGCGGCGGTAACGTCATCAGGATTAATCGGAGTCCCCCATATTGCTTCAACCCTTTTAAGGATACCTCCACACCGTCCGACGATATCACTCATACGTTCGCCAAAAACACCGTTGACGCAGACGAGTACATGATCACCCTCTTCGATCATATTTACCAAAGCGGCTTCCATACCGGCACTTCCCGTTCCCGAAATGGGGATTGTAAAATGATTGTTCGTCATGAAAACGGCCCGGAGCATTTCCTGAACTTCTTCCATAACGGCAAGAAATGCCGGGTCGAGGTGTCCCACGACAGGGCTTGACATGGCTTTGAGTACACTATCCGGTACATTACTGGGACCGGGACCCAGTAAAATCCGCTGTGGAAGCGAGAGGTCTTTGTATAATGTGTCCATAAGGTCATCCTTCCTTTCTCAAAAGATATTGAAGAAAACGTCACCCATAGATCATGAGGTGACGGATATTTCTCCTAAAGCGGCAAAGCCGCAACCCCAAAAGTGCCTAAAGTTTGAAGTGCCTAAAGTGAGCTAAAGTTAATGTACACGCCTTCGGCGCGGTCAAATTCGAAACAGGCTGCGCTGAAAGCGCATTTTTTAACTTTTGGTACTTTAGCTCACTTTAGTTCACTTTACACTCTTAACTAAATCTTGCTGCTTGAACTGGTACCAACATCTGCGCAAAAAACGCAGTTGTTAAGAATAAAGACTCTAACGGCGGTGTGCAAGTACGTCCGGGTTAACCAGGTGATCCGGTACCTGTCCTCTTATGCCTGCCAGGAGATTTTCAGCCGCCATGACAGCCATCCTGCTTCGTGTCGCTACAGTTGCGCTTCCGACATGCGGAATAACCAGACAGTTTGGAAGAGTCATGAGCTTATGATCGGGCGGTAGCGGTTCCGGATCGGTAACGTCCAGGGCAGCATAAGCGATTTTTTTTGAGCTCAGCGCTTCATAGAGGGCATCGGAGTCAACAACGGGACCGCGGGACGTATTAATAAGGATCGCCGTATCTTTCATCTTGGCTAGAGCAGCAGTATCAATTAAGGGATGTGTTTCCGGAGTGAGGGGGACGTGAAGGCTTATAAAATCCGCCCGTTCAAACAGTTCATCAAGCGTACGGCACATCGTAGCACCGATTGTTTCTCCCTTTTCTACCCGACGGTGATCGTAATAGATAACCTCCATATCAAATCCTCTTGCCCGCCGTGCCACTTCGAATCCGATTCGTCCCATTCCGATGATTCCCAGGGTTGCGTGATGAATATCCCTCCCTAAAAGCTCCATCGGTTTGAACGTTTTCCACTTCTCAGCTCGAATGTAATCGATTCCTTCACCGAGACGTCTGGCAGCGGCCATCAGTAATGTAAAAGCGAGATCGGCAGTTGTTTCCGTCAGAACACCGGGTGTATTTCCCACGAGAATGCCGCGATCAGTTGCTGCCTGAATGTCGATGTTGTCAAACCCGACGGCATAATTACTGATGATTTTAAGCTGGTTTCCCGCCGAGTCCATGACTTCTCCGTCAATTCTGTCCGCAAGGAGTGGTAGAAGTCCCACCATGCCGCGAACCTTTTCCAACAGAATATCACGGGGCGGAGGCATATCCTCAGGCCATATTTCGGCGTCACAGGCATTTCTTACCATAGCTAAGCCTGCTTCCGGTATTAGCCGGGTTACGAATACCTTTGGTTTGCTCATTGCGTTTTCGCTTCTTTCTCCTTCAGTGCCGAGTAAACCTGATCATGGAAGGGTGTCGTAATGCCGAATACCTTGCCGCTTTTGACAACATATCCCGTGAATGTTTCGATCTCTGATGGTTTCCCCTTTTCAAAGTCGAGTTGCAGCGAGGATTTCGTTTCGTAGGGGAAATTACGAGCCAGTGCAAGAGATTTCCGGACAACGTCATCGGGGAGGGAGACGTTTTGCGCCTTCGCCAGTGATTCTACTTCCCGCATCAATCCTTCAGTCATCTTCACATTGTCTTGATCTTCCATTATTGCGCCGAAAGGTTTATCCAACATCGAAGTTATGCCCGCAAGAGGACCCATGAAAACAAACTTTGTCCAGACGTCTGTTTGGATATTTGATGATAGTGTGGCCTTTATCCCGGCATTTTGCAGGACTGACTCGATATTCTTATACGGTTCGATTGAGCCGTCTTCGGGACCGAAAATCAGTGTGCGGGGGCCGGCTACCTGTTGAATCTTGCCCGGTGAAACGATGCGTGAACTTATATAAACGCATCCGTTTAGAACACTCCTTTTATGGAGAGTCGTTTTTAATCGTTCCGCATTATCCACACCATTTAAGACAGTGATGATGACAGTATCATCATGGATATTGTTCACCAGCATTCGAGCAGCAGCATCAAGACCGTAGCCCTTGACGCAAAGGATGATCACATCCACGGGACCCAATTCTTCGGGATTGTCCGTGGCGTATACGGGTCTGGCAACAAATGTGCCTTCTTCCTGTGTTGTGACTTCAAGCCCGCTCTCCTTGATTTTTTCTAAATGCGGTCCCCGGACGACAAACATGATTTGATGATCATCTTTTGATTCGTATTTAAGGGCCAGCTTGCCGCCGAAATAACCGCCAACGCCGCCTATTCCTACGATTGCAATTTTCATTTTTTACCTCCATGAGTGATTGTAACTGTTGAACTGAACAGCGAGCACATTCCCCGCTGCTTGCGGCGGGGTTAGCGAGCGAATAAAAAATAAACATTTTCCTTAACAGTCGGAGCTTCCCGCGACAAGTTGCGGGAAGCTTCAAAGCTTACAATTAATTGAAGATCACATTAAATCTATATTCGCTTTCCCACCCCAAGGTACAAAGATGCTGAGAATCTGAAATAATTTTTGAAGGATATGATTAATTTAGAGTACAGAAAGTATGATTATTTTGTCAATATATTTAAGATTCCAAAAGAAGAAAGAATCCCTTATCGATATACGAAGACGATATGGAAAGTAATTGTGAATATGTTCACATAATACGGACGAATAATGTGGTGATAATCACTAAACATGGAGATATCACATGATATATGGTATAAATAATTGTTTCGGACGATCATTTGTGATGAATAGAAGTTAGCCCGACAAGGTAACTGTAGCCGACCGCTGAAAGCGGCAAAAAGAGGTTCGTCACGACAATGAGATGTACGAACTCAGAGAACCACAGGTTTCTTACAGTGATGATTTTACCGATAAAAAGAGCATTCTAAGGGGCGACAATGCATATTTATGGGGCTGTAATTATTGAATTACAATGGGTTAGCTTGGTCCGACCCTAAGTTAGACTAAGTTAGGAAAGCACGGAGGCAGATGCTTCTTAAAAAAACCATCTTCGACATCCTTTGATAATTTCGAACATTTCCTCCACCTTATTTCCATGATTTCAACAGGAAAAATAGAAACAGACCAAAAATCTCAAGTCGCCCAAGAAGCATATCCCCCGTAAGAATCCATTTTCCAAACTCGGGGATCTGACTGAAGTTGCTCACTGAGCCGACCAGACCGAATCCCGGCCCCACATTACCCATTGTCGCAGCCGAGGCAGAGAATGCGGACATGATATCGACACCCATGAAACATATGAGAAGAGTCGATACAAAGACGATTACAATATAAAGCGTTATAAAAAGGAGACCTGCCTCCAGAACATCGCTGTCTACAGCCACGCCATCTGTTTTTGCTTTCACCACAGCGTGGGGATGTTCGGCTTTTGTGATCCTCTGTTTGATGGCATGCCAGAATAACACAGTTCGATCAACCTTTATCCCCCCCGAAGTGGACCCGCTGCAGGCACACTGCAACGTGAAAAACAGAATCAGGAGCTGGCTGAAGGGCGGCCACAGATTGCTGTTGGTCGTGGCAAATCCGGTCGATGTTCCGATAGAAATAATTTGAAAAGCCGCATACCGGATTGCTTCTCCCCATTCCTCGAATACTGTTCCGTGGATATTGACCGCTGTCAATATAACGCCGGCAGCAAGCATGACCAGATAAAACTTTATCACCCCTGATTTGAACGGGGCTCGAAAGTCGCCTGACAGGGTTACGAACAGTAGCCCGAAGTTGATGCCGGACAGGATCATGAAGATCATAATGACGCATTCGACCGAGATGCTTTGATAATAAGCGATACTCAAATTTTTTGGTGAGAATCCTCCGGTGGCGATGGTGGCAAAGGAATTGGTAATCGCATCAAACAGGTTCATGTCGCATGCGATAAGGGCGAAGGTTTCCAACACGGTCAGCCCCACATAAACGAACATGATTATCTGCATGGTCTTTTTTGTCCGGTATCTGAAATTTGCCGCTGCAAGGGGCGATGTTTCCGCTCTATACAAGACTATTCCCACCTTTCCTATCGAGGGCAGAACCGACAAGGCGAATATGATAATGCCCACTCCTCCGATCCAATGGGTGGCCGAGCGCCAGAATAGCAGACCTTTCGGAAGCGCTTCGATGTTTGTCAGAATGGACGATCCCGTGGTCGTAAATCCTGATACACTTTCAAACCATGCGTTGGTAATGGTAAACTCCCCACCCCATAAGACGTAGGGAACCATTCCGATGAGACAGGACAGCAGCCAGCTTGATACAACGATGGCAAATCCTTCCTTGTTTGATATTTCTTCTGTCGACGGGATGAAGATAAAGGGGAACACTCCGAACAGCGCCGCTATAAGGCAGGTATAGGCAAGGAGGAAAAATCCGGAGTCTCCATTGAAAAATGAAATCACTGCGGACACAAAAAGAAATGCGGCATTGAGCAGCAGAACGATTCCGGCATAACGGAAAATAATATGGTATCTCATAAAACCCGTCTCATTTTTTCGACATGGCAATCAGGCTCTTAACCGACGTAACCAGTTTCGAGAGCTCATCTTTCGTTTCAACTTTCACATCAAAGGACTTTCCAGTATCAATGTATTTCTCGATGCCGCGGGTGACGCTGATGATGGGGGTAACAACGAAAAGATTGATGACGAAACTGAAGAGCACCGCAAAAATAAAAGCGGAAACAATGGCTATAACACCCGGCATGGTTGCCCGGTGAGCCCTCCCTTCCAGATTAGAAGCCGTTTTGTACATGGCCTGATCGTTAAGATCCCTGAGATCTTTGACGGTTCGTTTTACTTCCAGGAACGACGAATGAACATCTTGAAAATACCAGTTCAGATCGCCTTCCTGTGCCGTGCCGACGATGGATCTTGCCCAGAGTTCTTTGTATTGGTCATACGCTTTTGAAACAGCTTCAACGTATCCCTGTTCACCTGGAATCGTCACGTTACTTCGGGCTGTTTCATACGCTTTATGAAATGAATCATCGGCAGCCTGGAGAATCGCCCGTCCCTCCTCACGTTTGCCCAACAACAGAAGCAGGATCCCGCTGTCCTCTCTTTCGAGGGCCTCGGTCATCGATTTTGCCGCATCGATACTCTTGTAATTTTCATGGAGGAGTTTCTGAACGGACATGCCGATATTCCTCAATTCGTAAATTGACCAAGAACCGGCCACCAGCAGCATGGCGGCAAGTATCAAAAACCCTGATAAAATTTTGGCACGAAGTCCCATAGCATACTCCCTTTTTTATCGAGAAATTGTTGGACAGATGATAACAGATAAAATGTTATTAAACAATATTTGCTAAATTGGGAAGGCTGTTTTTAAGACAGTATTATAATTGATTGAAAAATCAACATTATGAAATATTAAGGTATTCGCTTTATAGCATCACTGATGTTGAAGAAACAAAAATTGACGACAGCTTGCCAGTCGATTTAATCATAAATCAGAGAACTTCTCTACATGTATGGAGCGCATCTCATCACTTCGCAGTCAATTTTTCAGGTTAAGGGAGCTGTTTAATATCTATCACCTTTTTTATTTCACCATCTAAACATTTTAATTAAAGATGTCATATTTTACCACCCCACCGCTTTTCGTATAGTTTTAATAGTCTCGTATACTTAGGCCTAAAATCCCATTGTTTCTTATTGTCGTAGGTTGTTTTAAAACTTTCATCCCCTTATGTTCCCTGTGATTTATGTCCTTCAACAATCCTGACTTCCTCTTGTGAAGAAAGGAAGAAGTTAATGAAAGTACATTATGATGAAGAAGTAGATGCTCTGTACCTCCAGCTTGGTGATGAAAAACCAGATGGGGTTATTGAAATCGCAGAAGGTCTAAATATTGATACTACTACTGATGGAAAACTTGCCGGTATTGAAATACTCAAAGCATCAGAAATGGGAACGTCCAACAATCATGTCATTAAATATATACCAATCGTCTGGGAAGTCGGACAGTACTTCAGCTACTAAACTTTCCCCAGCTGCTCCTACATGAAATTTATGCCCTCTACTTATCAATGCTATCCCAGAGATAATTAAAATTACCCCAACTATCCCAACTTCCGTGAAAAATATTAGGATTACTACACCGGTAACAACAAATCCTAAGCCAAGTCCTGCTCTTTTCTTAAAAGCAGAGTTAAGGCTTTCCTGTCGTTTCAGCACTTTTGCCATGGTGTTCCCGATTGTTTGTGCTCATATCTTTTTGTTAAATTAGGTACAGTGACTGGTCAATCAAATAATCCCTCCTCTACTCTTTACCTACCACAACATAGGGGCGAATCTTTTCAAGTTTTTTTGAACCAATTCCCTTCACTTTGAGCAAATTATCTACAGTTTTATAGGGGCGCCCAGCTATAATTCTTTCAGCAAGAACGGGACCGATTCCATTGATAACCATAAGTTTCTCTTTGCTGGCAGTGTTTAGATCAATTAAGCCATCTGAAAAGCTGTCTTTTTTTACCTGACTCTGTAATTCCTTTAATTCTTGATCCTCACTTCGTTGTGTTGCGCGGAATTCTGCAATCCGTTCCGGATCACTTTCCGACCAAATGCCGATACGTTTCAACATGGCCGAAGTTTCTAAATCGCGAAGCCTTTCAATCATTTCGTTGCGTTGTATGCCATTGGGCGTTTCCCTGCCTATACCGTGAGTACGAGCAAAGCCATTTTTAACAAGTAGACTCCCCAAGTCATCTCCCTCAGCTGTAATGATGAACCCATATACACGGCCTTTGGCTGACCTTCCCAGGGCACTTGCAAAGGCTGTATGAACAGTGAAAGGTTTAGCAAGGATACGTTCAACAAAAGTTTTTGCTTCATTGCCAAAATGAATGGTACGTATAGCGCGGGATAATCCAAAATATCGTGTTTGCTCCCGTACCCTTTGCGCATCAGTCTTAGAGCTGGTAGAAGTTTCAGGACAGTCAACAAAATAAAGCCTTACATGGAAAGATTTTCCATCAGCTTCCACAAAGAAGCTATCTCCATCATTTGCTGGATTATTCACCAATCTCGCATTGGAGAACATCTGCAAGTCAGCAGCATATGATTGAAGAATGCCTCCAAATATCAGCATTGCTGTCAGGAACAGAATTCCGATCAGCAATTTTTTACTCAATCTATTCATAATAACTCCATATTGATTGTTTGCAGAACGAAAAGATCACCGGCGCGAGGAACGAGCGTCCGGTGAATTGCCTTTGTGTTATGTCAATTCTTTAATTATATGCTTTGCGAGGGCTTCGTCTATTTCATTATGCCTTGGTACAGGTTGCTTTTTACCGGTTTTATGATTGCTGTAAAGATCGTGCCGGTGGCCGTGTCTCAGGAGAATACATCCAAAAGATGTGTTTTTTTTGATGAGGTCTTTTCTTTTCATACGGCGAAGATAAGTTCTTTAACCTTATGCTCTGCCGGTACATCGTCCATTGTCATCAGCGAGTAAGCGTCCTTCATGTTATCTTCAAGTTCTTCCAACGTCTCCCCCTGTGTCATTATTTCTGGATGTTCGAGGAGTTTTCCTACCCAGAACTTTTCGCTTTTCCAATAGACCATTTTTAGCCTTGTTTCCATACCACAACCTCCTAAATGCGATCTTATCTTACCTTGGTATAATATCACATGAAGAAAGGATAGGAAATATCTTTTATAATCTTGGGCATAACGTTGTGGCTCACTGATCGGAAGGTCCGCAGGCCCTGACGGTCCATGTAGAGCCGCTGATTATAAATAATTGGCGCTGTCCCTAGTTTTCCGGATGCTGCTTGGATGAAGTGCGGGTATGTGTAAAATCGATTGGAGTCTGGCCCTGATTTCTCGCTGGGTTCTCAATCTCCAGCAAATACAGCCTGCCAGTTGCGCCCATGTTGAATGATATGGTGTGAACAAATTTCCAGAACTATTCGCGCTCGTCCATGCGTGAAAAAATCTCATCATTGGCCACCGGGAATGTCAAAAATAAATCCGTCCCCTTTTCCTGCTAAAGTTATTATTGGCTTCACCTACTAACAAATGATTTCGATCAAAGGGAATACTGAGGATTACCGTTGGAAGTACAGCACAATGATATGGTTGACGTGCCGGGATATATAGCTTCAAATAAATACACAACGGCAGTTGCCGGTCATCGTCGAGCCAGATGTTAAGTCCATGTCAGCGAATATTTCTGCAATATTTTTTTCCAGTCATCAACTGCCTGAATTGCAACCGATAGGCCATCCATCTTTTTCCCGTCAGACGTCTGAATATAAAATGGATGCTCAGCATATCCTGTCTCTTGTGGTTGCAAATTGTCAGGCTCTCGATTTAAATATATAATAAAAGGTGCCGCATGAACGGTAACGTCTATTCCGGTTATTTTTGCATCTTTTCTAATATGCCACTTTAATTCTGAGTGCTTACTTCTATTTGATAAGTCCGCGCAGATCAGAAGACTTTCAAATTGTTCTATCTCTTTTTCAATACTATCTCCAATAGTGTTTGGCAACATAGGGTCGTATTTTATCCAATCTTTCAGATGCCAACAATTTTGAAAAAAAGACCAAATATCATCAGAATACTCAAGAGTACCTCGATCTTGATTCTTCACCTTTTCCAAGTACCTCAGTACTCTTTGAAATTGTTCTTTATATCCGCCTTTTAACATCATGACTTAACAGAGATTTATCTATTGTTGTCGGCATCTTGTGTAATGACCATTGCTCCAGCAATTCATATAAAAAGGTTTATTTAATGATTGAATTAACTGCTGTTGATATGTTTGTTGGTTGATGTAATTGGCAACACCCAGTAACGCTTGTGAATTCGCTTGTCTCTGAGCTATGGCATTTGCCTGTTGCTGATTTGCAAGTTGCCTTTGTTGCAGTTCTATTTGAGCACGTCGGGAGGCGTCTTCTTGGAGCCGCCGCTCTTCCCTTATCTGTATTTCTTTTAGGCGGGAGGCGACTTCTGATTCTTTTTGTGCGACAAGATAATCGGCTTCTGATTGTGATATTTTTCCTGTTTCCATTTTCTCTGCCAGCATTATCCGAAACATTGCTATTTCTTTGGTGATCGGCTCCGGTTCACCATAAAGTTGTCTAAAATTATTAAAAATCATTCGTTCTGCTTGAGATTGCTGAAGTTTTCCCGAAGCATATTTTTGGTTCACCAGTGCTGAGTAAATAGAGTGCTCCGCATCTTTTTCTTCACCTACTCTAAAAGCAATTGCTTTATTGCCCTGAAACATCGCCCAGGCTGTATAGGGTTGAACATTATTAACCTTATCAGAATTTAAAGATGGTAATATTTCAAATAAAATTATATTATACCTTATATTAGAAGTGAAGGGGTCATTCAGCACAGTCTCCTTAGTTGACCCATAGTAATTTTTAAGTTCTGACTCACTCATTCCCTGTTTTAGTTTAGCCGTGTCAAACCTCTTTACTCCCTTAACTCTACGATCGACTCGCATCTTGGCATTTATTTGAGAAACTGACGCCGCTATGTTGTCAATAAGTGCTTCTTTATAAATTGATCCGACTTCTTGTGTCAAAACGGGCGTAGCGAGAAAAAGGGTTAAACCACCTACAAATCCCAACCAACCGGGTTCACTGTACGCTATATGTCCTTCTTGCCTGTAATCTGCAATTACAAAATCACTTTTGCTATCCTTAATCATTATCTTCAGCAAGGTATTCAATCCTGTTACAGAATAATCACAGTATACTAAAGCATCTAACCCTTCGAACTTGCTGGAATCACTCACTATTGCCACTTGTGTAAAATAACAAGCAAATAAGTCGTAGATTGATTTTTGTAATGTTTCATCGACTCTGACAACAGCGGTAAATCCACCCAAGTTACTCTTAACAAAATGATTATTAAGACTCTGTGAAACAATAATCCCAATTTTCATGGGTGTTTTCTGGTTCACGCATGGGTCTTTGAATGTTGTATTCGGCGGCAACGAAGAATGATAGGTACAGGAGCATGTAAAAAGCAACACTGAAAAAATAGATAAGTAAATTA
>Ga0268278_1002180_pt1 | contig 10494 bp, 12 predicted proteins | sample saktaG_3_FD_190135 | JGI IMG/M metagenome (GOLD analysis project Ga0268278, IMG submission 190135) | Saline water microbial communities from Sakinaw Lake, British Columbia, Canada - sak_2010_1_5_55m | ecosystem: Environmental > Aquatic > Non-marine Saline and Alkaline > Saline ... | reverse complement strand
TAATTTCCCTTTTTTATTAATAATCTGCCAGCTAAAGATCCAATTACAAGCTCTTTTAGAGACTTCCATAGCATTGACCCAGTTAGGACCATAGTAGAGAGGATTTTTACCTATCCAGTCTAATATTAATTCTTGCCATTTTTGTAAATATTTTTCTTCACCTGTTTTATGATACGCTAATGCTAAGGGAATTAAATAATGAAAACGGGATAACTCCCAAACTATTTGAATATCCCGACCTTTATTATACTCTTTTTCCAATCCCTCTCTTAAATCTATGTAGAAATTATCAGGCCAACGATAACCAGATTTTATATCTTCATCCCAGTCAATATTTTTTACCGTCTTAGGAAGCATTCCTAAAAAACTAAATTCTTGCTTAAGAATCTTCTCTGCTACAGGAATAATAAAATCCTGTTTAGTTATCTCTTCTAAAAAATTACTGTTATCTGTAAAAAAAAGAGGCCTCTTTCTTTGAAAAAAATGAAGTTCTAGATTCTGATATACCTCTTTTGACAGTCCCTTTTTCAAATTTACTTTATTCAGAAAGGAACATTTCATTTTTTGACGAATCACTTCTCCTCTCAAATAATTTTTAAAATACAAAAAAGCTGCACTAGGATGAAGCAAAGCTTTTTTAATACGAGTAGAAGTAATAGAAACCATAATTTATCCAAAGATTCTCAAAATAATCACAAAGCTAATAATAGTGTAAATCCCTGCCATTATATCATCTAATACTATTCCCCATCCACCTGGGAGTTTCTCAATTCTTTTAATAGGAAATGGCTCCACAGCATCAAAAAACGTATAAATAACAGCCAGTAAGACAAATAAAGGAATACTGATGTGAAATAAAGTTATTTCCTGCCACATATTGAACCATAAAAAAACTAATCCAATTCCGATAACTTCATCCAGAACAAATAGTTGGGGATCTTTACCTTTTTTAAATAGCTTTTCTGCTTGAGTAGCTAAAGGAATGCTAATAATAACTAAAACGATTAAAAATATTAGTTTAGGGATTAGAAACCAAGAATTAATAAGCAAAGCCACAATACAACCCAAAACAACCCCCCAAATACCCTGCCCAAATGGCACCAAATAGGCAACACCAAATCCTGTACTAAAAAACTTAATCCAGAATTCCTTACTAAAATAAATTTTTGTCATTTACTTTCATTTTACCAAAAAAAGAACCCCCAATCCTATTAAAATAACACCAATAACTTTATAAAGAGTAAATTGCTCATGAAAAAATACTACTGAGGCAATCATAATCAATGCATAAACTATTCCTACTGTTAAAGGATAAATCCTTGATAAATCCTGTTTTGATAACAAAAACATCCAGGTGACAAAACTGCTACCGTAACATAAAATCCCTAAAATAAATTTTAAGTGTGCTAATAAAAATCTAAAATTCAGCAGATTCTTAATCAAATCTCCTAGTCCTAAAAGTTGCGTCTGTGCTAACCCTCCCTTTAAAAGCACCAACCCACTTACAGTTAGGAAAATATATAAAATAATGTAGAAGATCATATTAAAATATTAAATTGTTTTTGAAGCTTTTATAACAGTAAAAAAACCAAATCTCGAAGGTATAATTTTACGAAACCAAACTGGTAAATAAACATTCTTGCGAATTCTAAAATCATAAGGAGTTAAAATATTTTGAATTTTGATATTACTAAACTTTTTAAACATTAATCGTATCTCTGAATTAGAAAATGCTTTAGTACCCAGACTTTCATGATGCTCATTAAATAGCTGCTTAATACTAACAAATGGTTTACCTCTGAATAACCCATAGATTAAATAAAGCTGTAGGGCAACCAAAGAATGGATATTATATAGCATAATAGTACATTGGCCACTTGGCGTTAAAGCTCTATATATTTCTTCAACCGCTTTTTGAATATTAGGAGTATGATGTAAAACTCCCCATGAATAAACTAAATTGAAGGAATTATCTTCAAAAGGTAAAGCTTCAGCATCCACTAATAATAAATTACCTTTTTGATTATTTAGAGAAAAGTAGATTTTAGCTAATTCCAACGATTTTTTAGAGATATCAACGCCAGTATAGTCAGCATCATTTTTGGCAAATTCCATTCCATCTATACCAATACCACAACCAATTTCTAAAACTTTTTTGTCCTGCCACCTGTTAAATTGAGCTATTAAATTAATAAATGGCTCCAAATTATAACGCCGTTCTCTAATTTTTAAAAAATATTCTAGATTAATATTCTCCGGTATTACTCCAAAAGTTCCACATGGTTTTTGATCCCAAAATTGTATTACTCTCTCTTTCGAGAATTGGTTGTTCATATAAATTTATTTGCTTTTTTCTTCAGGGTACTGAAAGATAAGATCTTCTTCAAAATTTAATATATAAATCGATAATTTTTTTAATATTTTCATCCCAAGTATAATTTTTTACTATTTCTTGGCTAGTATTTTTACCTAACTCTTCGCGTAATTTCTTATCCTGAACTAATTTTATTATACCACTTACTAAATTCTTTGTATCTCCCGGCTTTACTAACCAGGCAGTTTTTTGATGCTCTAAAACTTCACCAATTTGGTCTAAATCAGACGCTACTATGCCCTTACCCATAGCCATGTATTCAAAAAGTTTTGTCGGAGAACCAAAAAATGGAGTACCATCAGGATTTGGAATATGAGGAGAAACTAAAATATCACAAGCGGCTAAATATTGAGGAATATCTTGATAAGGAATAATTCCTATAAAGGTTACATAATTTTCCATCCCAGTCTCTTTAATAATCCGTTCACATTCAGATCGTTGAACACCATCACCAATAAAAAGAAAATGAATTTGGAATTTAGAATGTGAAATATGGAATGTTTCTATAACTGGTTCTATTGCTTTAGCTAAAGTAGGCATTCCGTGCCAAACGTCAAAAGTAGATACGGCACCAATAATTATTTTACCCTCTAAATTTAATTTTTTTCTAATTTTTGAACCCTCAATATTTGGATTAAATTCGTCTATATCAACGCCATTATGATTAACAAGAATTTTGCTTTCAGGAATATTACGTTTGATTAGTTCTTCCTTTATTGGTTTAGAGACAACAACAATAATTTTGGCTCTTTTAAGAGAAAAATTCTCCATAAAATAGCAGAGTCTTTTGAAAATCAATAACCCTCCCCATTTTTGGCGAACCCAAGACTCTGAACCATTGTATTCTAAAACTAAAGGAACACCTGTTAATTGCGATAAAGCTACTCCGCATACATTAAAAATACTATGCCTTTGATAAATAAACAAAGGATTATTTTTTTTAATAACCCTATAGGCTTTGGAAATAAAACGCCAATTATAATAGATATCAGGAATTTCAGAAAGATTAAACTTTAAAGGATGAGGAATAATAGTTTTAGGAAAATTTAATCCTGGTACTTGTATGTCTCCCGAACCAATATAATGAATTTTATATCCTAAACCAGAAAAGCCTTTTACTACTCCCCGAAAATGAGTGAATGAACCTCCTTGTTGTAATCCTCGAAAATTATCAGTACGAAGATATATTATCTTTTTTGAGTCGTTATTATGATTCACCCACTTTTTCTTTAGACATAAATTGAAAATAAACAAAGTAAGCCAGGTAACAATGATAATCACTAACCCAAATAATAGTTCTATAACAAATAAAGGAATATCGATAAAAAGAAATCGCCAAAAAGAAAACCTTTCTATCTTACCGGTATTATCAATAAAATATTTTTGTTCTGCCTTTTTAAAACAAAATAAAGCCTCAATAAAAATCTTAAACTGCTTATCTATCAATGACCAAGTTCCACTAACAAATTGATTTATTCTGTATTTTCTTAATCTTTTGTAATCATTTATATTTAATACAAGAAAATTTTCTTTATGGACAAAAGAATCTATTTGAAACCCATGATAAGTTATAAGAACATTTATACGATGCTCTTCACTCATTTTGTTGCTTCTATAATTAAATACCATCCCCATTTCAAAGAAGCCCATTCGATGATTCTATTAACACCTTTCATTTTCAATATTCTATTTATTAATCTAGCAGAAAGTCCAATACCTGTATGCCGAGTATAAAGTTTAATATTGCTAAATTTATGAAACAAACTTCTAGCACCCCTTTTAGTATATAATTTTACTAAAGGCTTAGTTTCTTTACCGCCGTATTCAATTTCTGATAAAATTGTCTCTCTAAAATTTTTAAATATACGCCCTTTCAAGATCATCTGATTTAAGAATATACTATACCAATAAAATAATGAATTTTTATGATACAAAGCTATGATAGCTTTACCTTGGGGTTTTAATACCCTGTAGACCTCATCAATTGCTTTCCGAGTATTTGGAGTGTGGTGTAATACACCGAAAGAATATACTGTATCAAAAAAATTAGATTCAAAAGGTAGGCTCTCGGCATCAGCTATTAATAGATTAGATCTATATCCATGCACTTCCAAATTTTTCTTAGTTAGCTCTATAGATTTTGGAGTAATATCAATACCTGTTAAAATTGCTCCAGCTTTAGCAAACTGAAGATGATCCGTACCAGTTCCTACCCCTATTTCTAAAACTTTTTTGTTTTTAAATTGCTCAAACCTAAAAGTGTTTTTCATCCAAGAAGCATAAATTTCATAGCGATTTCTTGCTATATCATCAAAAAACTCCTTTGTTCCCTCCTTATATTCAGTAGACTCCACACCGATTGGATGTTTAGTCCATTGATTAATGGCATGTTGTTTATCATTCATGTATTTTAAGGTGTTTTATGATATCTAATTTATTATAAATAATTTTAATATCTTTTCGAGTGGGAATTAATTTGGCAAAAGAGTAATTATTAAGTCGCAAAAAACTATAGACAACATAACTACACACCACAATATAAGCTAACAAAGAACTAGCAGCAGCAGCAACCATCCCATAAATTGGAATATATACAATATTCATACTTATATTTAAAATGGTAGCTATCGCCCAAACATAAACAATGGGCATTAAGCGATTATGAGCTGTAAAATATTGGGATATTATAGTTCCAATCGATAAAAAGAAAGCACCAGGAACTAAAATTAATAGAGGAATAAAACTTTTATCGAAAGCAGAGCCAAATACAATGTTTATTGCAGGCCGACCTAAAAATATCGCACCAAAACAAATTACGGCAACAATTATAATGGAAATTCTTGAAACCTTCGCTACAATATCTCCGCTTTGCCCCAAATTCTCTGTAGCCTTTGGTATAAGAAGCAAGGCAATAATAGAAGGCAGCACAAGAAATGCATCAATAAAACTAGCTGCTACCGAATAAAGCCCTGTTTCCGCTGCTCCCCTAAAATAATTTAAAATAAAGATATCAGAACGCAAAACTAAATAACCTAAAAAACAGCTAATATAAACTTTGAATCCGTAATTTAAAGACTGCTTAATTAAATGCCAGTCAACCTTAAAAGAGAATTTCTTAGCTCTTAAAAAATAAATCCAAAAAAGAAAAGTGATAATTATAGCGGTAACAGTATTAAAGATCACTAATGGCAAAACTCCTTTTCTCAGAACTAATAAAATGACTATGGCGCCTACAAGATATAAAGATTGATTCAAAATTAAAACTACATTGTACGTTTTAATTTTATTTAGGCCCACCAGAATATTTTGCCATAAATAATTCAAAAGTAAAAATGGTACTGCTGCTAAGGCTATCGTAGCTAAACGAAAATCAACCTGTCCTAATGCCCCAAGATGTTGGCTTAAAAATAAATAGGAAATGAAGAATATAACCAAACCAACAACCAAAGAAAACCAAAAAGAATTAGCAATTAAGGAAGTAGATTTATTCTTATCTTTAGCAGCAAAATAAGTATTAGCTCCATGAAGTCCTAGACTACCAAATTGTAGAGCTATGCCCACCATTGCCCCTAAAGCAGCTAAGATACCTTTTCCTGAGGGACCGAGAATTCGAGCAATAATAACGCTTGTGAGGACAGCCATCCCAATAGTTAGTACCCTACTAATGGAGGAAATGGCTACATTTTTGGAAAAATCATCAAGCATAAAAATATTAAATAGAACTTCTTTTTAAAATACATCTCACAGCTTCCAAAAAAGTCTTTTCGTTCAGATCAGAAAGTGTCGAATATCCTCCAATCTTGATTGTTATCAACCCACTATTTTTTCCAGCTAAAATATCTGTTTCAGAATTACCAACCATATAGCTATTTTTGAAATCTATTTGAACACCTTGTTCTTTCAGATCATTAATTGCTTCTAAGATCATGCCTGGTTTAGGTTTTCTACAATTACAATTATTAGAAATATCATGTGGGCAGAAATAAATAGCATCTATGTTTCCTCCATGTTGTTTTATTTGCGTTGTCATTTTATTATGAATTTCTTTCAAATCCTCTTCAGAAATAACACCTTTAGCAACACATCTCTGATTGGTTACTACGATAGCCAAAAAACCGTTTTCCTTTAAGGTCTTTAAGGTTTTAAATACTCCCGGTAAAAAGTGGAATTGGTTCCATCTTTTCACGTACTCTCCCTCAGGCATTTCCTTATTTATAACCCCGTCTCTGTCAATAAAAATTACAGATTTTTTTATCATGAAAAAAGTTCTTTTTCAACAGTCTCACAGATAATATGACCTATTAAAATATGTGATTCCTGAATTCTTGGTGTGTCAGATGATGGAACTTTAACTAAATATTTGCATATATCATTCATCGCGCCACCACTTTTACCAGTCAAGCCAACAGTAATCATTTTTATACTATTCGCGGTTTTAATTGCCTTTATTATGTTTTTAGAATTACCCGAGGTAGAAATAGCAATCAAGACATCACCACACCTCCCCTTTCCTTTAATAAGCCGAGCAAACACTTCATCGTATGAATAATCATTAGCTACCGCTGTTAGATAAGACGAATTAACATGTAGGGCTTCTGCAAATAATGGCTCTCTATCTAAATAGAACTTTCCAGAAAGTTCAGCGGCTAAATGCTGAGCAGCAGCAGCTGAGCCTCCGTTCCCACAAAAAAGCACTTTCTTGTCGTTTCTAAATGCTTTTATTATCTCCTCTGTAACTTTTTCAATCATAAGTAAAATATCTTGATTACCCAAAACTCTCTTTCCGATCTCGATATGATTTTCTATTGATTGTAAGATTATTGATTTTTTATCCATGATTTATAATATTTTTTTGCTTTTAAATATCCTTTGGGTGTTCCTATGTCAATCAATTTTTTTAGAGTAATATATCCATAAAATTCTCGATTGACTAACTTAGGAAAAAGGGAATATTCAAGTGAATAATTAATTCGAGGTGGTATCAAAGAAAAAATATCTTTCTTAAAAAAATAAATCCCTGCATTAGTAAATGTTTTCTTTTCTCCACTTTGTTTTTTCTCTCGAAATTGAATGATCTTTTGAGATTTATCTAAAACAACACTCCCTGAATTTCTGTTCTCCTTACTTTCCACAATAACCATTGATACCAAAGCATTATTATCATTATGAAAATTAAAAAAATCTAAAAAGTTAATAGGGCAGAAAGAATCACCATTCACAACTAGAAATAAATTACTTTGAATGAGTTTTTGAGCATTTTTTATTGCTCCTCCTGTCCCGAGAGGATTATCTTCTCTAGAAAATAAAATCTCTTTGTCGGTTTTCTTATCATTATAATACTTTTCAATATTGCTAGCCATATATCCTGTGCAAAGGATAAAACGTTTAAATCCATAACTCGAAATATAATCTATGAGAATATCAAGAAAGGGTTGATGATCAATTTCCGCCATTGTTTTTGGCCGATCATTAATAACTTCTCGAAGACGATTTCCTTGTCCCCCAGTTAAAATCACTATATCAATATCTTTCAATATATTAATAGAAATTATTTTTGTTATCATTAAAAATTACTTGTGTCCCCGATTGTTCAAACCTGAAGGGTACATATAAAAGATTCTTTAATTTTTCTTTAATTTTAGGTTGATTTTCAGGTTTTGCAAAAAAAAGCATGAAACCACCACCACCAGCTCCACATAATTTTCCACCTAGGGCACCTGCCTTAATACCGGTTTCATATATATCATCTATCTTATTATTAGATATCATATTCGTTAAGCTACGTTTAATTTTCCATGACTGATCTAAAAGTCTACCAAAATTATCAAGTTCTTTTCTTGTTCCACTAAGAACATCAATTCCTTTCTCAACCATCTCTTGCATAATTTCTAACTCTTTCTTACTTTTGGGAATCTGTTTTATTTGCTCTTTAGCAACATCTGAAGAATTTCGTGAAAGTCCTGTAAAAAATAACATTAGATGATCTTGTAGAAAATCCAGTTTTTCTTGAGTGATAGTTATCGGTTGAGTATGTATTTCCCCATTTTTAGCAAAGTTAATCTTATTAAATCCTCCAACTGCCGTAGCAATTTGATCTTGGGATCCAACATTTTCTTTAATTAAATTCTGTTCTACATGAATCGCATCTAATGCTATCTGCATCTTGGTCTTTTTCTCCCCTAATAATGAGTATAAAGAATTCAAAAATCCTACCGTAAAAGCAGAGCTTGAACCAATTCCAGAGCGAGCTGGTAAATCACTTGTGTGGACCATTTCAATCCCTTGATTTATTTTCAAGAACCTTAAACATTCACGAACAGATGGATGTTTGATTTCAAATATGCTCTGCGTTTCCTCACGTAATGTATATCTGATTCTATGTTTATAATCAAAAAATGGTGGAAGATATCGGGAAGAAATATAACAATATTTATTAATGGTGGTACTTATGACTTCTCCTCCATTTTCTCTATACCAATCAGGATAATCTGTTCCTCCCCCAAAAAATGAAATTCGAAATGGTGTTCTAGTTATAACCATTATAATAAGTTTTTTTATACCAATCGACTGTTTTTTTAATCCCTTCTGTAAGCGAAGTTTTTGCTTCAAATCCTAAAAGTCTTTTAGCTTTAGAGGTATCGATGAGTCGTTTTGGTATCATTGTAGGTTTTTGGTTATTAAAAATAATCTTTGCATCTTCATAATTATCAGCGACAAGAATAGCATCTAAAACATCTCTGATAGTGCATGGCTTACTTGTGGCCAGATTGATAGGATTAAAGTTATTAATCTTTTCCATTGCTAAGAGCATACCCTCAACGAGATCCTCTACAAAAATAAAATCTTTAACATCAGAACCATCACCCCAAACTTCAATTGGATTATGCCTTTCAACTACCTTCCGAATTAAAGCCGGTATCACATGAGAAGTTTCCCAAGCAAAATCATCATAGGGTCCATAGCTATTTGCAGGCCTTACGATAACTACTTTCATAGGATTTTTAACTCTCGTATACATCTCACAAAGTACTTCTGAAAACTGTTTCATCCAAGCTACAAAATAATACTTTGGAAATAAATTTCCATACTCCATATCGCTTTCCTTAACCGGTTTATCTGAGACTGGATAAACAGTATTACTACTTGGAAATAAGAATTTTTTTACTCCCGCTTCATAAGCAGCCTCCAACATTAAACTATTCATTATAATATTAGGAGTAACATGCACAAGCGGAGTTTTTTCTATTACAGCAGCCCCAGAGGTATTTGCTGCAAGCATAAAAACATAATCAATATTCTCAACTGCCCGTTGACAATCTTTCTTTTTGGTAAGATCGCATCTTAGATATTCAATTTTATCATCACTAATCTGTAATTTATTCCTGCGGCTAATCACTCGCACCCTTGTTTCAAGACAAAGTAATTTTTTTACTAAGTTCGTTCCAATAAAACCACTTCCACCTGCTATTAATACTTTTTTATTTTCAAAAAAATTCATTTTATGTAAATATTATATATTTAAATAAAATGACCAAATTCGTCTCTTTGAGAAAGTATAGGGGTTTTAATTGGCCACCAGATTTTAAACGTAGAATCATTCCATTTATAAGTAAATTGATGCTTAGGGTCATAATAAGTTGATTGTTTATAATGGAAAATAGTTATTTCACTTAAAACCAAATGAGCATTACCATGCTTTGGTGGTATCAAAACCTGTAATCTGTTGGTATCAGATAAAACAAAGGATTGCCATTTACCAAAATTCTCAGAAGACTTATCGCAATTTACTACTACCAGATAGAACTTCCCATAAAAACAAGAGATTAACTTCCAGGTTTGATCATCACCATGGATACCTCTTAAAACATTCTTTGTGGATATTGAAATATCGTCCTGAACAAATTCCATATCAATACCACTTTCTTTATACAAGTTCTCATTATAGGTTTCAACATAAAAACCTCGAAAATCTTCAAAAGCATCAGGTTTAATGAGAAGGACTCCTTCTAAATTTGTTTTTGATACTTTAATCATGTTTTTATTATTTAAAATAATTTTTCCTTTTTAAATATTCATCTTGATTTTTAACATACCAATCCCAAGTTTTTTTAAGGCCCTCT
>Ga0268278_1002177_pt1 | contig 10502 bp, 11 predicted proteins | sample saktaG_3_FD_190135 | JGI IMG/M metagenome (GOLD analysis project Ga0268278, IMG submission 190135) | Saline water microbial communities from Sakinaw Lake, British Columbia, Canada - sak_2010_1_5_55m | ecosystem: Environmental > Aquatic > Non-marine Saline and Alkaline > Saline ... | reverse complement strand
GGTACGAAATGCTCCATTCGTCATACTCTCGGGTAGACCGCCGAACTCAGTCACAGAAAGGACTGTGAGCTTTTCTACGGAAAAGTGCTGTGAAGTCTGAGATAGATAAATGATCGTCGTCCCGAACTTGTACTTCGGGAAACAGAATTCGGCTTATTATTATCTTCTGCATATTTGGTTTGGAGAATCGATGAGAAAAAAATGGATCAAAGAGGAAATCTTCGTTGATCAACAGGTGCTGGATGAGCTTGCTGCAAAGCTCACTTGCCCTCCGGTTATTGCGAAACTGCTCGTCCTTCATGGTATAGATACCCCGGAAAAAGCCGAGATCTTTTTTAGCCCCTCCAGTCAAGATCTGCATGATCCATTTCTTTTTAAAGATATGGATAAAGCGGTCGAACGCATTATCCGCGCGGTCGAGAACAAAGAAAAGATAATCATTTATGGGGATTATGACGTGGACGGCACGACTGCAACGTCGATCCTCTTGATGGGTCTGCGCGAACTTGGTGCGAATGTGGACTTCTACATTCCAAATAGAATGATCGAGGGCTACGGGCTTTCGTTAACAGGCAATAAAGCCATAGAATCCATGCAGGCACAACTTATTATTACTGTGGACTGCGGCATCAATGCAGTTGCTGAAATCGCTGACCTGAATACCTGCGGCATCGATGTGATCGTGACAGACCATCATACTCCAAAAGAAGTGATTCCGGAGGCATACGCGATAATCGATCCAAAATTGAAGGACTCAACGTATCCTTATTCCGAGCTTTCCGGTGCAGGCATCGCATTGAAAGTGCTCACTGCGGTCTTTATCAAATCAGGCAGAGATGGGCATGAAGCAGTTGAAGGATATTGCGACCTTGCCGGCTTGGGCACGATTGCAGATATAGTTCCTCTTACAGGCGAGAACCGGATTATTGCCCGGCTTGGAATAGATCGCCTTGAGAAAAGAAAAAATATGGGCATCAATTACCTGCTCAACCTCTCCGGTTTGAAAAAAGTGGTACTCAAATCCAGTGATATAGTATTCAAACTCGCACCCCGTATCAACGCAGCAGGCAGAATGGGAAGTGCGGACAGAGCTGTGGAACTTATGACTGCCACAACTCCCGAAACTGCAAAACAGCTCGCTCTTTCTATTGATTCAGAGAATTTTAAACGCCAGAAGATCGATCAGGACACATTCAAAACTGCCTGTGATATGATCGAAGCAAAATATCCTGACATGAATAATACCTATTTTATTACTCTTGCTGCAGAAGACTGGCATCCGGGCGTTATCGGCATTGTCGCATCAAAAATTGTGGAAAAATACAACCGGCCAACCATCTTGATTACCCTTTCAGAAGGTGAAGGCAGTGGCTCCGGGCGCAGTATTCAAAATTTCAATATCTTTGACTGCCTTACACATTTCGAGGACTACCTCGTCAGTTTTGGAGGTCATAAATACGCTGCCGGACTCACGATCCTGCCTGAATATATTGATATACTCGATGAAAAGCTCAATGAATATGCCAGAGAAATTCTTTCTGAGCAGGAAATCCAGCCGCAGGTCAGTGTAGTGGATGAACTTAATTTCCAGCAAATAGATGACGAATTGATAAAATGGCTCAAAATGTTCGCACCTTTCGGACCGAAAAATATGAATCCAATTTTTATGAGCTCGAATGTGATGGTTGTGGGCTATCCCTATACAGTTGGCATGAATCACCTGAAGATCAAAGCGCTGCAGAATGAAAAAACGCTCGACCTGATCGGCTTCAATATGGGTGATCTCGTTCCATTCCTGAAAAAGGGCTCCCGCATTGATATTGCATACTCTCTCGAAGAAAACAACTGGCAGAACATTTCAAAAATACAGGGCAAATTAAAGGACATTCGTCCATCGCAATAATACGTCTTAAAAATGAAATCAGTGAATGAAAACCACAGAGAGCACAGAGGAAAAAGAGGAAAGAATTTATTGATGTTTTTTAAAATGAAAAGCGTAGTATAATTATGATTAAAATAACTCCTTTTTATAAACCCAACTTCCTGCGAATATTTCTTTTGATACTTACCCTCTGTATTATTTCCTGCTCAAGTATGATGATTTCCGATACAAAACCACTCCCTATTGGATTTGTATATAAAACACAGATCCTTCTTCCTGTGCAACCGAGAAAAATACGCTATTGTAGTTACACAAACTCCTTCATCATACTGGATAAACTCAAAAATGTACTCTATCGAATTGATGATAAGGGTAAGATCCTTCAGCGTATCGGGGAGTTCGGATTTGATAAAGGGCAGTTCGTTCACATATCTGATTTCGCTGTTGACAGTTTTGGAAATGTCTTTGTGGTCGATGATGTGGCGAATGTAGTTGTCCAGTTTGATGATTTCGGACAATTCGTGAACTCTTTCACCCCAATGCAAATGACCGAACCCGAACTTATTGCTGTTCAGGATACGGGTGAACTCCTCATATATGACAGCTTTGCCAACCAGGTTTTTTGCTTTACCAAAAAGAACGATATACGCTTCAAATTCGGGAAATTCTATCTCGATCGTCCACACAAGATCTGCACTGCCCTCGAAGTGAACTATATTGCTGATTGCGGCAAAAATACAATCTTTTGTTTTGATAGTTTCGGTGGTTTTCTTCACGAGATCACTCCGTCCAACACTCTAATCGATATTACTTCAACCAAGAATTTTTATTATTATTTGGATGATAAAACTACTGTCTATGTTGCGCGGAGAATGTCTGCTGAGCCAAGACGCCTTGGACTGGTTTCCGATGTTGCAAGCGTAACCAAACCAACCGCGATCATTGCTTTTAGTTCCTCGATCGGTGTACTGGAAGGCAACAAGCTTCATGTGCTCCAACTAATTGCTAATTAGCCATATAAACTTTTTTTCTTAAGAATTACTTTACAAATATTCTCCCGCATAATACGAATTGTAAAAAATATTTTATCTCATAAAAAGAGCGTATGAAAAACTTAATTCTTGTTCTTTTGGCCGGTCTATTATTTGGACTTTCATTCATTGATATTGGAGTGGGATTCCTCTGTTTTTTTGCATTTGTACCCTACCTCTATTTCATCCTCAAGGCAAATCCGAAGCACGCAATTCTTTTTGGATTTCTCTTTGGACTTATCGTCACGTTGATCACATTGTATGGAGTATTCAATGTAAAGTTGATCGCTTTTATCGGGCTCATCATTGCACTTCCTTTGTATTTCGCAATACTTTCTGTGTTCTTGCGTAAGGTGCATGAAAGCTTCCCAAAAATCTTTCTCTGGATATTTCCTTTGATATGGGTCGGCTTCGAATATGTGATGACACTGGGTTCTCTGAACTTCCCCTGGTTGAATGTAGGATATTCTCTTTCAAAATACTATCTTCTCATACAAGCTGCTGATCTGCTCGGTATTTACGGACTCTCTCTTCTTGTTTTGTTTATCAATGTGCTGCTTTTCAAAGTTCTTTCCGGCAAGCCCAAGAATTTACTTGTTATTCTCATTATTTTTGTGCTCTGGTTTGGTTATGGTATTTATCGGGATAAGACGATAAAACTGAAAAGTTCTGATCTGAAGATCGGGATCGTACAGCTTAATGTTATGCAAGAAGACAAGTGGAAGCCGGAGAATCTTGTTCCAACGATCGATGAATATGAAAACCAGGTGCGCATCCTGGCACAAGTAAATGATGTAGATGTCGTGATCCTGCCTGAATCTGCAATTCCGACCTATATTCTTCATGAACCCAAATACAGGAAGCGTCTTCAAAATTATGCATTAGAAAATAAGATATATGTACTCACTGGCTTCCCTGATTATGCAGTTGATATGGTAAAAAATCACCCAAAATATAAATTCTACAATAGCGCTACTATGATAGACACTGCAGGCGTTTTTCATGAGAAATATAATAAGATACGCCTTGTACCTTTTGGTGAAAGGATCCCTCTCCTCAGCACCTTTCCTATTCTTGAAAAACTTCAGTTCGGACAGGCGAATTTTGAATTTGGTACAGAGTTTCCTCTTTACAAGATCGACAATCTGAATTTTTCTCTTCTGATCTGCTTTGAAGGGATGTTCCCTGAACTTTCTCGAAAATATGCAAAACTCGGTGCGGATGTCCTTGTGGTCATCACGAATGATGCATGGTTCAAACAGAGTGTACTCCCCCATGAGCATGCAAATAACACAAAGATACGTGCAGTTGAGACAAGGCTTCCCCTGATCCGCGCAGCAAATACAGGCATCTCCTACATTATAAATCCCAAAGGAAAAACTGTTATCAAAACAGATGTATATGAAAAAATCAATATCACAAGTACGCTGACCGTGAGGGAATCAGAGAGAAAAACCTTTTTTGTGAACGTCGGCTATCTCTTCGCACCTCTCTGTTTCTGGTTCAGCTTTGTGATCATAATAATTTCAATAATATTACCAATATTTGTAATGAAAAGAGTGCGATGACAATTAGATTTCAAAAAACGAAATATTACTACACAATGCGCGAAGTGTGCAATATTCTGGATGTCAAACCCCATGTGCTCAGATTCTGGGAAACCCAGTTCCCGCAGCTTAATCCGCAGCGAAAAGAAGGTTCGAACAGGCGCTATACACAAAAGGATATTCAACTTCTCAAAAAAATTCAATACCTGCTCTACGAAAAGAAATTCAAGATCAAGGGAGCGAAAAAAGCGCTGAGAAATGTTGAGGATATTTCTACAAAAGAAAATGTGCAGATCGACATGGACAGCTATGAGAGTAAAAGAGCATTGAAGCGTCTGCGAAATAAGCTTACAGAATTGAAGAATATTACTTCAAATTTTGTAAAAGAAATAAAAGAAAATTCTGATGCATAATACAAAAACTGCTACAGCATGGGCTCCCAATCATATTACAGGATTTTTCTACTCAAAAATGGATAGTGATCCGATGCAGAGCAGCTCTCTTGGCGCTGGCGTGAACTTGATGCGAGGAACAACCACACAAGTCGAAGCGCATCCCTCATCTCAAAATAAAGTTTCTGTTTTCATAAATGGAGAAAGATCGGATGCGGAACTCACACACTGGCTTGTGGATAAATTTTTTAATGAATATGTTAAAAATGACTATATAATTGACATTCAACATACTATAGAACTGCCTCTCAGTGCGGGATTTGGCACAAGCGGAAGCGGTGCATTAAGTTTGGCACTTGCTCTACGAAAAATTTTCAATATAGAAATTTCTGACGAAAAATGCTTTCAGCTTGCTCATATTGCTGATGTTGAAAACAAAGGCGGACTGGGCACAGTGATGGCAGAGATCGCTGGCGGACTGGAAATACGAGTTGCATTTGGTGGTCCTGGCATCGGAAAAGTTGAAACCATTCCGCTCGAAGAAGATCATAAAGTGATTGTTTTATACTTCGGTCCCTATCAAACGAAAGAAGCTCTTTCTGATAAAAGTTTGATGGATAAAGTATATACATTTGGAAAAACCTGCGTTGATACTTTGCTCAAAGACCCTTCTGTAGAACGTTTCCTCGAACTCTCACAATGGTTTATGAAAAAGATCGAAGTCGCAACCGGACAAGTCTCGGACATCATAAAAAAGATGGAACGAAATGGATTTCTCTGCAGCATGCCATTATTTGGTGAAAGTGTTTTCAGCATTCAAACAACTAAAGCAGCTCAGGAATTGAGAAATATTCTTCAAGAATACGGCAAAGTCTATATTTCGGATATCAGCATAGGAGGTCCTCATGTTAATTGAAGTCCCCGATTCACATCCAAGAGCACAATCCCTGCACATTCGTGAAAAACTCATTGATGGCTTCGATAAAGGACTCGTTGCAAAAGCCGGTCTGATCGCTCACGGCAGAGGTGAGTGCTTTGATTATCTTATTGGAGAAAAAACCCAGCCCTTTGCAGATCGGGCTACCGAAGCTGCCTGTGCAATGCTTCTCCTTGCAAAACATCCTGTACTTTCTCTCAATGGTAATGTAGCTTCCCTTTGTCCTGACGAGATCGTCGAGCTGGGTAAAGCTGCAAGTACACCCCTTGAAATAAACCTTTTTTACAGAACAAAAGCACGCGAGAACGAACTTTTAAAACACATGAAGGAGCATGGCGCTCATGGAATCCTTGGAGTAGGAGATGATGAAACTGTTCAGATAGAAGAACTGCAAAGTAAACGCAGGATCGTTTCGAAAAAAGGCATTTTTATTGCAGATGTTGTATTCGTCCCGCTTGAAGACGGAGACCGAACCGAAGCATTGGTGGCATCCGGCAAGAAAGTCATCACTGTTGACCTCAATCCCCTCTCCCGCACTGCACAGAAAGCGCAGATAACGGTTGTGGATAATATTGTGCGGACAGTTCCGCTTATGACAGAAAAGATCAAAGGAATGAAGAATTATTCTGCTAAACAATTACAGGAAATCAGCGATAATTTTGATAATAAGGAAAATCTGAAAACAGCTTTACATTTTATCATGCAACGATTAAAGGAGCTTTCATGAATATCATCATAATCGGAGCTGGTGCAATCGGCACCTACCTGGCAGCCGTGATCTCACGCGAGTATGATGTGACACTCGTCGGGAAAAAGGAACATCACCACAAAGAGCACTTTTCAGTCATACAAAAAAATGGGATTCTTTTATCCGGCTTTCAGACAGTTATGAGTAAAGTACTCACCACAAGGGAATTGAAAAAGATTCCCGCGAATTCCCTTGTGATCGTTACCACAAAAGCATATGATGTTAAAACTGTGTTCGAAGACCTCAAAAACATTGTGAAAGACGACACTGTTTTCATGCTTATACAGAATGGGATCGGTATAAAAGAGGAAGTAAAAGATATCCTTCCTAATGAGATCATCCGTGCAGTGACAGGTATTGGCGCAGAGATCATACGTCCCGGTGAAGTGCGCACTTCATGGGGAAAAGTTGTGCTCGAGAATACAAAATCAGCAGAAAAAGTGTATGAGATATTTTCCAAAAGCACCTTCGACACGAGCATTTCCGATAATATCAAACAGGAAGAATGGCTCAAACTCTCGATCAATGCGTTTGTGAATCCTCTTACCACACTGCTGCAGATCCGCTCACGAATGCTCTCAAAACCGGAAATCAGAAGTCTTGTGGAAAAAGTGATCGATGAGGTGCTTGCAGTTGCAGAAAACGAAGGCTATCCTGTTCAAAGAGAAAAGGTTATCAGAACCATAAGCCGACTCAAGCAATACAAAAACTATTCCTCTATGTATCAAGATGTGAAAAAGGGCAAAAAGACAGAGCTGGATTACATCACAGGTGCGATCATACGGCTGGCAAAGAAACACAAGATCCCTGTTCCTTATAATGAATTTCTCTATGATGCGATAAAATTTCTTGAAAAATATGGTTACTGAGGAAATGTCTAATGTCAAATTTCTAATATTAAATATTGAAACCACGAAATGCACGAAAAAAACGAAAATGGAAATAAAGGAAAATAGGAAATGAAAATATTATGCATTTCAAGGAGCTTAGGAATTTCCACTCCTGGCATAGTAATTCAGCATAAAAAAGGGAATGTCTTTCCCTTGAAAGAGGGTATCCAGGATTGATATTAATTATGAAAATAATGAACATTTGGCATTTGAACTTTGACATTTTATTAGACATTAGACATTCGGATTTAGAAATTTCAATATTATGAATATGCAAAAATTTAAGAAAACCGATAAGTTGGTCATGCTTACTTGCTACGACTTCCAGATGGCAAAGATACTTTCGTCTGTTGGCATCGATATTATCCTTGTGGGAGATAGTCTCGGTATGGTATTTCAGGGTGATTCCACAACCAAGAATGTGACTATGGAACAGATGCTCTATCACGTGGAAGCAGTTGCAAAAGGTGCAGGTTCTCTGCCAATCGTGGGCGATATGCCGATCCATTCCTACAAAAATAAAGAGATTGCTCTGGAAAATGCACAACGGTTTATTGATGCGGGTGCGGATGCGGTCAAACTGGAAGGATATTTCCCGGTAACGATCTCATATCTTGTCGAACACGGCATACTGGTTCAGGGACATATCGGATTGTTACCTCAAACCTATGAGTCTTTTAAAGTAGTGGGCAGAAAACAAGAAGACCACATCCGATTGCTGAGAGAAGCAAAGGAAATCGAGCAGGCAGGCGCTTTCACACTTGTGCTTGAATCAATCCCGGAAATTCTCGGTAAGGAGATTACAGAAAGTATAGAGATCCCAACAATCGGCATCGGTGCAGGAAGATACTGTGACGGACAGGTGCTCGTGATCAACGACCTGCTGGGTATGGACCCGGATTTTCATCCTAAATTTGTAAAAAGTTATGCCGATCTCTTTGAGATCATTTCAGAAAGCGTTACTGCATTCAAAAAAGAAGTAAAAGACGGAACCTATCCGGATAAGGAACATGTTTATGAATAGAAATTCCCTCCCGAAAACTGAAGTGCTCGAACTGATCCGTTCCGCGCTCAAACATGATAAATCATATAAAAAAGGCAATGTGATAAGTACGATGTGTACCTATCCCGACACATTCGCTCAAGAACTTTTTTCCACTTTTATTGATAGAAATATTGGAGATTCAAATCTCTTCCCGGGTGTTGTTGAGCTTGAAAAGGAATCCATTCACATGCTGGGAGAAATGCTGCATAATCCTGATGCCTACGGCAATATCGTCACAGGCGGTACTGAAGCAAATTTCCTCGCACTCTGGGCATACCGCGAGCTTTCCGGCAAACATACGATTATCGTGCCCGAAACCGCACATTTCTCTCTGTATAAAAGTGCAAATATTTTAAATCTTACTATAAAAACAGTTCGAGTCAACGAGCAGCGCCGGATGGACATCGTAGAAACTGAGAAAGCTATTGATGAAGACACTTTTTGCGTCGTAGGAATCGCAGGCACAACTGAACTCGGCGTGATCGATTCCATTACCGAACTCTCGGGTCTCTGCATAAAACACAAACTCTACCTCCATATCGATGCAGCATTCGGCGGATTTGTGATTCCCTTTATGAAAGATTTGAATTATGATGTTGCGGATTTCGATTTCGCACTCCCGGGTGTGAGCTCTATCACTATCGATCCTCATAAAATGGGCATGTGCCCTATTCCTGCAGGCGGGATCTTATTCAGAAACAAGGAACTGACTAAGAAAATTGAATGGAGTGTCAGCTATCTTTCCGGCGGACACACTGCGCAAACCACGTTTGTGAGCTCCCGATCGGGCGCATCGGTCGTTGCGGTCTGGGGAATGCTGAACTACCTTGGTTACGAGGGCTACAATGACGTCATAAAAAGATGTATGCACGTACGGGAACACCTGCTTTCCGAGCTTGCAAAGATCAACGAACTCTGCCCGATCCAGCCCCCGACCATGAACATCGTGGGCGTGACCTCGACGAAATATAATATTGTACTCATTGCAGAAGCGCTGCGCGACAAGGGCTGGGCGATCTCGCTCTTTACTGAGCACATGCGCATTGTGCTGCGTCCGTCAGTCACAAAAAAAGTAATCGATTCATTTATTCATGACATAAAAGAGGTGTTAACATGCATCCAAGCAAAGATATAATCGGCATAAAAGGACAGGAGCTGCAGGACAAACGCATCGTCCTCGGCATAACCGGAAGCGTGGGCTGTCTGCGCAGTGTTGACCTGGCACGTGAACTCATGCGTCATGGCGCAGAAGTATTTGTGGTGATGAGCCAGGAAGCAACCAAACTCGTGACCCCTGCAATGTTCGAGTGGGCAACGGGAAATCCTGTGGCAACTGAGCTGACAGGCAAAATAGAACACATCTGGCTTGCTGGCGAGCATGAAGAAAGCTGTGATCTTATGCTCATTGCTCCGGCAACAGGCAATTCTCTCAGCAAGATCGCGTGCGGTATCGATGATACACCTGTGCTTTCTACCGTTACTTCTGCAATTGGCTCAGGCATCCCTGTGATGATCGTGCCTGCCATGCATGAGAGCATGTATAAGAATCCTTTCATCCTGGAAAATATCGAGAAGCTGAAAAACGCGAATATCGATGTGATAGAACCGGTGCGAGAAGAAGGCAAAGCTAAGATCGCAAGTGTGGACACAATGGTGGAAATGGTGATTCAGAAACTCTATAAAAAGGATTTGCAGGACATGACTGTGCTGGTAACTGCCGGACCCACAATAGAATACATTGATGACATCCGCTACATTACAAATAAAAGCTCAGGAAAAATGGGCTTTGCTCTTGCAAAAGATGCGGTACGCAGAGGAGCACATTGCATACTTGTAAGCGGACCAACCAACCTCACTCCACCCGCAGGTTGCGAATTCATTCCAGTTGAAACAACCGAAGAAATGCTGAATGCAGTAACCTCTCAACTTAAAGAGAAGAATGTCGATGTGTTCATTGGCGCTGCTGCGGTGGCAGACTGGAAACTGGAGAAAAAAACTGAGGGCAAACTTCCCTCATCCAAAAAATTCAG
>Ga0268278_1002172_pt1 | contig 10514 bp, 12 predicted proteins | sample saktaG_3_FD_190135 | JGI IMG/M metagenome (GOLD analysis project Ga0268278, IMG submission 190135) | Saline water microbial communities from Sakinaw Lake, British Columbia, Canada - sak_2010_1_5_55m | ecosystem: Environmental > Aquatic > Non-marine Saline and Alkaline > Saline ... | reverse complement strand
ATAAGGTCATTATCTTCAAGATTCCAAGACATCTCGCACCATTCATACCCACGCTTCAAACCTGCTTGCTCTGTTTCATGATAGAGAAGTGCCGGCAGTCCGAATCTGCGGTATTTCTGCTTGAACCCGAACACAATCGCGCGAGTGCCTGTGATCTTACGTTTGTAGCGTAAAAATTTAATGATCCCAATCAGACCCAATTTGCCATTCAATTTCTGGAAAACGGGATTGTAATCGGGCAGTGTGATAGCCACACCAGCTGGATCATCTTTATAATAGGCAAACCAGATAAGATGATCATCGGCAACCTTCTTGAGCTCATCAACCATAAGGTCAAACTCTTTGTCAGTCATTGGAGAAAAGCCCCAGTTTTTTTGCCAGCTTTCATTATAAAGTTCCTTTATGAGATGGGCTTCTTCTTTTATGCGTTTCATATCCACGTGCCTGGTAGAAATATTCGGGTTGCTTTTCAGGCGATCAACTGCGATTTGGATTTGAGGAGATGGAGGAGTTTTATGAGATTTGTAAAAGGCGTAGAGATCTTTACCCTTTTTCATGCCGTACTTTTCTGCCAGAGCAAGATAATAAGGAGGACTGTAGGGCATCATCATAACCGGCGGAGAATCAAATCCTTCCAACAGGAAGGCGCATTCTTCATTTTGAGAGGGGCTGAGGGGACCGCGCATTTTTTCTGCACCGTACTCTTTCAACCACGAATAGGCAGTATCAAAAAGAGCTTTGGCAACTTCGAAGTCATCAATAGACTCAAAGAAGCCGAAAGCGCCCATGTGTTCGTTCCAGAGCTCATTATAATTATAATCAATGACCGCTGCGATCCTTCCTACGACAATCCCCTCATTTTCGGCAAGAAACACTTCCCGGACCGCATGTTCCCAGAATGGATGCTTTTCTGTATCGAGTTTAAAAATTATGTCCTTTTTCAGCGGCGGAACCCAATTTTTATTATCCTTATATAACCTGAATGGAAGGTCTATGAAATCCTTCCAATCTTTTTTTGTTTCGACCTTTTTTACTGTGATCATATTAGTTTCCTTTTGGTTCGATTGCTATCAGCACACCATACAGATCTTCGTGTACGAGTACTGGAATAAAAATTATTCTTCCTTCACCTCCCTCAAATAAGGGAGCTTGAATGATATTCTCCTGCTTAGAAGTCATGACCCGTTCAAGCGCAGCATCAAATGGTTTATTAAGGTTTTGAGCAGTGCGGTATCCGATTGAGGAATTGCTTGGAGGCCAACCGTTTATTATAGTTCCTGAAGTGTTTGCCAGTTGGACTGAATATACATCAGGATTTTGCTCATAAATATGTTTCAAAAGTTTCTCGATCTCTTCGGGTTGTTCATCGATGATAGGATCAATAAGCGTGTCCTGTATCGCATAACTGCGCAAAGTTGAAAGCAGGTACACATTTTTGGATTGCTTATTTGTGCTTTTAACGAGATTGCGGACAAGCGTGATATAAAAAATTTCATCATATATCCGGATCGTATTCCAAGCATAGATTTTCCTGAGAGATCTCGATTCATCTTCGATGTTGGTTAAAAAATAATCCTGAGCATTTTCCGTCATCATATTATAGAGATTTTTCAATGCGAGATCGTATTCGCTCGAGTTCATTTTTGTGAGAAAATCCTTACCGATTCTCATCGGGTAGGAATCATACACCACATCCTGTTGATCATTTATCACTATAAGCGAATAGGGGTAGGGTACGATATATTGCTGTTCTATTTTTGAAAAGAGAATCGCAGTATTGACAAGAACGATCAATATATTTCGTTCATTTTGCTCGTCAGTGCTTGTCGGTATGGTGATACAGATATAGACATCCGTATTTTTATAAAGAGAGTGCCCGATAAAGGGTTTAGTAATTGCGGAGATGTTTTTTCTGTTTTGATTGGTCAGGCAGTTCTCTGTCACATCATCAGTAGATACCGTCGCAGGATATTTTTTTATAAGTTCGAGGTCATTATCATAAAGGAACAAAGCAGAAATTTCCGGATATTGTCCTGATAAAAGCTGAAAATTTTGGTTGGTTACTTCAGAAGATCTATGAACGGTTTCAAGCAGTGAAGTCATGAGAGATGTGATATATGATGATATCTTTTCCGACACAATAATGGTTACGGCTTCCTGTTTTTCTCTTTGTGCTTTCTCAAATTTCGAGGTACATCCCGAAAAGAGTATCAAGAAGCAGATCACAATAAAAATATAACGAATAAGTTTAACCATCTTCGTCACTCAAATTTTCATCATACGTGCTGTCAAACTTTCTGTTGCTAAACAGGCGCATGATCTCGGTCGCTGCTTCTTCGATAGATTTTGACGTCACATCTACAATTTTCCACCTATGCTTATTGTATATTTGCATACATTCTTTGAGTTCTTTTTTTATAAGGTCGAGATCAACATATTTTGAGAGCTGAATATGCTTATACCTGCTCGCTCGAACCTCTCTGATCGTTTTCAAACGGTTTGGAGATATTGTTAATCCGACAACTTTGTTATGATCTACCTGGAAGAGTTCATCAGGAAGATCAAGCCCAAAGATCAAGGGAATGTTTGCGATCTTGTAATCCCTGTATGCAAGATATATGCTGATCGGGGTTTTTGAAGTTCTGCTGGGACCGACAATTATAATATCTGATTTGTACAGGTCAGTTAACTTCTTTCCATCATCATGCTTTACAGCAAAGTCGATACACTCGATGCGTTGATAGTAGTTTTTATCCAGACTGCGGAACATGCCGGGCACAGCCATAGGGGATATCTCAAGATAATCTGTGAATCTGCTCAGAAGGGGACCCATCACATCGATCGCGGGAACAGCCCACTTTCTTCCTTCGTCAAAAATGAGATCCCGAAGCTCATTGGATACGAGTGTATACGCAATGATGCCGTCAACTGCCATCACTTCCTGAACCACGTCCCTGATTTCTTTTTCTGTTCTCACGTAGCGAACTCGATGAAGATGTATGTCCGTTGTCCTGAATTGGCTGAGTGCAGCTTTGACCACCATTTCGCAGGTGGAGCCAGTCGCATCAGAGATAATAAAGATGTGCCGGGTCTTTTTCGATTTACTGTTCTTGATTGAGATCATAATTATAAAATTTACATCTTTTTAATAAGACACACTTTAAACAGTGCGGATTTTTCTGGCAACATTCTTTTGCGTGTTGCACAAGAAGTGCATGAAATTCGTTATATAGTTCTACATTTTTTTGAAGATTATCCATGAAGAATTTTTGTGCTTCGTCATACGAAATATTCTCAGGGAAAAATCCTGATCTATGGAATATTCTTTTTGTATAGGCATCGATAACAAAGACGGGTTTTTCAAAAGCATAAAGGAGAATGGAGTCCGCAGTTTCCGGACCGATTCCTTTAAATCCTAGTAATTCTGCACGCATTTCATCTGTTTTTAGAGCAAAAAAACTTTGCATCCCGTTTTTGAGGAGGTGGCGAGCAATTTCTTGCAGGCGAAACGCCTTTTGGTTGTAGTATCCCGAAGGACGTATGCTTTGAGCGATTTTCCGGATGTCTGCTTTTGCTAAATTTTCAAGGGTGAGGAAATTATTTGTTTTGAGATTTTCGATTGCTTTTACGACGTTTTTCCAGTTCGTGTTTTGGGTAAGGATCGCTCCGATGATGATCTCGTCACGGGTTTCTCCGGGCCACCAATGTTGTGTTCCATAACGATCAAATAAAAGATCGTAGATCTCGATCAACTCGCGCATAATGTTCATTTAAGAATTTTCTTAAGATCCTCTATCGCTTCAATATTCCCCTGTACTCCTAAACCTGCTTGCCATTCCTGGTCCGTGCCCCATTGATAGATAATAGAATGGAGGTCAGGGAGCGATTCTTTTCCGTTGATACTCATTTCCGGTCTTCCCAGAAAGTTGAGATTTGGTCCGTTGATGATCAGTATATTTTTATTCATATGGATTTTCGTCAAATTGAATTCATTTTGTGTCAAGATTTAGCGCTTTGAGTATAATATATCACCATATTGTCCTCATTTGGAAGACAGGGAAGGACTTACTTTACAGCAATAATATTGAGTCGTCATGGACCACTCCGTGACGAAATTTTTGAATGACGATTAAAGAACGCTGATATGATATTTATAAAGTACAACCGTTGAGAATGTTTAACTTGTCCGCCTATTGGCGGAAAGAAACCATTCGTAAGGTTTTGGTATATTATCGCAACTTAACCACCTTCCCGATATGCTCATCGTTGTTGTTGAGTTTGTATAAATATACACCACTCCTCACATCATTCCCTTTGTCATCGCAACCGTCCCACACTGCTTCACGCATTCCCAAACTGGAGTTTGGGAATGAGGTAATGGTTTTAACGAGTTGACCTTTTATGTTGTAGATATTAATTTGTGATAATTCGTGTAAATTAGTGGTTGCATTATATGAAATAGTGGTCATGGTTGAGAAAGGATTGGGGTAACTCGTAAATAACTGATCCTTCACTTCCGGTACGTCGTCAACGCCATATCCCTCTATTTCATAAATGGAAAATGCAGTACTCTGAAAATGATACAGGTATTTTTGTCCGGTACTCTCATATTCTTTACAATACAAATTGCTGCCATAATCTTGATAATCCGCCATTGGCTCGACTGATCCGGATGCAGTTTCAAGATCAAAGATGTAAATATGAGAAAATTTACCGCCGGCGTAAAGATAGTTTCCATCTATAAAGAATTCACCATTGCACCTATGGGGTGTGCTGAATCTATGATTAATTTCCGTTGGCTCTCCTATCTCATAAAATCTTGTGGAATCACGCAAATCGTCCCATGTACTGAGATAAAAGAAACTATCGTAGTTTTGTATGTAGGCACCATAATATCCTTCTGCAAAATTCTCATATATCATAATTAGTTCGGGATTGTTTTCTTCCAGACCGCCATATATCTGCAAGTCCAGCCTACTTGAATTCTCGGAAAGATAATAAAAATAATCATTGTAAATAAATCCATTCCCATCGTAATTTAAATTATATTGAAAATTGAGCGTATAATCATTTGGCTCCGGTATTGAATATTTATACAATTTATTATTATCATCCCTTACATAATATATTACATAGGGGGAATCGGTAAGGATAAGAGTGCCCGGTGATGGTATAGAAATCTCATTCCTTATTACTGGTGAAGCAGGATTCGTAATATCGAGCACAACTATCTTATGGTCAGTATAATCCATTAAAAATAGGAAATCATCAACTCTCTGCATAGAGTATAACTTATTCCCTTCAAAAAGAGTATTTACATGGATTATATCCGGTAACGATGAGACATCATATATTTTTAAACCATCCTTAAAATTTATATATAAATATTCATTGTAAATAACCCCGCCAAGCAATTGGTAATTATCGCCAATGGTAAATTGCTCACTAAAATATCCGTTATTAAAACCGATCTGATTAATAAAATAATTTTCACCAGCAAACACAGTATTATCTGTACCGCCTATGTCGAGACCCGTATGAAAAAACGAATACGTATTAAATATAACAGAATCTGATACAAAGGGCTCAAAAATATTCGAAATATCAATAGATTTTAATCCAGGAGGTCGGGTATGCAAAACAAAGACAAAATCCCCGTTACTATATATATAAGATCCCCAATTTTCATCGGCAGATGAGTAAATTGTCGATACATATTGTATATTGTTTATATCCGAGTAATTCCAAAAAGCAATTCCTTCAAAATCAAGGCATGCAAGGATCGTATCATTTACAGCTTCAATATTATCAATTGGAATACCTCCTGCACTAAAATTAATCTGCCTGATCGCAGTAATATTTTCAGGATCACTAAAATCATAAAGCGTGAATACCTCCTCACTATATCTCTGTAATGCTAATGAATCATTTAATTTTCTAAAAAGATTTGTGCAATAGTAATTTTGAATAAACTCTAAATCTGGAATACTGTAAATACGATAATAAAAATTGTAATTATTGTCCCAATTACGGAATATTATAAAATCATTGTAAGTATCGCTTTTAGCATATCCGTTTTCATTTTCATTGAAGATAGTTTTTACAATATATGGATTGCAAACATCCGTAATATCAATTTTATATATATACGTACACCATTCATAGTACGAAATTGATTGTACATATGCATAGTTATCCTTTATTTCAATCGCTCGTGCATCTCCCAGTAGTGGTAACCTGCTTATCAACTGAGCAGGTGTGTTCGGTTCAACCTCGTATGTCTCCAGTCCGTATATTGATGTTGCGAAAAGATATTGGTCTTTTATGCCGAGTTGATCTTTATCAAAATAGACTCCACCAGTTTGATACTCGACTTTTTTATTGAGGGTGATATCATCAGCATAACAAATGCTGATAAATAGGTATAAAATAATTATTAGGTAAATAATTCTGTATTTCATTACTGTCTCCCTTGAATAGAAAAAGGGTGGAGTGTTTTGTCTCCACCCATTAAGCTTTTATTTATTCTTCCGGATCTTCGTTACTGGGAATACATATTGGAATTACTATATCATAGTGGATATAATAGTAGGGAAATGTTCCGTATAATTTCTTCTCACCAAACACCCAAATTTCCCAGTCACGACCACACCAATCATTATCCTCATTATTCCAGTTACCAGTTTGTGTTATCGGAGGTTCTCCTTCAACCTTAAGTGTCCACGTTAACTCTTCCTGTGCCCATACCCATACCCAGAAACTTGGTGTTGGACTTGCCATTAAATTACCAACAATGAATATTGTTATTAATATCGCCAGTATCGCTATTTTCTTTATCATCTTTTTTACCTCTTAATTTTATTTATTCCTTTATTCTGTTTTTCCTCCCCACTACAAAGGTAATTCGTAAAGGAGTATTCCCGTCAAGCTCAATATTCCGTTTCATAATTTCCTTTTTACCATGTTAGAATTTCTTGTCAATAAGAAAACCTATCTATTTTGGGAAGCACGATAGATAGGTCTGTTCAAGTGAATTTAGTTTTATGTATACATGTATTCTGAAGATGTAAACATTCCATTCTTATAATTTTTCTTTTATTCATTAATTTCATACGACGATCACCAAACCATGGTATTTCATGGTATACCACAATTAATGCGAACCAACTATGTTGGGTTCTGTAGCAGAACATCATCATCCATATCTTCAACGTTTCACGGAAAAAAAACTCCCGCTTTTCATTCTTCTGGGCGAAGAATGAATCGCGGGAGAGCCATGATTGGGGTCTCTAAAATACCTCCATACTCCTTGGTGCTCACATTTTGCACCTCATAACTTGCTGAAAAATGTACCTCTTTATCCAGGACTGAAGTCAGTGTTTGTTCAACTGCACGTGCATAAATAGGTTTTGTGAGATATCCTGCAGGATTTGTTTTCCTTGCTTGTTCAATGGTTTCTTCATCGTTGTAAGCAGAGACGAATACGACAGGTATATCCTTCTCGGTACGGATTTGTCTCGCAGCTTCGATACCGTTGATTTGCCCCGCGAGGTTAATATCCATGAAAATCAGATGCGGATCAAAGGTTTTCGAAAGTTCGACAGCATGCTCGCCGCTGGAAACAAGAGCGCACTCGTAATTTCCGGAACGTTGTATGAGTTTCTTCAGATGCAGTGCAATAATTGCTTCATCTTCAACGATCAATATGTTTCGTTTTTTCATTACAACAAAATATTTTGTAGCCTTATGCTTTTCCTTCGACTGCTTTTCTTTCATGCCCGAGGAATACTTTACCTTCCGAGATTATTACTATATATTCTCCGCCATTACCGTCATGTATTCTTTTAATAGTCATGTTATTCTCCTTAATTATGCTTTCATGAGGTGAACATTACCATTAACTATAATAACAATGTATGTTTCACCATTTGGTCCTATGATTACTGCTTCATAAATCACTTCATCATTACTTTCCAATGCGAGTTCAGTTATCACCGGGTAATCAGTGTTAAGATTTAAATATTGTGAAATAATTTCAGCATCATCGGGATCGCATAGGGATTGTAACTCACTGCCTGTCATTGCAAAAGCTGCTGAATTAATTATTAACATAGTAACAAGAACACCGATTAAGACTAATGTTTTCTTTTTCATTATACAAACCACCTTTCAGGTTATTTACTTATATATCATTAAAAATGCCGATTTGTGACGACACCACTCAAAAAAAATGAAAAAAAGTGAAAAAAGTTACATCTGAGGTGACTTAACCTTATTAATTTTTATTATTTTTCTTCTCATGTCCGAGGAATACTTTTCCTTCAGAGATAATAACAGTGTATTCTCCATCCTTGCCGTCAGAAATTCTTTTTATGGTCATGGTGTTCTCCTTATCGTATTTTTGGATTCATTTTGCATAAGAGACCCAAAATATTGACAGATATTTTTAACTTATCTTGGTACACATAAATTATTGATTTTAGAAATCCATAATTAAAAAAATGATTGGTAACGCTCAAAAAAGCAAGAATTATAATAGGCATCGAGGTCTTTTTTCTTGATCATAAGAATATCTTTCGAGTTAATTATTTCTTTGATGAATTGTGCAGATTGAGGTGAGACTGCTAAAGAAAGATGAAAAAAAAAGCTGATAATGATGCTCTTGTTCTGAAGAATTATCATACTCTTGCCTACAATTATGCATTATACAAAGTCGGAAGTATTGATGCAGCCGAGGATATAGCATCACAGACGATTTATTCATATTTATTGAAAAGGGAAAAAATTGAAAATAACAATCATGAAGGGTGGATTGTCAATACGAGTAAAAATTATTGTAATCAATATTTTGATAGATTGAAAGCTGAAAAGAAATTACAATATGACATGATGGGCAATATGGCCGGCGAACTTCAATCAAAGATATATGAGAGTCTTGATTTCGTTGATAATGAGAAAAACGAGTTCTTAGATGCAGTAAATACTGCTAAAGATACACTCTCTCCCAAGGAACTTCAAACATATATTTTATACCTTCAATGTGAAGCAAATGTACAGAGGATGGAAAATATTATTGGTGAGTCCAATGAGATTATCCGCCAAAGGATCTCCAGGATCAATCGGAAAATAAAGGCAGAAACCTATAAGAAGCTTGGAGTAATAACCACCAAAAAAATATTAAGTCCACAAATCAATGATATAATTAAAAAATTTCTTTTGCGATTTAAAAGTCATTTGGAAAATAATACACTGAATAAAATGTTCTACTATTTCTCAAAAAAGGATTTGGGTGATTATAAACCTCGTTTTTATATAAAGAAAGTATTGGATTATGAGGTAGTGCTCAGAGATTCAATATATTCAATTCATGTGGTTTTTACCAATGAAAAAGATATGGACGAATCATTCTTCTTCTCTTTTACTGTAGAAAACAATTCTTTAAAAGTTCTTCAACCACCTACACCACACCAGGAACATTTTCAAGTTGGTATTGAAGATGGCGAAATGATTCTCAACTTATTGGATAAATACCCTGAAGACAGCACAGGCATTCATCAAATACCAGATGAAGAACTGGCAATTCTTAGAAAACTTATGGGAGAAGAAGATGAATAAGGTTGTAATAAAACCATGGATATTTTTTTCTAAGCAGCATTTTTTATTAAATCTAAAAAAACTCCCGATTTCTATTTTTTGAACAAAGAAGAACGGTCAGGAGAGTCATGATAAAATTCTCTAAATTCTCCCAATACTATTTTGTGCTCGTATTTTGCATCTCATAATTTGCTGGAAATTGTGCCTCCTTATCAAGGAGTGAAGTCGGCGTTTTTTCAACTGCAGCTCCACAAACAGGTTTTCTTTCGTGCATCAGGAATACTTTGCCATTAGCTATTATCACTTTGTATTCTCCACCACTACCATCATTGATTCTTTTAACAATCATGTTTCTCTCCTTATTTGTTATAATTTCAAGATTTGCTTTTTGTTGTTAACTGTAAGGATCATGTATCCTTCATCATTTAATCCTACAACGATTACTTCATAAGTTGCTTTTGTTCCGTACGAAGAGATATCTGTAAGGACTGGATAATGTTCATTCATATCCAAATACTCGGCTATGATCTCAGAATATATCGGTTTGCATAATTCTTGTAACTCCTTTCCCGATATAGCATAAAACTCTACCTTGCTGCCCGGATTGAATATTTTCTTTTTCATGGCGACTATTATTTGGCTTTTTTACTTATATATCACAAAATTTCAAAAAGTGTGACACCACCACTAAAAAAAATTACAAAACCAAGAAATTTCTTTCTGGTTAAAGCCTGAGATTAATAACATTCAAATATTGACAGATATTATTATATTTTCCATTCATATTCATTGTGTCTCATATCTTATATAATATTAATGTTTTATTGAATTTTTATATCGCAAAATAGCTTAGATGGATAACAACAAAACACCTTACGATAAGCTTCTAAAAAAATTACATAGTATTGCATATACGTATG
>Ga0268278_1002153_pt1 | contig 10575 bp, 6 predicted proteins | sample saktaG_3_FD_190135 | JGI IMG/M metagenome (GOLD analysis project Ga0268278, IMG submission 190135) | Saline water microbial communities from Sakinaw Lake, British Columbia, Canada - sak_2010_1_5_55m | ecosystem: Environmental > Aquatic > Non-marine Saline and Alkaline > Saline ... | reverse complement strand
TTACTTATCAACTCACTGATTCCAGTATTATCTTTTACGGATGTTCTGATGATGGGCGCATGTTCAAGAAAAGTGCCTTCAACGAACTCGCCAATTTCAAGCTCAACGAGCTCTAATATTTCCTCATCAACGATATCGCATTTTGTCAGGGCAATAATGCCGTTTTTGATACCCAGAAGCTCCATGATATGCAGATGTTCCCTGGTCTGCGGCATAATACTGCTGTCTGCTGCGATAGTAAAAAGCACAAAATCAATGGTGCTTGCTCCTGAGATCATCGTGTTGATGAAATCCTTGTGCCCGGGCACATCGATTATACCGATGCTGTTCCCATTCGTCAGATCGAGATGCGCGAAACCAAGATGAATCGTGATTCCACGGTTTTTTTCATCCTTGTGCGTGTCGCAATCAAAATTGGTCAGCGCCTTGATAAGCGCAGTTTTGCCGTGGTCAACATGACCGGCTGTACCCATTATCAAATGCTTCATAATACTATTTCGTAATGATAACTTTTATTTGTTTTGCAATATTTGAGAGTTGTTCTTCAGTTAACGTAAACACATCAAAAAGTATCGTGCCCTCGCGAAGAATACCGAGAATAGGAATATCTAATTGAAGCAATTGATGGTAAAGCTGCTCCGGAGAAATTTTTGTTTCTGAAAGATCGAGCTGCACTGCAAAACTGGGAATTTCAACTCGCGGAAGAGTTCCCCCACCGCATCGTGCAGTATTTTCAATAATTATATTAGAGATGTTTTCTTTTAAAAGAAGTTTTGAAAATTTCAGTGCTTTCTTTTGCAGTTCATCTTTTTTCTGATCCAGCATGCGGAAAACCGGTACATTCTCAAGGAGTGTTTCATCCTTGAGATAGCATCTGATCACTGCAGAAAGAGCTGCAAGTGTCATTTTTCCCACACGAAGTACTCGCATAAGTGGTGATTTCCTCAATTTATGAATATATTCTTTCTTCCCGGCTATGATGCCTGCCTGCGGACCTCCAAGAAGTTTATCTCCGCTGAACATCACAAGATCAGCCCCGGACACAAGTGCTGTATGAACATCCGGTTCAGTTTCTAAGGGAAGCCCAGTTGGTTTTCTCAGTAATCCCGATCCCATATCAAAAATACATATGAGATCCTTATCATGAGCGAGCTGTGCAAGTGCTCCTATCTCTACTTCCTCGGAAAAACCCTCTATATAATAATTTGATTTGTGTGCTTTGAACAACACCGCAGTTTTATCAGTAATTGCTTCTTCATAATCTGAAAGGCGTGTACGATTTGTGGTACCAACCTCGATCATTTTCGCACCACTTTGCTTCATGATGTCAGGAATACGGAAGGAACCACCTATCTCAATCAGTTCACCGCGGGATATGACTGCTTCTTTACCTTTTGAAAATGTTCTGAGAGAAAGAAATACCCCAGCTGCATTATTATTCACGACAACTGCATCTTCTGCGCCTGTAATAAAAGTAATAAGATCGGTAATACGGTCTTCCCTGTGACCCCGTTTGCCTTTTTCACAATCGAATTCAAGATTTGAGTATCCTTCAATTATCCCCGCAACCTCTTCTGTGAGCGCTGAACCAAGTGGCGCGCGACCAAGATTTGTATGCAGCACAACACCCGTCGCATTGATCATCGATTTTAATGATTGGGATCCGATATTATTTATTCTCTGCCTGATCATAGCAAGCATCTTATCTTCGGAAGGAATTTTCTTCCCTTTAAGAACAGATTCCCTCACCTTATCCAGTACCTGGCGGATTGAGAAAACTGTAAGATCTTCTCCAAATTCAGAAACGAGTACTTTAATCTCGGAGGTTTTCTTTAATGTATCCACTCCGGGGATTTTCCTGAGTTCGTTTTTATCCATTTTAATTCCTATTTCTTAAATAAAAAAATGGCCGAGAGGGCAGGAATCGAACCTGCCATGGACGGTGTTATCCGCTCACTACTGATTTTGAAGACCAGCTGGAACACCAGTTCCTTCCTCTCAACCGAAAGCTATATATACGAGTAAAATGCTATTTCATGAAGACCATTGATCTGGTCTGAGAAATGGAATCTCCTTGCAGTTTATAAAAGTAAACTCCGCTTGCAACTGCTTTATTATTCTGATCAATACCGTTCCACACGACATCACCTTCTGTGTCTTCAAGGGTGAATTCTTTGACGACATCGCCTTTGATATTATAGATCGTGATGACAGCATTCTCGGAATTCTTGGGTAATGAATAGGATATTGAAGTTGAACCTTTGAAAGGATTCGGTGCATTCTGCCTGATATAGATCATGTTGCTGTGTGGATCGTCAGCCGAAACCACTTGATGATAGTATAAAGCACCCATATCTGCAATTGTGCCGTCAGGATCAGGAGGTGAGGAAGGATCTCCCGCATCAATACACGGAGAAGTCTCTTGCAGACTCCAGTTTGCAGCTAAACCATCATAGGCATTACCATCACCTGCAGTTGGCGTCACAAATTCCGGATCATCGCTGATATTACCAGTTCCGGAATATCCGCCTGAGATACAGGAATAATTTACTATTGGATTGCTGCTGAAGGTTGTAAATATCAAACCATCATGAATGATGATCGTGTTCAGCACATTCGGGTAAGAGGAAATAAGATAAATACAGGCATAGCTCCCAACATTGTTTGCAATCGTATTATTGATAAGTGATGCATCAGAGCCATTCTTCATTCCAATTGCACCGGCAAAAGTTGCTTCATTATTCACAATGATATTATGAGAAATCTCAATTGATGCATTATCGAGAACAATGCCGCCTGAGAGAACCGAGCTGAAGTTGTTGGCAATGATATTTCCCATTACAAGTACATCATTCGCATCCAGCACATGTATTGCAGGACCCTGTTGATTAGTATTGGTGTTCTCATAAAAAGTGCTATTAAGAACATCTACAGTAGAATTATCAATGTAAACTGCGCTTTCCGTACAGCCGGTAAAATAGCAAAGATCGATCACATTGTCTTCCTGGCTGTCGATGATCATAACACCTTTCCATGTATTGTCGGTTGAGAAATTTATCAAACCACGTTCGGAACCAAGAGCTTCAATTTTTCCTTTCACTTCAATCTTGCTGCCATTATTCACAACAATATTCGTGCTGGGCTCGATGGAAAGCACTGTACCGATAGGAACGGTAACATTCCCCGTAATCGTGTACGTTCCATAAGTGGGTGACCAATTTCCTGCAAGTTGACCTGAGATATTTGTGGGACTTAACACAGTTATAAAGTCCTCTTGTAATAGTTCATCGCTGTCAGCTCCTTCATATACAGTAAGAGAAACATCGTAAGAACCAACTGTTGTGTACGTCCATATAGGATTTTCTTCATGGCTGTCAATCGTGCCGTCATTATTGAAGTCCCAATCCCATGCATCTGGGGTACCTGACGATGTGCTGGTAAATTGAACAGTAAGCTCCGGAGGTCCCTGTGTAAGATTGGCATCAAAGTTTGCATATAATCCTAAGGATGCAATTGCCGCATCCAATGCAGCAGGTACACTACTCACGCCATTGTCGCCATAATACAATTTATACTCACCGCCAATGACAGCAAAGAATGGAATATACCCGTTGCCATATTGTCCGTAATAAGGATCAATGTCATAGGAGTTAAAATACGTTGCTCCATAAGAAGTCCAGTCTGTCTCGGAAAGAATGTAACAATGACCGGTTCCCTGGTAATTTTGCCATATAGTTTCTAATTGCGGCGCCGCCGAAACACAGCCTCCTCAACCAGTACCTCCCCAGAAAAACACAATTGCTTTTTCTGAGTCGATAAGTTCGTAGATATTATGTGATGTTCCAGTGTTATCAGTCCAGCTGAAGTTTGAAACAACATCGCCAACCTGATACGCAGCGAATGCAGTTGATGAGAGGATCAAGAGAAATAAGAGTACAGCTATTTTTTTCATCTGCACCTCCCGAATTTATTTTATTTCATTGGGAAATACCCCAAATTTTTGTCAAATTTTTCTGGAATTAATTGAGTCCGAAATTTTGTCCTTTCTGATGGGATAAATACGTATAATTGCTCTATATTTAACCAGAAAATTGCCAGAAAAAATAATTGATTCATATGTTAAAAAAACTCTTAATGTGCGAAGCACTTCCGAGTGTTGATTTTTCTATCAACCTCCAAATGTCCTCATTCTGGAGGACAATCAGAAGTTTGTTTCTTTTTATTACTAACGAAGTAAAATCAATTTTCTTATCTCTGTATCAACACCATTAAAACTCATTTTGGTAAAATATATTCCAGAAAATAGACCGTCTGTGGAATAATCTATAGAGTGATCTCCAATATTTTTATCTTCATTTAATAGTGTTGAGATCAGCTGCCCTTTTATGTTAAAGAGTTGAATTTTTACTTTTCCCGGCTTGGAAATAGAAAAGCTTACTGTAAAGTCATTGACCCTTGAGCTTATAGGATTCGGAAAACATGCAAGATTATATTCTGATGAGTGTCCAGGTTCGTCTATTGAAACATTCTGGTTAAAATAATATGCTCCCATATCTGCAATTGTGCCGTCAGGATCTAAGGGAGAATCCGGATCTCCTGCATCGATGCAGGGTGATTTTGTTGAATCTTGAATTGGGAAATTTGCCCATGATAAATGATAATCCCCATTATCAGGATCAATAAATAATGGGTTCACATCAATATTTCCATCTAACCAATAGACTGTTCCATTATTATTAGTTACAATACCTGCTACACCACCTTCAATATTCGAATAAGAAATTGTAATTGTGTCTGGATCAACATATTCGCTAAAATATATTTCCTGAGGCTCATTATTCCATAAAATAGAATTAATTATAATCGGAGAGGAATTTTGATGGCAGCAAATCGCTCCACCATCACCAAAATTAGTACTATTACTAGTTATTGTGACATTCTCTAAAATTGGCGAGGAATTGTTACATAAAATCCCTGCCCCAGCAGTGCAGGCAAAATTATCTGAAATTACTACATGTTTAAGATTTGGTGAGGAATACTCGCAGTATATGCCCGCACCAAAATCGCCTGTCAAATTATCAGTTATCATTAAATTATTAAAACTCGGGTCGGAATTGTTACAGGTAATACCTCCTCCAGAATAATTTGGTAATACACCACCACCTAATCCATTTGTAATTGTAAAACCAGTTAAAACAGCAGTAGAGTCTTCACCATTATCAAAAGTCACTACACTTCCATTTTGATTGCCGTCGATCACAGTCTGAGATATATACGAGGTGTCAGCAGTTGTTAAAAACAATGATGCAACTGTAATATTTTTTCCATTATAATTAATATTTTCAACATAAGTGCCCAGATCCACTAAGATAGTATCACCTTCATTCGCAGCATTGATTCCTTCCTGAATAGTGGCATAATCTGCTGGGATATGTATTATGTTGTCGTCACTGTAAACGTTTATATAATCAATTTTTATTTCAGTATCAATATATTTTGATTTGCTCCCATTTACTGTTAAACTGACCGTATATGTGCCCGGTTCGGTATAAGTCCACTGGGGATTTTCTTCATAAGAATCAACTGTTCCATCATAATTAAAATCCCATGCCCAGCTAAGTATATCATCACAATAGATTGAGGATTCATCTGTAAACTGTACTGTAAGAGGTGCATCGCCGGATAGCGGTTCAGCTGAAAAATTTGCATGTAAGAAGTATGGCATGAAATCTATTTTTATTGAGCAATACACCATTTTTCCACCAGTTGTTGGTCCCATACCATTGATTGAACTCCCATAGTCATTATCATCAAAGAAGTACATATCTATCCGCCCCCAGCCATCTCCGAGATCTTTTATAATCGGATCGACATATGGATATACTGTGATCATGTCTGCAAATCCAGGGAAAGCCGTGCTATAAATATCGGACAGTTCTATCGGAGCACTCCAAGATTCACCATTATTAGGAGAGATAGCAAGATAAATAATAGGGTGGTGATAATAGTCCTCATAACCGGGGATTGGAATATCTGCACAGAGCATTTCAGTCCCGCTTACCCAGATTTGTGCTATACAATCGTTTTCCAGGCATACTGCCTGATGCTGAAAATTTCCATATCCGCTGGGAGAATAATCGTTGGATGCCATGTCACACCATGGATAGATCAACGTATCTCCGCTTACGGGAAATATTTCCCAGGGAACACTCAGGCCTGTCCATGCATCCGTTCCGGGCATATTTGCAACATGACGAATGTCCCATGTGCCGTCGGATTTATAAACAACTTCAGCTTGGAATAAAAAAGCGTATTCTGGCCAATATGTTACAGAACCGGTTTCCTCATCAACATAGCTGATCCAGAAAAGTTCTGGTAAGTGAAGATTTCCATCACTGTCAAAAACAGCAGTTCGATTAGTAGAACAGTTATTACCGGGAAAACCAACCCACACATGAAGCGAATCAAAGGGATTACCTTCGTCATCAGTAAAACCTGGCACATTTTCTACTGCATACAATACATATTCATTCAACATGCCCACATCAGTTTCATATGAATGAAAATTATCATAGGACCATGTTGCACCGCCGTCATAGGAATCCCAGACATAGAATCCCTGTGGAACAATTTCATTTCCTGTAAGTCCGTTTACATAACACGCATAACCAAATATTGCAACGTGACCGGGTGTGAATGGATCTACCGCAAATGAAGGATATGGACGGCAGGAAATACCTGATGCTGGATCTGACCAGTCACGTGCTATATTCACTGGACCAGACCAGTTGGTCTTATCAAGTATTATATCAAGATCACCATACACATAATAATCTTGAGGAACGTCGATCCAACGAAGTATGGGATGTTCAATCTCACCGTCGGGACCTTGTTCACTTATCTGATAAATACGGTAATTACCAGTAGTCACATAATCCGGAGCTTTTCCAATAAACACATAAGGCCATAAATACTCATCAACATAAGGAAGGGGTTGATCAAAGGTTACGGGTGTTTTCCAGAAACCGGGAATGTAGAGCAATCCATAGTCATCAAACGTCGCACGAGTATTTGTATCTTCAGGAGTGCCTGCACCCATAATATCGTGCCAAGTAACTATTGGATCACCAGAAGCAGGATGCATTGTCATGCTGGGATAACCCTCGTATGTGTCTGAAGTTGTGATTGTAGCATATTCTATTGCACCATTTGGATGAACATATGCCCAATAGACATGTCTGTTGTCAGTCGTATTTGCACGTCCGTGAAAAGTGAAATATACACCTCCGAAAACATCCGGCTGACGCATAATTGGATGACCACAATAACTTCCTGGCATGTAGTCATAATAGTTCGTAAAACCTGTTATTGTAGTTGGTTCCTGAACAAATTCCCATTCATGATAATAGGGTCTATCATTGTTCCTCTTAGGTGTAGAAACTTTGAGATTCTCTAGTGCTGTGAGAGGAATAATATCTTGGTTTATTATTGGTTGTGGAATATCATGAGCCCACATAAATCCAGCAATCAGGAAATATAGGATACTGCATATAATGATTTTTTTCATTTCTCCTCCATGCGAGCGAACTAATAATTTTTGTTATAAATAATTATCTTCCATTTTTTCATAATATTTTCCGTCCGATAAGCATATAAAACCAGCATCAACTTTACGTTAAGTAAATTCAAAATTTTCTTTTCTTTGTTGTCAAATTTATTTTTCTTTGGCACACACAAACATTCGGATGAAGTTTTTTTCATATAAAAAAGAGCAGGACTATGACATCCTGCTCTATGTATTTTCTAAATTGAATATCATCTATCTCATCAAGATCAATTTGTGAGTTCTCTCAATATCGCCTGCTTTGAATTTATAGAAATAAATGCCGTTTGAAACACTCTTTCCTGAATCATCTTTTCCATCCCATATTGTGCTTAATCCTGAATCAGAAGCTTCTAAATTTAAGGTCGTAACCACTTCACCTTTTATATTGTAGATAGTAATATGATCCAATTCGTGTACATTCGCAGTTGAATAAAAGGAAATAGTCGTTTCGTCAGCAAAGGGATTTGGATAGTTAGAGAACACCATATCATCAGGTACATTGTCATTTTCATCCACTCCAATTCCCGGTAATTCGACATCCAACACGACTGCCCAACCATCTGATTCGGGTCCCTCATAGGAGCATAGATAATGCGCATCATCTATCTTGCATAGATATGGATAGTCTGCTCTTGTCTCATCGAATTCAAAAGATGTTTCTTTATGAATTACCCAGTTACTTGTATCTACCGTTAGAACAACTGCGTAACCATCTGCATCTGCACCTTTATACGCACAAAGAAAGTGAGTACTGTCTATCCTTGCTAAATTTGGTTCACCGCCAAGCTGAGTATCATACTCGTAAGGTGTTTCTATGCTGATCGACCAGTACATTGTATTTACAGTAAGCACGACTGCCCAACCATCGGAATCCGGTCCCTGATAAGCGCAAAGGAAGTGATTGTCATCAATCCTCGACAGGAAAGAATAAGCGTCAGAATCTGTAGCATATGTGACGGGATACGTCGCAGGATCAACAGTCCAATTATTTTGATCGACAACAAGTACAACAGCTCGACCTGTATAACCCTCGTACTGTGATGGATAGACGCAGAAATGGTGGGTATTATCAATCCGCAATAGCATAAAATCAAATCCGCTTTCGGTCTCAAAATGGTCTTCTGTGCCATATGTTATCGCCCACGAGCTCGGATCGACAGTAAACACACAAGCTGAACCAGTTACATCCATTTTGTTGTGAACCCCAAGATAATGAGTATCATCGATACGGGATAACGCATTATAATATCCGAACTCAATGTCATACATCATGGTAGATTCTTTCGTGATCGACCAATCAGCCAAGTTCAAACTTAATACTGATGCAAAAGCTTGCTCATACCCACCGCAATAAGTGCAGAGATAATGGTCAGTATCAATCCTTGATAACCCCATATAATCTCCATCCTCATCATATTGATAGGATGTTTCAGTAGTAATAGACCAATCACCTGGATTTACAGTAAGTATCACAGCCATACCGCTGTAACCTGCATAAAGACAAAGATAATGCCAGTCATCTATCCCGGATACAATATTGTTTCTTCCACCCTTTTCCCCATCATATTCGTGAGGTGAGTTCATTGTAATATCGTAAGGAGCACAAAGGCATAGTCGGGTGAAGAACACAAAAACCAAGATCGTGGCAAAGATAATTTTGTTCGTGTTTTTAATTGAGTGGTTCGCATGATGATCATGTCTGCATGTGAACCAAAAAGGAATATACATTCCTGATTTTTTTTCTTTATTCATTTAAACCTCCATTGATCGTGCATATAATCTTTTATGCTTTACATAACTTGCGCTGAGAAGAATTTAGTGTGATGATTGCCAACATTTTTTGAAGATGCCAGAGTTGTTTCCTACAATAAGAGTGAAAACAAATTTTTTCCAATACCAACAATGACAAGTTTTATTCTTTAAAAATTTTGTCAAATCTATTTCAATTTTTTTTTAATTCGGTTTATCCCAAATATTTTTCAGAATACCCCTAAAAAGATTCGGATGTCCTCGCAAGCTCGAACAATCAGAAGTTTACTTCATAAAAAAAAGAGCAGAACTGTGACATCCTGCTCTATATATTTTCTAAATTGAGTATCAGCTATCTCATCAAGATCAATTTTTGAGTTTTTTCAAGATCTCCTGCTTTGAATTTATAGAAATATATACCGTTGGAAACGGAATGTCCTGAACTATCTTTTCCATCCCATACGGTACTGTATCCTGAATCAGACGCTTCTAAATCTAAAGTTGTAACTATTTCCCCTTTAATGTTATAAATAGTAATTTGGTCCAATTCGTGTAAATTCGTGGTTGAATAAAAAGAAATGGTCGTTTCATTGGCAAAGGGATTAGGGAAGTTATGTACAGAAACCGAAGTCACCTCCGGATCATCAACAGAAACATATTGATGGTAATACAAAGCACCTATATCAGCTACAGTCCCGTCCGGATCCGGTGGTGAAGCAGGATTCCCAGCATCGATACATGGGGAGGTTACCTGTAAACCCCAATCAGCTGCAAGACCATCATATGTAGGTCCGTCACCGGCAGTAGGATTAACAAACAGGGGATTTTCATCGATATTGCCTGTCCCTGTGTAGCCGCCTGAAACATCAGAATAAGTTACATAAGGAGTACTGGCAAAGTTAATGAATACATTACTTGTATTCCTGATAATAGAATTTTCGATAATAGGATTTGAATTAGTGAACAAATAAAATATATACGTTGCAAGGTTGTTCGCTATAGTATTATTGAGAAGTTCCGGACACGATGCGTTCTTCATGCTAAATGCGCCGGAATATACCGCCTCATTATTAACAATGATGTTACGAACAATAAGCGGTGAGGAATTATCCAAACTTATCGCACCGCATAAACTTGAACTTGAATTGTTAGAGATCAAGTTCCATTCGATAAGCACCTCATCAGCATTCGTTGCATTGATCGCAGGACCTTTCTGAGAG
>Ga0268278_1002151_pt1 | contig 10585 bp, 9 predicted proteins | sample saktaG_3_FD_190135 | JGI IMG/M metagenome (GOLD analysis project Ga0268278, IMG submission 190135) | Saline water microbial communities from Sakinaw Lake, British Columbia, Canada - sak_2010_1_5_55m | ecosystem: Environmental > Aquatic > Non-marine Saline and Alkaline > Saline ... | reverse complement strand
GCCTTTTTGCTTGTATTTGGCTGTTTATTTCTCTTATTTCCTCATTCACAGCTTCCTCGTTTTGGCTATAAACAAAAACCGAGGAATTTAAAAAGATTCCCAAAACAAAAATAGGAATAATCAGTTTTGTTATTCTTTTCATATTTTTATTATAGCATAATTTTTTGGAAGAATAAAAAACAGGGATCCAAACTAAGAACCCCTGTTGTTTTCCCGAGGTTTCTCGGGAAGTTTATTTTTTCTCGATCCTGCATCTCACCAAGGCATAAGTGACCCCGGTCCCATAGTTCCGCCAAAAGGCGGGAACTGTAACCATGACCTGATCGGCCTCCGTATACTTCTGGCCGTTGATCACTGGTCCGCTCTTGAGAAACCGCAAGAGCACGGCTCTTCCGTTGGTTTCGGCCGCTGTCCTGGCCAAAGCCACGTTTTTCATCGACCCACTCAAGCCAACGGCACATATATAGCCGTTATTCTCGAAGGTCGAGGGACCATTCACCCAGCCCGGAGTATCATCCGAGACAGGGGCCATTTTAACTGCCGCAGAGCAGCCAGCGAGGGAAGCGAGAGTGATCATAAGAAGAACGAGCAGCCAGCGAGACATAAGTCTCCCCCTTTTTTGAGCTGGTGTGTTAGAAACTCTGGAACCGGAAAAGCATAAATGAATTATTTATAGGCTCTGTTTGTCCTTAAAAGGACATAGTAGTAACCGCTCTTGGGGTCGTAATAGCGTCGTACCGGCGAAGCACTAATCCTTATACTATCAAGATTAGTATTGGAAAAATTTTTCTTTACATAGTCGGCGATCTGAATGCGGGCGACGGCTTCGGCCATCTCTTTGGCTATGCCTTCTTCAAGGTTTTGCCCATAACCGACCACGAGAATATATCCTTCACTGTCGCTGAAGGCCTCGGTCAAACCAATCCAGTTTGGAAGGGCCTGAGGCTTCTGCATCTGGCTACAACCAACAGCTATAAAAATAATGGCTATTGCGATCACGATCATCGTAAATTTTTTCATTGCTTCTTCCCCCTTTCAGGAGATATCTTTGGTTTAAAGAACAAATAATTGTGCTATAATTATATCATATTTATAAAATATTGTCAATAGCATTACATTATTTTTACCTAATATTAAATAAAAAGAGGCTAATTTTTGCCTCTTTTTAATCTATTACTCTCTTTTTTAAAGTAAACTTATAGCAAACTTTATTCTTTCTAAAGTTATCTCCTTACCTAAAACTTCAGCCACATCAAACGGGCCCGGGCTTGCCTGCCGACCGGTCAAAGCCGCGCGCATTGGCCAAAGATAATCCCCTACTTTTGCCTCCTTAGCTTTTATATAACTCATCAAAGCGTCCTCAATAGAATTATTGGTCCAGTTTTTTTCAGGAATTTTTTCTAGTTGTTCCGATATTTCTTCTAAATTCTTTTTAACCTGTTCTTTACCTAATTTTTTCCAGATTAATAATTCTGGTTCATACTTTAGTTCGTCAACAAAAAAAAGTTCCGTAGCTTCAGCAATATCCGACAGCTTCTTTAATCTTTCCTGCTCTAAGGCAATAACTCTTTTTATATAACTTGTTTTCGTGTTTTCGTGTTTTCGTGTTTTCTTAATATTCTCAGCCAAGTACGGCAGACATAACTCCGCTAACTCATCTAAATTTTTCTGCCTAATATAATAACCGTTAAAATAATCTAACTTTTCAATGTCAAAAACCGCGCCGCTGGTGCGTAAATCCTTAATTTCAAACTTCTTTATCATTTCTTCCAGGCTCAATATTTCGCTTTGCGATTCCCCGCTTACGCTCTCAATATACGGTGACCAGCCTAATAAAACGGAAAAATTAAGTAAGGCTTCGGGCAGATAACCTTTGGCCCTAAAATCTTCAACCGTTACATCTCCCTGGCGCTTGCTTAATTTTCCGCCTTCTTTATTTAAAGTCAGGGGCAGATGGATAAATTTTGGCGTTGTCCAGCCAAAAGCCTTATAAAGTAAAATATTTTTAGGCAGGGACGGAATCCACTCTTCTCCGCGCAGGACATGGGAAATTTCCATAAGGTGGTCATCAACTACGGAAGCAAACTGATAAGTGGGCATGCCGTCTGACTTAACCAGGACATGGTCTTCTAAATCCTGGGCTCGGAACCTAATTTCGCCCCTTAACTCGTCTTTTACCCTTACTCGGCCTGAGAGGGGCATTTTTTGCCTTAAAACGGCCTTCTCGCCCGCCTCCAGCCTTCTCTTTACCTCTTTTTCCGGCAAGTCCCGGCAAATCCGGTCATAATGCGGCGGTTCCTTTTCTGCCTGCTGGCCGGCTCGCATTTTTTCTAATCTTTCCTGAGAGCAAAAACAATAATAAGCCCCGCCTTTTTTTAAAAGTTCAGCCGCATATTTTTTGTAAATATCTAATCTCTGCGACTGGATATAAAGGCCGTACTTTCCGCCGATATTAGGTCCTTCATCAAACTTTAAGCCCAGCCAATTTAAAATCTCTATTAAACTATCAACCGCGCCAGAAACTTCCCTTTTCTGGTCTGTATCTTCAATGCGCAAAATCAGTTGGCCATTTTCTTTTTTGGCAATCAAATAATTAAATAAAACCGTGCGCAAACTGCCAATATGCAAAAATCCGGTTGGTGAAGGCGCAAAACGCACTCGTACTTTAGACATATAAATATATATTTAAAATAATTGATAAAACTAAAATAATACTAATAATAATCAGGGCCAGTCGCAACTTTTCCGCTTTCTCTTCCGCCTCTTCCCGGCTCTTTTTCAGGAGGATATTAGTGACATCATTAACTAAGTAAATAAATTTTTTAATTTCAAATTTCATAATATCTCCTACGAATTACAAATCTCTTACGAATATACGAATCTCAAAAATAATTACTTTTTTCCATATTTGTATATTTGTACTAATTCGTAATTCGTAGACTCTTAAATTTTTCTAAAAATATCCTCGTCGCTTTTCTGCGGCTGGGATAGACTTTATTTATTAGATTATTAGCCTTAACCCATTTCCAGTTTCTGTGATCCCAAAAATTGATAGTTATATCTTTGTCCTCGCCCAAAAACTCTGCGATAAACAAACTCTGCTTTTGCCCTTTGTACCCGGTGGACCGGCGGCTTAAAACTCCTAACCTAACCGAATTTTTGTGATACTTGTATTTCCATAAATTTTTAAAGCTGGCTACCTCCTTAAATTTGTCCGTGCCAATTTCTTCTTTTAGTTCCCGGATGCCGGCTATCATCAAATCTTGGCCGTCTGTTCCTCCCTGCGGCAGTTGCCAGTGATCAGGCGGGTCTCTTCTCTCGGCCAGCAGAATTTCATATCCATTTTTATTTTTCCTATAAAGCAAGCAGGCTACATTCGGCCGATATAAAAACGGATTTATAAATCTCCATTTAATAAATTTTAAAGGAAAAACTATAACTGCCTGATAAATTCTTCTTGCCCTCCAAGGTTGTTTAAACAACCGCCAGAGCCATTCCAGCCCAGACAATCTCATGACTTTAGGCGCCCTTTTAATTTTTCCTGTTAAAAAATCAAAAGCGCCGCCAACTCCGATAGCTACTTTAACCGAAGGCAACCTCACCCCCCCCTCTCCTTCGCAAGGAGAGGGATTAATAGCGTGGTAAATAAATTTCTCCTGATAAGGCGCTCCCAAAGTACAAAACAGTATATCCACATCTACGTGGGACTTAGTCCCCTCAAAAGGGACTAAGTCCCTTTTGATATCTTCTACCGTGAATCTCAAACCATGATATTTATTTTTTAAAACATTCTCAATATCCTGTTTACTTGACAATCCCCTGTCCCAATTTAAAACAGCTACCACAAGATTATCTTTCTGCGCCATTTCTAGCACGTCTTCAACCAAATCCGCTCCCGTAACTCTTCTCAAATTTTTTCCCATAGCCCAGGCCGCGAATTTTAAACCGGCTCCGTCCGGCAAGCTCAAATCAGCTTTGTTTAAAATATAAAAAAATTCTTCATCCCGGTGCGCCTCTAAAATTATTTCCGGATTAGGCGTAACAAGATAATGCTGTTGGCCGTCTTCTAAAAATTGCCCTATTTTTTCCAGAACTTCCTGCCTGCTTAAAGTTGATATATTAATCCCCAGGATATTTAACATAGGTTATAGCTTAAAACTCGCGACTTCTTTATATCTTGCCCCGGCTGGCGTTAACTCCGATTCCATTAATTCAAAACTGGAAACTTCAAAATCAAGCGGCAATATCTCAGAGTCTCCCGGCATTTTAAGGTTGGTATTAGATATTCTTGCCCCGTTAGAAACCCAACCGCTTCTAATGGGGTTTACGCGACCCAAAGTAATATGCGAACGCAAAGGCCGGTCGTCAATGTCTATGCCTAATTTTATTAATTCCAGCCCTAATAATTTCTGCAAGTCAAAAACGGACTGATCCCCGGCTTGCTTGGCTTCTAGAAAAATAATCCTCGGCCGGGCCAAATTCGGGAAAGCATCAAGCCGTTTTAAGGAAAAATTCATCCCCCCGAACTTGCCTGACAGCCCCTGCATCATACTTTTCACTTCTTCCGTTTTCTCCTCATCCAAATAACCTAAAAAATGCAAAGTCAGATGCAGACATTCCGGACTTACCCACCTTATGCCCCGATTTTGCCCGGCTAAATTCTCTAAATAAACCGCTAATTTTTCTTTAATTTCACTCGGCAGATTTAGGGCGATAAAAAGCCTTTTTCGGTCATTTCCTGTCATATTTTTATTATACTTGATATAATATTTTATAGCAATTGATAAAATCTGCCTAAATCCTATGCTAAAAACAAAATTCTACAAAAGCCAGAATAACAACAAAGTCCAATGCCGGCTTTGCCATCATTTCTGCCTTATCGGCGATGGCCAAACCGGAATCTGCCGCGTCAGGCAAAATCAGCAAGGCAAATTATATTCCTTAGTTTACGGTTATCCAATAGCTTTAAATATTGACCCGATTGAGAAAAAACCTTTGTTCCATTTTCTGCCTGGCTCACTGGCTTACTCTCTAGGTACTTTGGGCTGTAATTTTTCCTGCGCTAATTGCCAGAATTGGGATATTAGCCAGGCAACCGGCATTGAAGAGAAAATAAAATACTTTGATTTTTTTAAACCGGAAGAAATTATCAAAAATGCTTTAACTGTCGGCTGCCGATCTATTGCTTATACTTACAACGAGCCGACTATCTGGACCGAGTACGCTTTAGACATTATGAAACTGGCCCGCAAAAATAAATTAAAAAATATCTGGGTTTCAAACGGCTATATGTCTCGGGATTGTTTAAAAACCATACTCCCCTATCTTGACGCTACTAACATTGATTTAAAATCAATGGACGAGGATTTTTATCAAAAAAACTGCGGAGCAAAATTAAAACCGGTTTTGGATAATTTAAAAAGATTAAAAAAAGAAAAAGTCCATACCGAGATTACTACTCTTATCATTCCTACCTTAAGCGATAATCCGGAGATGCTTAAAAAAATAGCTAAGTTCATAGCTCGCGAATTAAGCCCGGAAACTCCCTGGCATATCAGTAAATTTTCTTCGCAAATTTCCTGGAAATTAAAAAGCCTGCCGGAAACAAGCGATAAAATTATTTATAAAGCTTATGAGATTGGTAAGAAAGCCGGGCTAAAATATATTTATGCCGGCAATATGCCCGGAGATGAAAGGGAGAACACTTATTGTTCGGCCTGCGGGCAACTGGCTATAAAACGAATTGGCTACCAAATTGAAAGATTAGATAAAAAGGGCAAATGCGCAAAGTGCGGACAGAATTTAAATATAATCTCTTTACCCCGTTAGAAACATACCCAGGCTTTATCTGATTTACAGCCATAATGCGGATAATTCAGACAATTTGGTTTAATACCTTGCACGAGTTTCTAATGGGGTTGACATAAATTTTATCCTGTATTATATTGAAATTAGCACTCTAAACTAGAGAGTGCTAAAAATTCTATAATTTTTTATCTTTTATTTTTTAATTTTTATATTTTAATATGTTTAACAAATTTACCAATAAATCTCAAGAAGCCATTATTAACGCACAAATCATTGCCCAGGATAACGGCCAGCAGCATATTGAAGCTTTGCATGTCCTCGCTTCTCTTTTGGACCAGTCGGAAAGCTTAATCCGGCCGGTTTTTGAAAAAATGAAGATTGACGCTGATATGGTGGAAAAGCGCACTTTGGAAGGGATTGAAAATCTTCCTAAGGTAAGAACTTCTCCTTCTGGTAATGTCGGCATGGTCCAGGGCACAGGCGAAGTGGCGATGCTTTTGGAAAGAGCCAAAAAAGAAGCGGACAAAATGGGAGATGAGTATGTTTCTACCGAGCATATCTTACTGGCTTTGGTCGGCATAAAATCAAAAGCCCAGGAAATTTTAATAAACTTCGGGGTTGAGTACGCAGAGGTTTCAAAAATTTTATCGCAACTGCGCGGTTCGCAGACTATTACTGATCCGGAACCGGAATCAAAATACTGCGTACTGGAAAAATATACCATTAACTTAACCGATCTGGCCCGCAAAGAAAAATTAGATCCGGTTATCGGCCGGGATGAAGAAATTCGGCGGATTATGCAGGTCCTCCTGCGCCGGACAAAAAACAACCCGGTTTTAATCGGCGAAGCCGGAACCGGCAAAACCGCCATTGTGGAAGGGCTGGCGCAAAGAATAATAAGCGGCGATGTGCCGGATAATTTAAAAAATAAGGAAATCGTCAGCTTGGACTTAGGCTCTTTGGTCGCCGGCTCAAAATTCCGGGGCGAGTTTGAAGACCGCTTAAAAGCAGTCCTGAAAGAAATAAAATCCCAGGGCGGGAAAATTATTCTCTTTATTGACGAACTCCATACTCTTGTCGGCACCGGCGCTTCGGAAGGCGCGATGGATGCTTCTAATATGCTAAAACCGGCTTTGTCCCGGGGCGAACTGAGCACGGTCGGCGCCACCACCACTAAAGAATACCAGAAATACATAGAAAAAGACGCGGCTTTGGAACGAAGATTCCAGCCGATTTACGTGGCTGAACCAAATATTGAAGACACTATTTCCATCCTGCGCGGCATAAAGGAAAAATACGAAGTCCATCACGGCGTCCGCATTACTGATGATGCCTTAATTGCGGCGGCTAAACTTTCCGCCCGCTATATTACGGACCGGTTTCTGCCGGACAAAGCCGTGGACTTGGTTGATGAAGCCACTTCTTCTTTGCGTATGGAAATTGATTCTATGCCGGAAGAGCTGGATAAATTAAAAAGAGAAATAAAGCGCTTAGAAATCGCCAAAGCCGGATTAAAAACAGGTAAAGAGGGAGCTCCGGAATTCGGCAAGCTAAAAACCATAAATAAAGAACTGGCCCAGCTCAAAGAAAAAGCCAATCAGCTGGAACTGCATTGGCAGAATGAAAAAACCATAATTTCCAAAATCCGGGAATCAAAAAGAAAAATTGACGAATTAAAAGCCCAGGCCGAAATCATAGAGCGCAAAGGCGATGACTTAACCCGCGTGGCGGAAATCCGCTACAGCTTAATTCCCGACCTGAAAAAAGAAGTAAAAAAGCAGGAAGAGGAGTTGGTTAGAATCCAGAAGAAAGGCCAGCATATTCTAAAGGAAGAAGTTGATGAGGAAGATATTGCTAAAGTGGTATCCCGCTGGACCGGCATTCCGGTTTTTAAAATGCTGGAAAGCGAAATAAAGAAATTAAGCAAAGCCGAGGAAGAGCTTAAAAAATCCGTGGTTGGCCAAAACCAGGCGATTAAATCCGTGGCTAACGCCATCCGCCGCTCCCGCGCCGGAATCAGCGAAGAAAAAAAGCCGATCGGTTCATTCCTTTTTGTCGGCCCGACCGGAGTCGGAAAAACCGAGCTGGCCAAATCTTTGGCTAAATTTATGTTTAACGATGAAAACTCTTTACTGCGGCTGGATATGAGCGAATTTATGGAAAAGCACAGCGTCGCTAAAATTATCGGCTCTCCTCCCGGTTATGTCGGCTATGAAGAAGGCGGACAATTAACGGAAAAAATTCGGCACCGGCCTTACAGCGTGATTCTTTTTGATGAAATAGAAAAAGCCCATCCGGAAATATTTAATATTCTGCTACAGATTTTAGATGACGGCCGCCTGACTGACTCAAAAGGCCGGGCTGTTAATTTCAAGAATACCATTATCATCATGACCTCTAACTTAGGCAATAAAGTAATCAAGCAATATTCAATCGGCTTTAGCGGCGGCAATGAGAAAGAAACCCGGGATACCCGCACCGAAGAAATGAAGGAAAAAATAGATAAAATCCTGAAAGAAAACTTTAAACTGGAATTTTTGAACCGGATTGATGAAATCGTTGTCTTTAAGAACTTAGACAAAGAAGCTCTGGAAAAAATCGTTGACTTGGAATTAGATAGAGTTGAGAAAAGGTTACAAAACAAAGAAATTGGCCTAAAGATAAGCCCGAAAGTAAAAAAGATGCTGGCGGAAAAAGGTTATGACATAACTTTCGGGGCTCGGCCCTTAAAGCGCATAATCCAGAATATGATTTTAGACGAGCTGGCTTTAGAAATTATTGAAGGAAAAATTAAGGGCGGAGACGACGTCTTAATTGATTTAGGGATAAAGGACAAGGTAATGATGAAAGTCAAGTAATATAAAGGATAAAAACCGCTTTTTGGTTCAAGGGCGGTTTTTGTTTTTAAGCTAAAAATTCGTACCTTGACAAAAATAGATAAATAATCTATAATAATCAAACACTCTTTTAATTATGCCGCTATGTTTCTAACACTCTATATTTAAGGGAGGAATAAAATGAACCAGGTTATTATCGTAGATGATGATGAAGCGGTGGGAGATGTTATTGTTAGAATGCTCACCGCAAGAAAACTGGCGGCAAAAGGTAGCGATATCCCTATTCTTTTCGCAAGCTCTGACAAAGCCTGGGAATATATTTCCCAACTGCCGGAAAAGCCACGTATTGTGTTTTCCAGCGTTGATATTGATACATCGGCACGGGGACAAATGAACGGCCTGAACCTTCTGGAAGCAGTAAAGAATCTATTCCCCGGCGTTATTTTCATCAGTATGTCCGGGACTCATAGCCACCAAAAAGAAGCGATGGATAAAGGAGCGAATTATTTCCTCCCTAAACCATTCTCTCCGGCGGACATTGAAAGGATATTCGCAGAAAACATCGCAGAATAATGAAAACAATAAGTCCCGAGCTGGAAACAGTCCGGGGCTTTTTTCTTTCCTGTAATTTGTCTTAAATCTAAACGTATATTATAATATAGTTACAAATTATCACCGCCTAAGCGGGATCCCGCTTACAATAAATAATAAGGAGCGGGACAAATCTTTTATCACCGCCTAAGCGGGATCCCGCCCTCAAATGATTTTATATAAGTGGCGGGACGAATATACAAATAATTTAAAATCATGGAAAATAATAAAATTAAACTAATTACTGCCTCCTTGTCTGTTATCTGTTTACTATTTACTGTTTACTATTTACTGTTTACTATTAAACCAGTCCTGGCCCAAGATAATTTTAATCCCAATTACATAATCAGCGACTCGGAAATTCTTGATTATACCGCTATGAATCTTGAAGAAATAAAGGAATTTTTAAGGGACAGGGGCGGATATTTGGCTAATTATTCCTGCGCTGACCCGGACGGAAAAATTATGACGGCCGCGGAAATAATTTATGACCGGGCCGTAACCAATTTAGTTAACCCCAAATTTTTATTAGTCCTCCTGCAAAAAGAACAGAGTTTAATTGGAGATACCTCCCCGAAGCAGAGCCAGCTGGACTGGGCAGCCGGGTACGGCTGTCCGGACGGAGGAGGCTGCAACTCGCGCTGGCAGGGATTTTGGAAGCAGGTCAACAGCGCTTCTCTCCAATTCCGCGATTACATGGACAACCCTCATCTTTACACTTACAAAGCCGGAGAAACTTACACTTTCACCAACCCCTATTCTACGACCGCAACCGGCACCACAATCGTAACCCCGTACAATAAAGCCACCGCCGCCCTTTATAATTACACCCCTCATGTCTATAACGGCAATTATAATTTTTACAATATCTGGCAAAGGTACTTTACCCGCGAGTACTATGACGGAGCCCTATTGCAGGCCGACGGCGAAGCCGGTGTCTGGCTGATCCAGAATGGCAAAAAACGGCCGTTCTTAACTAAAGCCGCTTTAACCTCAAGATTCGATCCGAATAAAGTAATTATTGTCAATAAATCCGACCTTGATAAATACCCGACCGGCGCCGCAATTAAATTCCAAAATTACTCCTTAATCCGTTCTCCTCGCGGAACCGTCTTTTTACTGGTAGACGATAAACGGCACGGTTTTGCCTCTTCCGAGGCTTTCCGAAAGATCGGCTATAATCCGGAGGAAATTATGGATGCCGGCTGGGAGGATATAAATTCTTATATTGAAGGAAAACCCCTGACCGCTACTTCCACCTACCCGGCCGGAGCGCTTCTGCAGGATAAAAAAACCGGGGGGATTTACTGGGTATATGAAGGCACGAAAGCGCCTATCTGGGATGCGAC
>Ga0268278_1002149_pt1 | contig 10588 bp, 7 predicted proteins | sample saktaG_3_FD_190135 | JGI IMG/M metagenome (GOLD analysis project Ga0268278, IMG submission 190135) | Saline water microbial communities from Sakinaw Lake, British Columbia, Canada - sak_2010_1_5_55m | ecosystem: Environmental > Aquatic > Non-marine Saline and Alkaline > Saline ... | reverse complement strand
AAGCTGTAAATATCGCCCGGCAGGCGGACGCCGTGATTTTAGCAGTCGGCGGTAAATCGGGGTTGATGCCGGATTGCACTTGTGGGGAGATGCGCGACTCAGCTGACCTGCGGCTGCTACAGGACCAGGAGCGACTTATCAATGCCGTCTGTGAAACTGGCAAGCCGGTTGTATTGGTGCTTGTTGACGGCAGGCCCATGGTTTTAGGTTGGATAGCTGACAGGATACCCGCCATATTGATGGCTTGGAAGCCGGGCGAGGAAGGTGGGAATGCCGTGGCCGACGTGCTATTCGGCGATTATAATCCCGGTGGCAAATTGCCGGTAACCTTTCCCCGGAGCGCAGGCCAGGTGCCGATTTACTATGGTATCAGGCCCTCGGGAGGCAAATCGCAGTTCTGGGGCGATTACACCGACTTACCGGTAACTCCACAATATGAATTTGGATTTGGCCTGAGCTATACCACTTTCGAATTGAGCAACCTGCGCATTGACCCGACGCGGGTTAAAGCCAATGACATTGTGACCATCAGGTCTACTCTTAAGAATACGGGCACACGGCAGGGCGACGAGGTTGTGCAATTATATGTTAACGACGTTGTTGCCAGCTTGACACGGCCGGCAATGCAGTTGAAGGGTTTCCGGCGAATATCATTGCAGGCCGGCGAGCTTGCCACTGCAGAATTTACCCTACCCGTCGAAGAGCTTGCCTTTTATGACATAAACATGCAATTGGCCGTTGAACCCGGTGTATTTACAGTAATGGTAGGCACATCTTCTAAAAACCTTGCGCTAACGGGGCAGTTTGAGGTCCAGGACTGATATGATCAAGCAGATTATATTGATCGTCTTGCTATTAGGTTTAGCGGCCTTAACTTACCAGCTGTTTTACCCGGGGGCCGTTTTCGTGCTGGCCATCCTGATCCTGGTGGTACTTTATACCGGAGCCGCCCTCACACTATTTTTGTGGTGGAGACACAGCAAATGTCGCATCGTGGTTCTGTGTATAGCCGGCGTTATCTTCCTTTCACTGTCAACGCTGGGATGCATGAAGCTGGCTGAGAGCTTCCGCTGGATAAATCAAAACCCGGACGTTTACCCTGACAGCAGAATCGTGGAAGGTACGGCAGGCGGAACCACCTCCCTCGATACTGTTATCGCGGAACGCAATACATACATAACCTCCAGGCTCACATTCCGAGCCGGAGAGAAGGGGATAAGCCGTGGCGGCGGCATTATCCTGCGCCTCGGCAAGATAATCCCAGTTGGCGGGACCCCCAGGTTTTATGACTGTACCTACCAGGATATGTTCAACAATACGCTGCAGGTCAATAATCCTTCCGCGCAAGGATTTGTCAGCGTCCGGGTGCCGGCAGGGACCGGGACCTCCCTGTCCAAGCCGGATGCTCCCAATACCAGGGATTTCCTGCTTAACGCGTTCGTGACCGCCTGCGGTCCATACCGGGATGACCCAAATCTTCCCATTTATTACCAGTTGAACGCGGCACGCCGTCACGAGGTGCATATCAAGCTGACGGAAGGCGGCCTGCGTCCGGGTGAAGCCGTTGAATTGATACTTGGAGACAATTCAGGGGGCGGGCCGGGCTGGATGATGCCTGCCGGCGAGGCGGATATGGACCTGGTCATCTATGCCGATGAATTGGGGAGCGGGGAGTACCGCGTTGTTCCCTCGTATGCCACGCTGGAGGTCGGAGGCGGCCCGGCATCTTCGCTTGAGGTGGTTTCTCCCAGCACGCCCGGCCTAAATGAGGAATTCACTTTCGTGGTAAGGGCGGTGGACAATGACGATTTTCTGTCGATGAAATATGCAGGTACGGTTACCATGCAACCGCAAGATGGCATAGAACCCGGCAAAAACACATATAGGTTCTTACCGGAGGATAAGGGCGCCGCGAAACTGAAAGCGCGTATAACCAAAACTGGCACATATAACCTGAGCGTGCGTGATGATGCGACGGGCAGGACTTACAGCAGCAACCCCATCATGGTCGGGCAAACAGCGGGCGACAATATTTACTGGGGCGACCTGCACCAGCATACTACCTTGGGAAAAGATGCCAACCGGGTGCCGGAATGGGTTTTTCAGAGGAACAGGGATGTTGACGGCTTCGATTTCGCCGCGGTCAGCATACACGACCTGTTTGAATACTGGGGCCTGCCGCCGGATCCGGGTGAACTCAGCTATCTGCAAGGGGTGACAGAAAAGTATAACGGTGGCGGGAGCTTTGTCACTCTTCACGGGTATGAGTGGACCAACCTGCCGCAGGGACACCGCAACATATATTATGCGGAGGGCGAGACCTTGGCATTTTTCTCCTACGATAAGGCTAAAAGCCCGGATTCCCTGCGCGCATCCCTATCCGGCAAGCGTTATATAGCCATACCCCACCATAGCGCCTGGCGCTTTATGTACTCAAATAGCCCGTACAACTGGGGCCCGCAGGACTGGGAAGAAGCGCGCCTGGCCGAGATTTACTCCAAGCATGGAAGCAGCGATTTCTTCGCTACCCCTTACCCCATCCACCATGATGTCACACCATTCTTCATTTACCTCATGGGTGCCAACAGCAACAGGGCACATGAGGGGGACGGCTCATATGTGCGAGAAGCCCTGGCAAGCGGCTATAAGCTGGGGATCATAGCAGGTGGGGATAACCACTGGGCCAGAGGCGGCAAATCGTTCGGGACGGGCGTGACGCAGGATTACCAGAATGGCCTGCAGGCCATTGTTGCTACGGATCTGACGCGCGCCGGTCTCTATGAAGCCATGTGGCAGCGCCATACTTACGGGACCACGGGACCACGCATAATCATCGATTTCCGGGTCAATGGCTTTCCCATGGGTTCGGAAATCACCGCTGTCAATGGGTGTCCGCCCCTGATTAACTATCTGGTAAAGGGTACTGCAGCAGTCCGGGATATTGAGATCTGGAAATTCTCCAAATCAATGGGATGGAAAGTATTTAGTTTCGGCGGCAAAGGTTTGAAAGACGCTGAAAGTCAATTCAGCGATGAGATCTTCAACGCAGACTCGTTATATTTCATGAAAGTGGTGCAGGAGGATGGCAACCTGGCGTGGTCCAGTCCGGTGTGGGTGAAAATGAGCAGCGTTGAATAAGTAGCAACCAACGTTGCGGCCGCGTAGACGAAACATGCCCGTTCGGGTATCCTTATTGTCATCAAGGTGATACACCGTAATATGACTACCGCACACCGTCACAGCGAGCATCCCCTGGTAGTCGTGCTGTCCGGTCCATCGGGCGTGGGCAAGGACGCCACCATTGCCAGGATAAAACAGACCGGCGTCAAGTTCCATTACGTGGTTACGGCCACCACGAGGGATAAGCGCCCGGGCGAGGCGGACGGTGTCGACTATTATTTCTTAGGACGCGATGATTTTATGAAGAAAATCAAGCGGCATGACTTTCTCGAGTACGCCGAGGTCTACGGCAATTACTACGGCGTGCCTAAAAATGAGATCCGCCAGGCCCTTCAGGAAGGCCAGGACGTCATCATCAAGGTGGATGTGCAGGGCGCGGCCACTCTCAGGAAGAAGATACCGGACGCCGTCTTCATATTCCTGCTGACACCGTCCCTCGATGACCTGCTTACAAGGCTGAAATCCAGAAACTCCGACTCCGAGGTCGTGGTCAGCGCGCGCCTGCGCAAAGCCGAGGATGAGCTTAAATGCCTTCCTCTCTTCGATTACTGCGTGGTCAATAACAATAACGACCTGGACCGCACCGCTGAAGCCGTGGCCGGTATCATGAAAACCGAGAAGCACCGGGTTAAGCCCAGGGTTGTCACGCTTTAGCGCCGGCCAATCCGTCCCGGTGATCCCAGCAGCTCCCTCTCCCGCCTGCGCATCCTGTCTGTATCGCTGCGCCCGCTGTGGTCGTAGCCCAGTATGTGCAATACGCCGTGCACCAGCAACAGGCGCAATTCCTCTTCCACGCTGATCCTGTTGCTTGCAGCCTGCGCCTGCGCAGTGGGATATGAAACCACCAGTATCCCCATCTTCGCCCTGGCTCCGTGAGGGCGGGGGAAAACGGTATCGCCCGGCCCGCCTTCGTCCAGTGCAAAGGACAGCACATCGGTCGGCCCGTCGACGCCCCGATACTTTTTATTCAGAGCATGGATGGTCGAATCGTCCGTTATCAGGCAGTCTATTTCCAGAGGTACGAGCGCCTTTTCAGCGGACAGCGCCGCCAGCACCGTCTCCTTCAGCCACGCGCGTTTAAATGGGAAGCCCTTCAGCCTCTTCAAGCGGACATTAACTATGTGAACCGGGGCAGGCATGGCGAAATATTATCAGTTCGGCGCGTTTTGCACAATCATGTGCGTAGCTGATTTGCTTGAAACTGCGACTGTAACTATGCTATATTGCATGACGCCGTCGTCCCGATTTATTCCTGCTGGAGGGATCGCATAGTGGTCTAGTGCGGCCGCCTGCTAAGCGGTTGCCTCGGGAAACCGGGGTCATGGGTTCGAATCCCATTCCCTCCGCCAGCCACCACCGCAAACCTCGCGAAGCGCAACGTATTTCGCGCACAGGCCAAAACCAGTCTGAGCTGTCGAATTAAGGCCATTGATTTCACCGGATTTGCAGATGAAAGCATACATATGGACTATCGGATGCCAGATGAACAAGGCCGAGTCGGCCGGACTTGTCAAAAGCCTGAAGTCGCTGGGGCTTGGCCTGGTGCGCAGCGCCCGCGAGGCTGATATCGTGGTGCTCAATACCTGCGTGGTGAGGCAGTCCGCTGAGGACAGGGTCAGGGGCATGCTGGGATTCGTCAGGGGCATTAAATCAGGGAGGCCCAATATGCGCGTCGCCCTGACCGGTTGCTTCGTGGGGCAGGATATAAAGGAGCTTCAGCGTGATTTCCCCTTCGTTGACCACTTTTTCGGGCCCGGCCGGCTGCAGGATTTCGAAGGGTGGCTGTGCAGCCAAGTGCCGGTACGTGACCGGGCCGCTTCCATGCGCGCCATAGCGCAGGCCTCCCCCGTCAGCGCTTACATATCCATAATCCAGGGCTGCAATAATTTCTGTTCGTACTGCATAGTGCCGTACCGCAGGGGAAGGGAGAGAAGCCGCCCGGCAAAGGAGATTGTGGCCGAGGCAGCCGGTCTGGTAGAAAGGGGCGCAAGGGAGATTGTTCTACTCGGTCAGAACGTCAACGCCTACGGCCACGACCTGGAGAAGGGGCTTGATCTAAGCGGGCTCCTGCACATGTTGAACGATCTGGAGGGGCTATACAGGATAAGGTTCCTGACCAACCACCCCAAGGATATGAGCGCAGGCCTGCTGCAATCGATGGCTGAGCTGCCCAAGGTATGCCGCCATGTGTGCCTGCCCCTGCAGGCCGGCGATGACGCGGTGCTGAAAAATATGAACCGCGGCTACACCCGGGACGACTACATAGCGCTGTTAGCCCGCACCCGGCTGGCCATACCCGGCATCGCCATCAGCACCGACCTGATCGTCGGTTTTCCCGGTGAGACGGAGCAGCAGTTCATGAACAGCTACGAGGCGGTCAGGGCATTGCGCTTCGACACCGTGCATGCCGCGGCTTATTCACCCAGGCCGGGCACCGGCGCCGCTGCCAGGTTTGCCGACGATGTTCCGCCCGAGATAAAGCTGCAGCGACTGCATGCCATAGAGGAGCTTCAGGCAGGTATCCAATCCGGGATCAATGAGGAGATGGTCGGGAAACAAGCCGAGGTGCTGGTCGAGGGCATGAAGGCCGTGAAATGGTACGGCCGCACCGGCAGCGACCGGCTGGTGTTTTTTAAGGATGCGCGCGACCGCAGGGGTCAACTGGTGAAAGTCGATATCAAAATTGCCAGCCCCTGGGCCTTCCAGGGCGAGCCTGCCACTTAACCCGGCCCGGGGCATCGACTATCCTGGATATGGTGACCTGGACCCGCGTACAGTGCAGCGATAATTGTTATAATGAGAACCAGTGAGTCCAGCCCTGCGGAGTGATATGAATTATTATGATTACGTCATCATAGGCAGCGGCATCGCCGGCCTGTACAGCGCGCTGCTGGCCATAGAGAGCGGCAGCGTTCTGATCGTCACCAAGGGCGGCATCGAGGACTGCAACACCAGACATGCGCAGGGCGGGATAGCGGCCGCCATCGGCCAGAACGACTCGGCCGAGCTTCATTTCAAGGACACGATGGCGGCGGGGGACGGACTGTGCGACGAGGAGGCGGTGCGCATACTGGCCGACGAGGCGCCCGACCGCATAGCCGACCTGATCGGCTTCGGCGTGCCCTTCGATACGCAGGAGGGAGAGGTTGCGCTGACACGTGAGGCGGCACACTCCCGTTCGCGCATCCTGCATGCGGGGGGCGACGCCACCGGTGAATATATTGAAGTCACGCTAAGTGAACAGGTGCGCATATCGCCCATCAAAGTGCTGGAATACTGCCTTGCCACCGAGATACTTCTCAGTAACGGGCGTGTAAGTGGCATCAAGACCATAGATTTCCGCAGCGGCATTATCGAGGAATATGCCTGCAAATTCGTCATACTGGCCACCGGAGGAGCAGGCAGGCTGTTCAAGTATACGACCAACGGGGACACCGCCACCGGCGACGGCATCGCCCTGGCTTATAACTCGGGCGCCGAGATCGTCGATATGGAGTTCTTCCAGTTCCACCCCACGGCACTCAGGCTGCCCGGCGTATCTCCGTTCCTGATCAGCGAGGCCGTACGAGGCGAAGGTGGAGTACTGAGGAACGATGAGGGACGTGCCTTTATGACGGATTACTCACCCAGTGGAGACCTGGCGCCGCGCGACGTCGTGGCCAGGAGCATACTCTTTGAGATGAGAAAGACCGGCAGCGACAGGGTCTTCCTGGATGTAACGCACCTGCCCGCCACCAAGCTTGCCACGCGCTTCCCGCGCATCTACCGCTTCTGCCTGGACCACGGGCTGGACATCACCAGGACGCCCATACCGGTTGCGCCGGCAGCCCACTATTTGATGGGCGGAGTCCGGGTAAACACCTGGGGAGAGACCAATATACCGGGCCTTTTCGCTGCCGGCGAAACGGCCTGTACTGGAGTGCACGGCGCCAACAGGCTGGCTTCCAACTCCCTGCTGGAAGTGTTGATTTTCAGCAAGAGGATAATCGAGCGGTCGGAGCTGGAAGGCCAGTCCATCGGGGGCAAACCGTGGCCCGCTGAAACGTATCAGTTGCCGTCGAGGGAACCATACAAGGACGCACCTGCCCTGGTCCTGGCGAACCTTCAGTCCATGCTGTGGGATAAAGTAGGCATCGTGAGGGACGTCAACGGGCTGTACCAGGCGGCCATCACACTATCGGCCTGGAACCGCATCCTGCCAGTGCCCACCGACCGCCTCTCATACGAATTGAACACGATGATCACCAACGCCAGGCTTATGACCGAGGCTGCCCTGCTGCGCGAGGAGAGCCGCGGCGCCCACTACCGGTCGGATTTCCCCACACCTTCGGAGAAATGGAAGAAACACATCGTATTCCGTCTGTGACGCTGTCTTCATAAGAACAAACGGCGATATTCCGGCGGCATTTGACATCCCCTGCCCCTATTGTATAAACTGGATACAAGAACAAATGTACGGAATTGGATTGACTGCATGAGAAAGGCCGGACCCAGCGAGAAACGCGAGAAAATCATCGACTTCATCAGGGATTTCTACGACGATCACGGCTACACGCCTACCGTTCGAGACATACAGAAAGGTTGCGGGCTGAGTTCCACGGCCGTCGTCCAGTATCACCTCAAGGTGCTCGAAAGCGAGCACCAGATCGAAAGGGATTCCCGGGTATTCAGGAGCATCCAGCTCCCCGACCGCAGAAACACCATACATGTGCCCGTGCTGGGTATCATTGCAGCGGGAACTCCCGTGCCGGTTATGAGCGCCGACACCTGGCACCAGGAGGCGGTGGATACCCTGGAGCTGTCCGGCGAGATCACAGGGGACAGGGAGGTATTTGCACTGAAGGTGAGCGGCACCTCCATGATTGATGCCCTTATCGACGATGGAGACATCGTGTTGATGGAGCCAGTCAAGACCGTTGAAAACGGGGACATGGTGGCCGCCTGGCTGATCAGGGAAGAGGAGGTCACGCTGAAGCGGTATTACAGGGAGGAGGACCGCGTCCGTCTGCAGCCGGCCAATTCCCAGATGGAGCCCGTTTACACGGACGCGGCTAACGTGGATATCCAGGGCAGGGTGGTAGCCGTAATCAGGACCATATAACCCGCGCAACAATTCTCACAAAGTGGATATTAACAGGAGGTAGAGATGAGCGATCCTTATGCTGAATTTGCCGGCAAATATGCTTACCGGGAGTCGGAGAGGTTCAAAAAGGTGCTGAAGGTACTGATGAACGATGACGAGGTAGCTGTAGCAAATATGCTGCCCGCCACGGCGGAGGAGATTGCGGGTAAGACGGGCAAGCCCGTTGAGAGCGTCAACGCTATCCTGGCCGGGCTCTTCAAAAAGGGTGTTATTTTCGAATCCTCCAAAGGCTACAGGCCGGCGCGCGATATCTTCCAGCTGCACGATGCCACGGGCAGCGATGTGCGATCAGACAAGCTGTGGGGCAGGGATTTGCTGGACGCATGGTGGGATTTCTCTGAAAACGAGCTCTACAAGGATGTCGCCAAGTGGGTGAACGATTTCATCAACCCCATATCCCTGGTCATACCGGCGCGGGCTTCCATAGCAGATCCCGCTAAGCTTATGCCCGACGAGGACATCGAGGGCATTATCGACCGGACCACCAGTGTCGCCGTCGTCAGTTGCCCCTGCCGGCGCATGGCGCAGAAGTGCGACAGGCCGGTCGAGGTTTGCATCCAGATGAACAGGGGCGCGGAATATGCCATCAAGCGCGGCTCGGGACGGGAGGTGAGCAAGGAGGAAGCCAAGCAGATATTGCGCACCGCGGCGGAGGGTGGGCTGGTACACAGCATGAGCAATATACCCGGGGCCGGGCACTACATATGCAACTGCTGTTCCGACTGCTGCATCTTCATGTATCCATGGCTGACCTACGGGGGAGCGGAAAAGGGCATAGCCAGAAGCCGCTTCGAGGCGAAGGTGGACGTTGAGTCCTGCAGCGGATGCCAGGATTGCGTCGAGCAATGCCCGTTCGGGGCGATCGAGATGGTAAAGGTCACCGGGCAGAAGAAGATGAAGGCCTTGGTCAACCCGTCGAAGTGCTTCGGCTGCGGCGTCTGCGCCGTGCAATGCACCACCGATTCAATCAAGCTCTACGAGGTGCGTGAACACAGTAAGGCCTGAATTGCTGATATAACCCGCTATAAATGCAAAAGGATGGACAGGTTAAACCTGTCCATCCTTTCTTTTCATGTGCCGCAGTAGCTACCAGGATGAGCGGTGGTAGGAGGGGAATATCTGCTTCTCGTAGTCCTTGCCGGTGATGGCGTCTGCGCAGAGGGCGCCTGAGAGGGCTGCCCCGTCTACGCCGCCGCCCCACTCCTTCTTGCCATACTGATCGCCTACAAAGTACAGCCCCTCCACCCAGGGGGACTTGTTATCCGGACGATCTTTGCCCATCGGCCGCCAGTGGCCGTAGGCCTCGGAAGCAGCAGTCCATAAGCGGAACCTGACGTCCTTTTCCCATCCCGGGAAGTTGTCCGTCATAAACCTCTCGGCTTCGGCGATGCAGGCGCTGACCTTGGCCTTGTCGCGCATCTCCCAGTCCATCAGGGGTATGGAGAAGAGGATGCTGCTCATCTCTGAGGGCGCGTGATTAACCCACCAGGTAAACGAGGCCATCACGAAGTCGAGGCTCTCCATGCCCTTCTTCTTGGTGACGCCCGACAGGAAAATGAAGCTCCTGGGGTCTATACCCTTCTCACGGACGAAATCTCGCGTGGAATAGAAGAAGCCGGTAAGCAGGCCCGGTATATAGTATTTCTCTTTCACTTCCTGAACGAAGTCGGTGGGGAAGTGTTTCTCAGGTATGACGCCGAAAGCATGCCTGGGGGGTATATTGCACACAACGAGGTTGGTATCGATCACCTCGGATCCCTTTTTGGTTTTCACCCTCACGCCTTTAACTTTTTTATCCTCGATAATGACCTCTTCCACCGCCGAATCGGTCCATATCTCGCCTCCGGCACCCTTGATCACGTTGCCGAGCTGTCGTGCAATATCCAGCGTGCCTATGCCGGCATCGATCTGCCCTACCGACCCTGTGACCAGGTCCATCTGGATGTCCTTGGCGATGGACTGGTATTTCAAGTAGTCGCGCAGGTGCATGTCATCCGGGTTGGCCATGGCCGTCTGGGACCCAGCCAGGTTGCGGATAAACAGCCAGTTCTCCTCGTTGCATTCCCTCTCCCTGAGGAAATCACCCAGCGATCCCTTCATCTGCTCGATCTGGTCGAAGGTCAGCATAGCCATCTCCCTTAACAGCTTCCTGGCCGACTTGCCCCCATCGCTCATCCACTCGTAAGGCTTGCCGTGCTCAACCTGGTACCACTTCGTCTGGTCCTTGTTGTCGATGACTGCGAAGCCTTTATTGGTCTTCATATA
>Ga0268278_1002145_pt1 | contig 10600 bp, 6 predicted proteins | sample saktaG_3_FD_190135 | JGI IMG/M metagenome (GOLD analysis project Ga0268278, IMG submission 190135) | Saline water microbial communities from Sakinaw Lake, British Columbia, Canada - sak_2010_1_5_55m | ecosystem: Environmental > Aquatic > Non-marine Saline and Alkaline > Saline ... | reverse complement strand
TTCTTCATAGGTATTTGTTATGGTTATTGAATTGAGCACACGGTAGGAATCTTCCTGATATGCCTTGGTATTTATGGTCTGGGTAACCTTGCCGTCTTTATCAATAATAAACTGGCAGGTGTATATAACCCTATTTCTCTGGTCTTTAATTGTTTCGTTCTGGCTCCAGTCTTCAGATATAACCTCACCATCATCGCCGCGGTATTGCCTGTGTTTGCTTTGGATTGTGACCTCGGTCCCGTCTTCCTGAGAAACATAACTAAAACCGTTTAACTCATGAGATGATGTCCCGTCTTCATTTATATAAAAAATATTATACTCTGTGAGCCTGCCGTCCTGATTATATAATCTTATAATATTGCGGCTTGATTTAGCGCCATCTGCCTTATACACTGTCTTAACCGATGTCATTGACCTGAGCTTCTTGGCATCATCGTATTCATATTCATTTACTGTTTCGGTAATCTCTCCATCAGGCTTGATAACTGTATAAATGCTTTTAACCAAAAGGCTGCTATCGTTTTCATCGTAAAAAGAATACCGCCTATATATAGTGCCATCATCGCTTACCCACTCGTTCTGGTAATTGACAAGCTGCATTTCCTGGTTTCTTATTTCACTTATTGTTATTGTCCTTCCTTCAACAACAGCTGAGGCTATTATTTTTATCTCCCCTTCGCCAAGCTCTGTCACCTCGGTTACGATAAACTCCGCGCTATAAATCAAACTCCCTTGCGCGTCTATTTTTTCCTCGCTAAATCCCGCGGCATTTCCGTTATCATCGTATGTTATGGCAGACCTTCGTATTGTATATATAATATCCCCTGACTGCCCATACGTATCCTCGGTAAAAGCTGTAATATTGCCTTGCGCGTCCCTCTGGATGGAACTCTCAATAACAATCCTGTTGTATTCTTCCTGATACGAACCCATTTCCGGTTCACAATAAACATAGCCTTCCTGAACCAAATCGTTATCAGCGTCATAGACCCTCTGATAATAACTTATAAGCTGGCTAGTCTGAAGGTCATACATACCCTCAGATACGTCTATACGCGAAACCAGGTTACCGTCTTCATCTGTTATATATTCGGTATAGCTTTCGGGGTTGTTGTTTTCATCATAGCAGATATCGGAGCGCACATGCATGAGATTACCAACCTCCTGCCATGTGTCTTCCCGCGTATTGTAGAATCTTTCATGGGTCCTGTAGGAGAGTATGTTCTTGTGGGCATTTGTATCTTCGTTTGCGTAAAACTTGGCATCAGGCGCATACTGGACGTCATACCAGTGGACCTCGCTTATGTTGCCGTATTTATCTTTGGCTGTGGAATAATATTCTATAAGCAGCCCCCTGTCGTTATAAACCATATCGCCGCCGTCAGGGCCACATGTATCCCTGTAATAGACCTCGCCGTCTTCTTCAACGCGCTCGTTCCATATCGCGACCGCGTTACCTCTGAAAAAATCTATCCTTTTTTGTATTCCTTCAGCATCAGCAGGGAATAAAACATATGTCCGGGATGCGCTATACACAAGGTCCCTGGCTTTTTCTATCTGCTGCAGGAGTGCCATTACCTGTTTATGCTGAGACCAATACCCGAACGCAAGGTGCATCGATACATCTTGCATCGCCTTATCAGATGACCTGCCCCTTGTCTGCTCAACAAAAAATTTCCTAATCATCTGATCTTGCTGATTTTTGATTGATTTAATAAGGTCTATTGCTCTATAGCCATGCTTTTCAAGAGTTCGCTCCTGCCTGCGCTCCCTTATATCGCCCGCTCCCGCAAAGACAAGCTGCTGCCAGGAGAAGGTGATAATTACGACCCAAGCTATAGTACGTAAAAACATACTATATCTGCTTCTAACAGGCACAGCCTCTTTTTCGGCATTATCTCTCATTCTTGTCGCCCTCTGTTTATTATTTTAATGGCTTTTTTACTGTTGTCCTATAGTATATAACACATAAATATGCATTTTATTCCAATTTATTAATTCTTTTTTAAAGCTTTAAATAAGTAGGCAAAAAAAAGCTCATTTGTTTTTCTACACTACTCCTGCTCTTGCTATTAGTATACACCATATGTTGCGCGAAATCAACGTGCTGGCAAATAAAAACACAAATATATATGTAACTACTTTGATTAAAACCAAATACGGTTTGCTATATAAATTATGGCCAGTGGCGTCAAGATCGACAATCCTGCCCATAGAAGCATCTTTATCAACGATTGGCCTGCAACGCTTATAATGCTGGCCCTGGCTTCAGCAGATAATAGTTTTAAAACCAGATATATCCTATACAGTGAGAATAGCATAAAAAATACGAGCAAGGGGTGCAGCAGCTTTATCTGTCCCGCCATATACGGGCCTTCTGCCCTAAGAAGCTCGTTAAAAGACCTTAGAAGACAATAAAAGAATACCGCGTAAAAAGCCGTAAATGTTTTATATTTTCTGAGATTTTTATAAATGAACCTTGAAGCACCAAAAATCCCAAAAGCTGATGCCATCGCATAAACCTGCGTGGGATGCCTATATACACCATCTGATAAAAACTGAAAGCCCCATGGCAACGATGTCTCTATACCATAGCAGCACCCCGCCAAAGTACACCCGATGCGGTTAAAGGCGAGCACCAGCGCGATATACGGTATGATAAAATCAAGCATGTCAACAAAAGAAAACCTGCCTAACTTGCTTGACAACCAAAGTGACGCTATCCCCAGCGACAGGCCGCCCATGCTTGCCGCGCCTGTACTAGTAGTAACAGCTTCCTGAAAAGTGAGTCCTGCAAATGACTTATAATGGATTATAGCACTTAGAATTTCAGCCCCTATCATACTGGAAGGTATAAATACCGCGACAGAGAATATTATTTTTCCAGAGCTTAAGGAAAAATCCTTTGGCCGCGTCAAAATAAGCCCTATTAAGGCAGCTGCATAACCGCACATTAATAAAACCCACCAAGCAGGTATATCAACTTGGCCTATATGAAAATCCGGGTACATACGCGCTCCTTGATTATTTTATATAAATTGAATAGGTTTCGCCTTTGCTGCCTGCTACGTTATAATAAAACCTCTCTCCTTTTTTGTTTTTAAGCCCGCCTTTCAGGTATGGCCCATTCCAGTTATCTGGCAAAGGCGGTATAGACGGTTTTTGCAGAAGCGCTTCGATGCCCTGCGCCTGCGTCGGGTATCTTTTATTATCCGCCTTATACAGCGCCAGCGCGTGATGGATTTCGATTTCAAGGCTGTAATCTTTTGCGCTTCTTCGGGGATTTATTGGATGCTTGCCCTGAAACGGGATGTTTATTTTATAAAACCACGAATCTCCACGCCTGTACAAGGTGTATTCATATGGCTTTTTATCGTGATATGCAAAAAGCATGTTTCCGTCTATGTAAGGCCCCTGCCAGTTTACCGGGATTGGCTTATTAACAGGTTCATTAGTCAAGGCATATAAGCCCTGTTCCTGGGTAGGGTAATTACCATTATGTTGTTTATAGCTATCCAGTGCCTGCATGATTTTTTCCACATTTTCATAATCAGGGCTGTCTTTTAAGCGAGATACTGTTAACCCGTCTTTTGTAATATTTAAATCTATGCGCCCAGAATAATTTATTTTAGGAACAGATGATAATATCATCAATAGCAATATTCCAGAAAAAATAGCTGTTAAAACAAAGCTTGAAAATAAACGGCTGATAAGCTTTATAGCCTCTGCTTTATCCGCCTGTCGATTATACAAGACGCGCAGGCCCGCCGCGCCATATATCATAATCAATATTACTGCAAGATGTGATAACTTTAAAGCGCCAAAGACATTCGGGCTGTCGACCCTGAAAAACTCAACCAGAAAACGGCCTGCAGCATACATAATTACAGACGAGAAAAAGATCATGCCCGCGGCCTTATCACGCATTCTTTTATAATTTACCCTTCCGGCGATAAAAACGGAAAAAGTTATTATTATCATGTAGGCCTGAGTAGGGTGGCGCAGCACATTATCCCCAGCATACACCGCCCACGGCAGGTTTAAAGGAGAACCATGGCAGCATCCTATAAATAGGCACCCTACTCTTCCTATAGCGCGTGATAGCGCGATAAAAGGTATCATGTAATCCGCGGCACAAAGAAATTTCACCTTATAGAACTTAAACAAAACGTATATAACAATAAATATCGCGATGATTCCGCCTATGGAAGCATGGCCTGCAAAAAGAAAAACATCTTCAATGGGCATACCCCTGTATTGCTCCGCGTAAAGCATGAGATGGCTTAGTTTTGCACCAACAGTGCCTGCCAGCGCAGCTAAGGAACAGGCCAGCAGCATCTGCCATCTATTGACCAAAGAATCCTTGCCAAGCAATGCTACCATAATCGCGATAGGAATAAAGATCCCTATAAAATTCAGCGCCTCATAAACATCCGTATTAAAAGGCCCCAGTAATATATTAAAAGGGTACATAATCAATGCTCGCTTTTCTGTATGTGTATCTTTGACACCGGCTGGTTTGGCTGCTAAAATCTGCTTAGAATAAACTGGATTATTGGGCAATCATTGCATGCATAATGGCCCTGTAAAACTAGCTTGCGCCTATTACGCCTGTGGGACTTAGAGTTTCGTCAGCACCTACTATACCAGCTCCCGGGCCTCCGTATGCGCCCATGTCAGTTGGGTTGCCATCAGGGTCAATGCCTTTTCCTATGCAAGGTGAGTCATGATCCTGCCCGCCTGCTATGCTTTGTAATCCAAAATCTCCTGCCTCAGGGTCAATAAATAAGGGGTCAACTCCAATACTATCTGTTGCCAGCGGTGGAAGAGGGTCTATGCAGCAGTGTGAGACTTGAGTATTACTTGAATCAATAAGAACGTTCTTTGTGGGAGGTATATTATCATATATTATAGTGTTTTTCAGAACTATGATCCCGGGACCCACCGTGAAGACCCCGCTTCCTTGCTCGCCTTTATTTTTTGATATAGTGTTATTAAAGAAACCGATGCGCGTGCAAGGCATAGTGCTAGCACCAGCATAGACTCCGCCGCCTACGCCGTATGGGTATCCGCCGGCGCCAGAAGCAGTATTCCCCGATATGGTATTATTGGAGATGGTTATGAATGATGAGCCGGAATAAGGAGCAGAACTAGCCTCAGCATAGACTCCGCCGGCACCAGAAGCAGTATTTCCCGATATGGTATTATTGGAGATGGTTATGGATGCAGGGTCCAAATAAGTAGAAGAACCAGCATGAGCATAGACTCCGCCGCCATACTTAGCAGTATTTCCCGATATGGTATTATTGGAGATGGTTATGGATGCAGAGCCGCAAAAAGGAAAAGAAGCAGCCTGAGCATAGACTCCGCCGCCGCTGCCGCTACCGCTTGTTAAGTATCCATTTTGTATGGTAAAACCATCAAGCGTTACTTGTTCACTATTCGAGGTTGCTATAAATACTACTCTTGATATTTTGCTTCCATCTATAATGGTCTCATAATCAGGGTTATCCATGTGCTGGCCAGCATCCCAATCCTGGCTGTCATAACGGCCTCTTATGGTTATGCTTTTGCCTGCAATATTAATATTTTCATAATAAGGTTCTTTGCCGGTTTTTACAGCTACCTGTACAATATATCCGTCTTGAGCATCATCTATTGCCTCCTGTATGGTGTTGTAAAAATCTATTACTCCTTCTGATGAATCTACAAGGCGCACTGTATCAATTCCTTGAGCAGGTGACAGCCTTGAGGTTATATGCAGTATGTTTACAAAGGGTTCTGTAAACTCTACCCTGGTTTCTGTGGTGCGGCCATAAGCCTGGCCTGCCTGGCTAAATGTAAGGGATATATTATCGCCTAAATTGGTAACAGCGTCTGCAGGGTCTGTAAATGTAAGGGTATTGCCTTCTAACGCGTATGTGCCTGAAAGGGAATTATCAAGAGAGTAAACCTCAAGAGTGGCGCCTTCATCTTCTATGATAGTATAGCTTGAGTCTTTTACATTCTTGTTTAAGTGATATGTTGCAAGGACAAGCTCTGTGCTTTTTGATATATCATCCTTAAGCTTGGTATACGTCTGAAAAAGAAACGTTGTAGCAGCTGATATGCCTAGAACCAAAATAGCTAACAAAACTGAAACTACTACTATCTCTGTTAAGCTTATGGCTTTTTTTGAGGTGAGCATAAAGGCGCTATCTCCAGCTTATTATTTTATTGTTTTTATACACAGCTGTTATGGATGAGTTTGCCGCTGTTGATGTTACGGTATAGTCAGCAAGGTCATTATAAACTATGGTGATATTTATATCTTCAGAGCCCATGCCTGTCAGCTTTTCAGTATGTTCCGGGTATGTATCATCAATAACAGGAATGCCGCTTTGTATAATACCTATTGCCCTTTGCATACCTGTCTCCGCAAGGGCTGATAACTCTCCCGCGCGCTCATATCTTTGGGTAAATGATATAAAGTTAATGACAACGCCTGATGCAGCTGCTATCAATGCGGCCATTATGACAATCAATAAGATTGCGAGTGTTAACACTGAGGCTTTTTTGTTTTTAAGTATCATATCTTTAATAAACTATATCAGCTATATAAGCTGTGCGCTGTATAATCATATCTGTTCTGTATGTAGAGGTTACTATTACCTGCTTGTATGCTATTGTTATATCACCCCATGTGCCATCGGTTATGGTATAAGATACACTAAAGCCTTGCGGGATATTGGTTAATGTTGTCGCATGAGTCTCATCTGATGTTTCATCAAGAGCAGGGTCAGTAAAATCTGCCATTGCTTTATGTTTTAGGTCTTCTATCTGTGCGTCGGCTAAGCTTATAGCTGCAAAGCGCTCCTCTACCCTTTGATTTAATGTGCGCATTGCAAGGTTAAAGCCAGGCCCTGTCAGGGCTATTATTGTTATGATAAGCGAGCATACTATAACCTCTACCAAGGTAAAGGCTCTGTTGCTTACGGGGTATTTTTTCATGATTTTATTATAGCAAGGGAGAGGCAAGATTAGCAAGTAAAAACTTAAAGATCAGGGATTCAAAAACTGTCACGGGAATATATTATCAAGGGTTAATATGCAGGGTGGCTCGAGTTGTTTTTTTTAAGTGTAAGGATTTTTTGCTTTTTTACCTTGAAAGACGCTATTGGTTAAGGCTATGCAGCAGAGTCAATTGCATCCAATATATCGGCTTGATCTGGATGGGTCAATTTATTGAAATCAAACTTGCTTCTGTTCTGTCCCGCATAATCCCTCGCTAGAGCTCGGGATTCTTTGCTAACAGACTCGCCGGAAGAGGATGCCTTGGCAGCAGGATTAACAATAAGAAGCTCTATGCCAGCCGGCTTTATGCCTACTCTTTTGGCCGCGGATGTTATAAGTTTATTGGATATTTTTATAAACATAGGATTAGGTTGCTTATCATGCGGTTTTCCGATCTTAGGCGGGATAAAGACCGCTTGTTCAAACTTCTTTCTGTAGTATCCTGGATTTCCTTGGATCTCTTTAGAGGCATTTTTATGGGCCTTGAATATCTCATCAAAAATATCTTCTCGAACAGCCACTCCAGAACTCTGCTCAAGAGACCTATCTACAAAACTGCCCCTGTAATCCCTCATAAAGTTATCAACTCTTATTGAATCAACAAACCAATTCTTAAAGAGCGTAAAGAATCGTTTAAGTGACTCTATATCCTCTGCATTTAAACCACCTCGCTTTATTTTGCCAGATATGATTAACAGAGGCCTCTTAAACATCTCAAAATCTGGCTCATTAAGATATCTCGCGCCATAACCATCAAGTAGATCTTCATCTATTATCTTATGAGTGAGCCCGTAATGCCCTGAGTTTAGGTTATGCAGGATCTTTGCCATCTTATCTCTAAGATACCTTGTTTTATCACCTAGCTTCTCTCTTAATCTCTGGGTTCTATTGTTTGCAAGTCCGCTTATGATCGCCTCTACCTCTTCTATTCGACTCTTTAAGAGGCCTTTCGCAATGTTAAAAAGCCCCTTAGATTGCTCTATTTTTCTTAAATCTATGAGTATGCGCGCTGTATCAAGGATTAACCTTGCCAGGCGTTTATCTTCAACCCTTACCCTGTTAAGCCTTAGAAGCATAGAATCAATATCAGCTCTTAATACATCAACATCGAGCGCGGGGCCATCTGTTATTTTATCTAATAAAACAACACAGCTTATGAGCCAGCCGCGTTCGTTAAGCTCTGTGTCTATCTGATGATCTACTGCTCTAAAAGCTTCCCATAATGTATCGTATGGGATATCCCTGTACCCCAAGACCGAGGTTTTCCATTTTATTGATGACATAGACCTTCGTTCTCGTACATACCACTTACCATTTCCATAATAGACTCTTGGCTTAGCGGATTCAGTGGTTACTCTTTGTGAAATAGCCGCCCTTTTAAGATCTTTTAGTTCCGTGGTAATAATTGAGGCAAGAAGCATATTCGCAGCAGGCTCATTAGGGGCAGGGACATTTTCATCGCTCTTCTTTTTTCTTAAAAGGTGGGGCATGCTAGTCTGTATCTTTTCAATAGACTTATCAGATAAAACTTCTCCAAGGCTAGCTAGATTACGCTGCATCTGATTTGCTATTGCTCTTAAACTTTTTCCTACATTGCCGGTTTTTTTTCCATTTTCTATTAAATATGTACGCCTATATAAAAGTTGATAAATATTAAAGTTCCACTCCCAAATAAGCTCTGTTACTTTCTTTATTGATGCTGGTTTGTCAATTACTCGCGCAAAAGAGGATTTCGATGTGTGAGCGCGCATCTGCTCGTAAGTATCCCAAAAGCATATATTTTTATGGGGGCCTTTTTCTTCTCTACTGTAACCTGCCAGCCTTTCGCCATTATGCGATATTGTGAAATTTGTTAGCTTTGGGTCATCCAATGAAAGGATGCATTGATAGTAGTCATCAAAGACTACCTCAAGGCTTGGCATCAGGTCCGTGGGGCCGCATTTATTTATAATAATATTTACATTAACAGGTTTATTCAGGTTTTGGCACAATGAGACCGCTATCCGTTTCATGCACGCCGCTATATGGCCGCCGGTAAAAGCATAGGTATCTCCTTCAAAAAACTTTGGATATCTTTTGGTATCATCCGCGGTTATAGAAATATCATTAATATTATTTATAAAAAGTACCCTGTCGCCTATATATAACCGTGTTCCTGCTTCTTCCCTTTTGGCGTTTAAAGGAACGAAGAACCTCTCTATGCTACCATAGTCAACATGAACATTGATAAGACGCTCTGAACCATGTGCCATCAACCCTATGCTCGCTGAAACCGCGTGCGCCATTGGCCTCAAGGCATGTCTATGGATTCCCGCGCAAGCGGGAATGACAAGTGAGTCCGCTCCTACGCTTTGGACGGTGAAGCTAAATAGCATTATGACTGTTATAAGTTTTCTCATGTTCTTCATTTTAAGCAGCATGGTCAAACGCTTCATGAGCTGGCTTTGCCGCAAGCGGCGCTGCTTGCGGGGTTTTAAGTACTTTTAAATCTGCCGTGATTGTTTCTTCGGATGCAAGATCTCTTTCTTTAGCTAAATCGCGCGCAAGCGTACCTATAAGCATTGTTGCCGTAACCTTCGCCGCGCTCGGGGATGCGGCTGCACGGTCAACCAGCCCCACCTTAACAAACTCCTCCCTCTCTAAAGCCTTCCTATCCTCTTCGGTAGGAAGCCCCTCAAAGATGAGCTGCTCTGAAAGATTAAAATACCGGCTTATTTTTTCATGTGTTCCTTTCCACTCTAGATATCGGCCATTGAGCCAATTGGTAACATACGATCTATACACGCCCATCTCTTTGGCAATCTCTTTATCAGCCTTGCCTTTATCCATAACCAGAAGCCTGATCCGCTCGCGGCAGGCAGCATTTTGCAGGTACTCCGTATCGCCTCGTTCGGCAGCCTTTAGCAATTCAATATCTTCTCTGATAGCCAGCTTATGCCGTTTGACAAGTTGAGGGTCGCTTAGAGCTCCGGATTCTTCTCTTTTCTGCGCCCGCATTAGCATATCTTGCCGGGCATTTATCAGCGCTTCAAGGATAGGCCTACGGCGCAGAGCCATTACAGGGTCTTTCCAGCTGATAAACCGGCAAAATCTTTTAAGAGTCGTCGGGGTAATCTCATCAAATATGGCTTTCTTCCAAGTGGAAAACTGGGAGGGGGTTATGCCGTATTCCGCAAAATCTTTGGTTTCCTTACCTGCGCTTACCCTTAAAGCTTCTATTCCTTTGCCCATGTTTCTCTCAGGGTCAGTAAGTATCTCCCAAAGAGAGCTGCCTTCCATGATCAGGCAGGCGTCTATTCTAAAAATCTCAGACAGTTTAAATATAAATTTAGGGTAAATTAAGTTGGTTTTTTTACGTATCCATCTGGCAACGGTTTCTCTATCAGTTTCTATTTTTTGCGCCAGCTCAGTAATGCTTAAACCATCTTCGCGAAGCAGAATGTCAACCCTTTCTCCTATACTCTTTGCCTGCCGCAGGCGCTCCAGCAAGTCTTTATAGAGGACGCGGCTGCCAAACTTCTCAGCTATCTGCCTGCGCAAAATTATA
>Ga0268278_1002139_pt1 | contig 10621 bp, 10 predicted proteins | sample saktaG_3_FD_190135 | JGI IMG/M metagenome (GOLD analysis project Ga0268278, IMG submission 190135) | Saline water microbial communities from Sakinaw Lake, British Columbia, Canada - sak_2010_1_5_55m | ecosystem: Environmental > Aquatic > Non-marine Saline and Alkaline > Saline ... | reverse complement strand
CAGTGAACAGGTTCGTAACGTTGAGATGCAGAAATTTGAGTTGGCTAAAAAACTACGGGAAGATAAAAAAACTGTGGCAAAAACAACGGTAAAGGAAGAAACAGTTATTACTCCTGAACCGGAAGTCGTACCTGAAGTCAAAGCGGTGGTCATCGAAGAAGCAAAAATCGAAGAAAAAGTTATTACTCCTGAACCGGAAGTTGTACCTGAGGCCAAGGCGGCGGTCATCGAAGAAGTAAAAATCGAAGAAACAGTTATTACTCCTGAACCGGAAGTCGTACCTGAGGCCAAAGCGGTGGTCATCGAAGAAAAACCCGTTGAAGAAGCAGCCCCTGTAGAAGCGCCTAAAGAAGAGGACGCAAAGCCGGAGGAACCAGCTTCAGTGGACCAGGAAATAGTCGCAGAAGAAGCAGTCGAAGAGACAAAAGCAGAAACTGAACCGAAACCTGAACCTGAACCGAAACCTGAACCGAAACCGGCAGAAGAGCCGAAACCGGAAGAAGAACCGAAAGACGCCAAGTAATCGTTTCCTGAACAGGTGCTTTTTTTAATTTTTATTTTCTTGATAATTTTTTCTTAAATTGTATCGATTACCTTTTAGAATAAGTGACGTAATCAGAAACCAGTGATAAGGAGAAGCAGTTATGAAAGACTTCGTCGAGTACATTGTCAAGAAATTGGTTGATCACCCTGAAGAGGTAAAGGTTACCCAAATCGACAGTGAAAAAACTGTTATTATGGAGCTACAGGTAAAAGAAGGTGACCTTGGGAAGGTAATTGGCAAAAAGGGTCGTACAGCAAAATCGATACGGATTCTGTTGACAGCCGCGGCCGCAAAGCAGGGCCAGAAACGGGCGATCTTAGAAATTATTGAATAGTTGTGGATGGCGGACAGAGCAAAATTTCCTTTAGGGTTCGTTCAGAAAAGTCGTGGATTAAAAGGTGAACTGCTCATTTCGCTGGATTCCGCAAACATCGAATTTGAAAAACGAATAAGGACTGTTTGGCTGGGAGATGATCCCAACCTTTTGCATCCTTGGAATGTGGAATCTTTACGTCTCCAGGGAAGCAACGCTTTTTTAAAATTGAAGGATGTTAATTCACGGGAAGAAGCAGATTACCTGAAAGGTGTCACTGTATTTGTCTTGGCCGATGATATTGTTGACGATACTCCGATACGTTATATCGGATTTACAGTATATACTGAATCTGAAAACCGTTTTATCGGTGAAATCACAGACATTGATTTAAACGAAGTTCAGCAACGATTAATTGTCAAAACCGAGAATGCAGAGATCATTATTCCCTTTGTCAATGAATTTATTAAACACATTGACATGGAGAAAAAGCAGGTGTGTGTGGATCTGATTGATGGACTGGAGACATAGATGACGATTTGGTTTGTGACTGTATTTCCGGAAATGATCAAAGCGTATCTGTCGGAAAGTATGTTCAAGAAAGCCGTCGATAGTGATCTGGTCACTTTTCATGTCTGGGATTTACGGGATTTTACACATGACAAACATCGCCAGGTGGACGATAAACCCTTTGGTGGTGGCGCCGGGATGGTCATGATGCCGGAACCCTTTTTTCAAGCCAATGACCGGCTTGAAGAATTACAGGGTGACAGACCTTTCAAAGTCATCTGCCCGTCTCCCCAGGGAAAACTTCTGACTCATCAGACTGCCGTCGATCTGGCGGATGGCGATGACATTGTTTTTTTCTGCGGACATTACAAGGGCATTGATGAACGGGTGATGGAGAACCTGGTGGATGAAGAGATCAGTATCGGTGACTATGTGTTGACCGGTGGAGAACTGCCGGCACTTGTCATTGCCGATACAATTATCCGTCATATCCCGGGAGTCTTGAACTCCTATGAATCGGCGGAGTCTGATTCATTTGCCGATGATCTGCTGGAAGGGCCGATTTATACACAGCCCCGTGAATATCGTAATTTACAGGTTCCGGAAATACTTTTAACCGGGAACCATGCGAAGATAGATGAATGGCGTTATCAGCAACGCCTTGCACGAACAAACGAAAGACGTAAGGAATTGCTGAAAGCAAAAACTGGAAAAAATGATGTTGGAGGAAAAAATGGATAAACTTGCTGCGGCTGCCGCAGACCAAATCAAAACAGGTATTTCTGAATTTAAAGCAGGTGATACCGTTGCGATCGAATATAAAATTATTGAAGGAACCCGGGAACGAACACAACGTTTTCAGGGTATTGTGATTTCCCGGAGTGGTGGCGGAATAAATGAGACATTTACGGTTCGTAAAATTTCGAACGGTGTCGGTGTCGAGCGAATTTTTCCGCTGCATTCACCAAAAATCAGCAGTATCGAACGAATTTCCGTCGGAAAAGTCCGCCGTGCGAAACTCTATTATCTGCGGAGCCTGAAAGGCAAAGCCGCCAAGATCAAAGAGAAACGTTAATCTGAATTTTTCTTGAATAAATGAAATTCGATTGAAGCTTATCCGACGGGTAAGCTTCTTTTTCTAAATAAAAAAGCCCCGAAGTGTTCCGGGGCTTTTTTTCACACAAAGAAACGATTTTATTGCTCTTCCATAAAGGGATAACGATACTCTTTCGGCGGAACGAAGGTTTCTTTCGTTGTTCGTGGCGAGACCCAGCGCAGAAGGTTGATCATGCTGCCGGCCTTGTCGTTTGTTCCGGAAGCCCGGCTGCCGCCAAAAGGCTGCTGACCAACAACGGCGCCGGTGGGTTTGTCATTGATATAAAAATTACCAGCCGAATGCAATAAGCGTTGTGATGCTAATGATACAGCCTGGCGGTCTTTAGCAAAAATAGCCCCGGTTAGTGCATAGGGTGATGTTTCATCGCAGAGTTGCAACGTTTCTTCAAACGTATCATCATCATAGACGAAAATTGTCATTACCGGGCCAAAAATTTCTTCTTCAATGGTTTTAAAATGTGGATTGCTTGTGACAATGACGGTGGGGTCGATAAAGAAACCAACAGAGTCATCGGAAGTACCGCCGACGATGATCTCTGCATCTTCCGACTTTTTGGCAAAATCGATATAGCTGCGGATACTTTCAAAAGCGGCTCTGTCGATGACTGCATTAAAGAAATTCCGAAAATCGTTGACGTCGCCAACAGCAATTGTTTTAATGGTATCGATTAGTTTTGTTTTCAGTATCGGCCAGAGGGACTTCGGGATGTACGCCCTGGACGCCGCTGAACATTTCTGTCCCTGAAATTCAAATGTTCCTCTCACCAGCGCGGTATTTAATTCATCCACATCGGCACTACGATGAGCAAATACAAAATCCTTACCGCCGGTTTCTCCGACGATTCTGGGATAAGTTTTATAGTTGGCAATATTTTCACCGATGGTTTTCCACATGCTCTGAAAGACTGCTGTACTGCCGGTAAAGTGAACGCCGGCCAGTTTTGGATGAGACAGTACATTGGGACCGACATCTCTGCCATTCCCAGGGATAAAATTGATAACACCGGCGGGCAATCCGGCATCTTCAAAGAGTTTCATCAAATAGTACGCAGAGAAAACCGCTGAAGAGGCAGGTTTCCAGAGAACCGTGTTGCCCATCATTGCCGGGGCAGTCGGAAGATTACCGGCAATGGATGTGAAATTGAAGGGAGTGACAGCGAAAACGAATCCTTCCAGGGCCCGCTGTTCAAGCCGGTTCCACTGGCCATCCGGTGAAAACGGCTGTTGTTCGTATATCTGTTCCATATATTTGACATTAAAATTCCAAAAGTCGATCAGTTCACAGGCGGAATCGATTTCAGCCTGAAATGCGTTTTTACTCTGATTCAGCATTGTGGCCGCATTCAGGACTGCCCGCCATGGACCCGCCAGGAGGGAGGCGGCTTTTTTAAAAATACTGGCACGTTCCCACATGGGAAGATTAGACCAGGTTTTCCAGGCTTTCTGAGATGCTTCAACCGCCATTTCGACCTCTTTCGGACCGGCCTTATGAAAAGTAGCCAGAACGTGTTTGTGATCATGGGGCATGATGCATGTTCCGGTGTTTCCGGTTCGGATTTCCTTTCCGCCGATTATCAGGGGAATTTCAATCTGTTCACTTGACATTTTAGATAACATTGCTTTTAGCTCAATCCGCTCCGAACTGCCAGATCGGTATGCTTTGATGGGTTCGTTGATCGGATCGGGCAAGGAAAATTTGGCATTAGGCATCGATCACCTCGCTATTTAAAAGGGTTAAACCAGTGTCTTTTTGTATGAAACTTAACTTTAATGTCGTTTTGATGGCCGAATTATTCACTTTTTAAAGTTAATAAATCCATTTGAAGGGTGGTAGGATAAATTTTGGTTTTTTAAAATATCTGTAACTACTCAGATATATAAAGTGAGCAACGGAACTTAGCTCGGCTGCAGAAAAACATTAACCATCGAATTTATTCGATGGGATAGGATATCTTCCACCTGTCGTCCTGATTTTAGTCGGCGTACTCACCGAATAAATTCCCCAAAGGGACAGGCGGTTTATATTGCCGGAAGCATCAAGTCCACTCAATAGATTGAGTGGTTAATGTTCAAATTTTCGTTTCGGGGTTGTGATGTGGAAGGCTAAAGAGTAAAGCCTTGTGGCCAAAAGAAAATTATAACCTGCCATGTTTGCGGCTGAGTATTACCAAGTTTTTGCTATTGTTCAACAATTCATAATTTTTAACTATATTAAGTTATGCAAAAAATCTTCAAAAAGATCAGAATAGAGTGGGTCGTTTTCATTACAGTGATGATCCTGTTTGGCAATTATGGATCTGCTCAGACACAATTACTGAAAATTGAACTGATCGGGAACCGTAATAACAGTGAGTTTTGGACAAATTCATCTGTCATTGCTGACCAGGGAGATAATCTAAGATTATCGTTTCTTTTAACAGTACGCCCGGAAGATCTTTATTCATCGGTGTATATGTCACCCCGGAAAAATATAATTCTCAACGGGGATACCCTTCAGTCGAATAATATTCTCACCTTTAGCGAATTATTAACAAAAAAAATATCTGTAAGGTGGTATCTGATTACACCGGCTGTGCTGGATACAGCCTATATGAATCATCCCGGATATGTCAGCCCTTTTGCAGTAATCCCCTATCAGGAATCACTGATAAAAGAATGGAATGACAAAACGGAGATTACACTGAATTCACTGGTAAAATTCGATGAACATTTTCCGGGAACGGCCTGGTTTAAAGTCGAACTGTATCATGGTAAAGATTTTATCGGTTCGGCAGACATCAATAATCGTTTTAAAGTATACAACACGATTGATTTTGGCGGTCTTAGCGAAGCGGTTTTCCGGGTCAGTTTCCGGGGTCGCACCGGTTCGAAACTGCTCGATAATATTCTGTTGTACCGGAATATTCCCCTGATAAAAAATCCCGCCTCCTCAAGTACCGTTTGGGATGATCATCAGACCACAAAATGGATAGGCGGAAACCTGAATAGTTTTACGGTTTCAGCCGCCATGCGATTGGGAGTTCGATTGGTTGAATATGCCGATAAATTACCACTTCCTGAATACAATTACTTTGAAGCCACCGATTATTATCGGAGAAAAGTCGTTTTATCAGCCGATTATTATATTGCCGAAGAAGAACGTAAAATTGTTCTGAACGATCATATCTTTTCTCAGGGAGATTTTATTATTGGTAAAAACCGAATTGCGGTATTCTATGAAGACAAAAGCCCGCCCAATTCGATAGAACGTGGAAACCCCAATGAACTCCTGGATCGTTTTGATCTTGTACTTGAATGCAATGAGAATTCAATCCGGATTGGAACGATAGACGAAATGATTGGAGATACACTCAGCTTGATTCGCTGGAAACGTCGGTGGTAAACGTTCTAATTGCTTCTTATGAAATTATAGAAAATGTTATTGAGGAAAAATTACTGTAAAATCTTCAGAGCGGCTGCTTCGGGATCGTCTACGATAGGGAAAATCGGCAATAATCCGGCGATCTCAAACACCTCTTTGATATCTTTTTTGACCGAGCATAAAATCAATTTTCCCCCAAACTGATTCAGCTTTTTTGCGGCACCAAGTAGAACTCTCAATCCGGCACTGCTGATATAGTGAAGTGCTGAAAAATCGAGGATAAATTTGGTGTTATTCTGATCAATAGCCGGGATCAACTTTTTTTCCAGATCACCGGAGGTGTTGGAATCCAGATTTCCTTCGAGTGAAAATATGTAGATATTCTCAATCTTTTCAATATTTACTTGCATGACAAACCCTCTTTCAATTTATCGATTATATATAATCACATTTCTTGGTTAAAACTAAGGTATTTTTTCCATTATCGGAACTGTATTTTATTTCATCCATCATGTTTTTTATCAGGTAGATGCCCAGGCCACCGATTTTTCGGTCTTCAAGAGACGCTTCCACATCCGGCTCCGGAGCGGCCGAAGGATCATAGGGATTGCTGTCATCTATGATTTCCAGTTGTAAATAATCCTTCAAAAAGGAGTAGCGGATATCGATTACATGTTCATCTGTATCAGAATAGCCGTAGGAAATAATATTGGTCAGAATTTCATCAATTGCCAGGTGTAAGGTGAATATGATTTTATCTACGACGTTATGCTTGCGGCTGAATTCGGCAACAGCATCACAGACGTGCTCAATTTCGGGAATTTTATTTTTAATCTTAATTTCGATAGCTGTTTCCACGTTACCTTCTGAAATAATTATAGGATAATCTCTAAACCTTCGGTTGCCAGAAATATCTCAATAATATCATCCGGATAGTTAATGTTCCGGTAGTCAATTGACTTTTTTAATATAGTATCAATTTCAAAATCATCCCGTTCCGGTTCGTGATGAAAGAGTGCCAGCCGTTTGACATTGGCCTGAATTGAGAAGTCAATTCCAACCAGTGCCGAACTATGTCCCCAATCCTCTTTGTGAATGGCTTCTTCGAAGGTATATTGAGCATCAAACACGAGTAGATCGGCATTATTAAAAAATTCCATATGCTTTTTGATATTATTGCTTGAAAGGTCTTTATATTCTGAGTCCGTAGCATAGACAAAGGATTTTTCATCATAATCAACACGAAAACCAAAGGAACCGCCTGGGTGATAAAGTGGAAAATTGCTGATTTTTACATTCCCAATATTAATACTGCTGTTATGTTTTAACTGGATAAATTCTTTCTTTGCGCCCATATGGTGCAGCGCAACCGGAAAAAATCTGAAATCCTGCTGGATTTCCAACCGTTCTTTGAGATTCGGATGTCCGCTATAGAAGTGAATCGTGTTATTAGGAAAAAAAGCAGGTGCAAAAAAGGGAAAACCCAGAATATGGTCCCAGTGGGTATGAGAAAGAAAAATATGAATATCAAGACCTTCGGACTTCTGATCGTGTTTTACGATAGTGTTGCCCAGATTTTTTAGACCGCTGCCCATATCAAAAATGATTAACTGATTATCCGCCCGGATTTCGATGCAGGATGTGTTGCCGCCAATGGTACCGGCATCGACAGGAGATAGCTGATCAATGTATGTATTGATTTCATGCTGACTGGTTAGTTTTTTAGCAGTAATATTTTTGATAATTCTCTGAATTTTTTGTTTTATCTGTGCACTGGTTTGAGGAGTGGGGATTGATCCTCTGACACCCCAAAATTTAATTTTCATTGAAGACTCCGGTACCTGAGAAAAATATGGGTTATTTTATATTTGACAGTTTGCTCCAGCAATTGGAACAATTTATCTTCTGAGAGAACATATTGCAATAAAAATTTGGTACTGGTTATTGCTGATTCCGGTTAAACCGATAATTAAATATATCAGAGTACCCCGGTCGATGGAAACAAAGTATCAGGTTGGTGGATTGTGTCTGCTTCTGTGATTTATATCACGGTTTGACAGCTGCTTATACTGATCATAAAACGGATTTTTATAAGATACTATCACTCTTGTAAATAATGATTTATCTGTCTAAATTCGTTCGTGATTTTAATACAATCAACAAATAATGGGGTAGTATATGAAACGAATTTTTCTTGTTATCGCACTTTCAGTGCTGATAATTTCCTGTTCAACTCAAACATCTGAGATTGAAATGAGTGCTCAAGGTCTGGTTGACAGCTTAACATCGATGATAAAACCGATCATGAAGGAGAGCGCGTTGGCATATTGGAACGCTACAGCCAGCGGTGAGGATCAGTATTATGAACGGTACACGGAACTGGACATTGAATTAACCAGGATATTATCAGACCCCGGCATTTTTAAAAAATTGGATAAATATAAAAACGCACGAACAAAAAATGCCGTTCTGGCTCGCCAGATTGAGGTGCTTTATGCGTCGTTTCTGGCCAATCAAACGGATCCGGAATTGCTCAACCAAATTACGAAATTATCCACTGAAGTTGAACAGCGCTTTAATATGTTTCGGTCAACGATAGATGGAAAGCAGGTCAGTGGCAATGACATTAAAGATATCCTGTCAAAAAGCACAGATCTTAAGCTGCGAAAAAAAGCCTGGGAGGCATCCAAACAGGTGGCTCCATTGGTTGACGCCGATTTTTTGAAGCTGGTCCAGCTCCGCAACGAATCCGCCAGAGCTGTAGGCTTTAATAATTTCTACGAGATGCAACTGATCATTGGGGAACAGGATCCCGGCGAAATCGACCGAATATTTACAGAACTGGATAATGATACCCGTCAGCCATTTATTGAAGCAAAAAACGAAATTGATCTTGTACTCGCAGACCGTTTTGGTATCGATGTTAAAGAATTAAGATCCTGGCACTATTCCGATCCTTTTTTCCAGGAAGCACCGATCGTAACTGTGATTAACCTGGATCAATATTATGAAAATCAGGATGTAGTCGAACTGGCCAGGACATTTTATAATAGCATTGGAATTAATGTTGATCAGATTTTAGCGAATAGTGATTTGTACGAGCGGGATAAGAAATATCCTCATGCCTATTGTACGGACATTGATCATGAAGGGGATGTCCGGGTAATGATGAACGTAAAACCGAACGAGTCCTGGATGTCAACCTCATTGCACGAATTGGGACATGCTGTATACGATCTTAAACAAGATTATTCTGCGCCATTTTTCCTGAGAGGACCCGCACATGCTTTTACTACTGAAGCAATGGCAATCTTTTTTGAACGTCTTTCGAAAAATCCCAATTGGATGCAGGAGGCGATGAACCTGCCCGATGAACAAAAACAGGAGATAGTTGATCTCACAGCTAAAACTCTTCGTACAGAAAAACTGATTTTTGCCCGGTGGTCTCTGGTGATGTTGAATTTCGAAAAAGAACTGTACACGAATCCCGAACAGGACTTGAATAAACTCTGGTGGGATCTTGTCGAAAAATATCAGATGGTAAAACGCCCGGAAAACCGTGATATGCCTGACTATGCGGCTAAGATACATGTCTGCCTGTACCCGGTTTATTATCATAACTATCAGCTCGGCGGACTGCTTGAAGCTCAGTTTAGAAACGCAATCGCCGTGAGCCAGGGACTGGATGATGTCCAACAAATCCGATATATGAACAACCCGGAAATTGGCAAATATTTTGTCGAAAATGTATTCATTCCCGGGAATCGATTTCGCTGGGATGAGATGATTATCAGGGCTACGGGTGAAAAACTAACATCAAAATATTTTGTTGAACAGCTGTAATTACCGAATGTGATTAATACAATCTGAATTGGCGGATTGAGATGTCCGCCTTTTCTATTTTTTTAAATTTTGAGCTTCGTACGCGTACAAAAGTGCTTGACAGTTAGAAATTAATACGTAATATTTAAAGCAATGTTATAAATTACGATGCAAAAATCGGGTTAAAAATCCTCTATGAGCATAAGAAAATCACTTTTCAGGGAAATCCATTTCAACACCTGGGTACTCTTTTCAGGTATCTGCCGGGAATATTTCAATGACTAAAAGACTTTTTATATTTGTATTTTTGCTGTTTTTGCTCTTCCAATGTTTTGCGATTGCAGCAGATGATGATGTCACGGTCACATTAAAAGGTGATGAGACATTACGTACTCTGGCAATCAAATATTTTGGTGAGCCAAACGACTGGGAAGTTATCCTGTTTTATAACGGGTATCAATCGGTTGGCGAAGTCAATATCGGGACAGCCTTGAAAATTCCGGTTGGTCTGTATAAGAAAATCACAAAGCAGCTGGACGATGCCCAGTTGGCAATCACCCAGGCAAATAATGAGGGAGCCGGAATCCTGGCAAAAGATTTGGTTGAAGCGGCCATCAGCGCCCAGAAAGAATCGGTCGAGTTAAAGAAAAAAGGTCAGCTGGATTTATCTCTCAAACGAGCGAACGATGCGGTTTTATCTGCCAATAATGCTATTCAGCAGACCAAAAATAAACGGGTTAAATCCATTTCTGCGATTCTATCAGAAAAAAAAGGAAAAGTCCAGTCCCGGAAAAAAGATCAGACGATCTGGTACGATGCCAACAAGGATCAGGAACTCAATGAAAAAGAGCACATTCGGACCTTGAGCAGTGCGTCGGGAGAAATAGCGTTTGTCGATGGCAGTAAACTTAATTTAAATGAAAATTCCCTCGCCGTAATCGAAGCCATGAAACAG
>Ga0268278_1002138_pt1 | contig 10621 bp, 7 predicted proteins | sample saktaG_3_FD_190135 | JGI IMG/M metagenome (GOLD analysis project Ga0268278, IMG submission 190135) | Saline water microbial communities from Sakinaw Lake, British Columbia, Canada - sak_2010_1_5_55m | ecosystem: Environmental > Aquatic > Non-marine Saline and Alkaline > Saline ... | reverse complement strand
CGTTTTTGAAAACCGGATGTTTAATCACATCCACCTGATGTCAATGAATATACCATTTTCAATTTTTACCGCTGATTCTATTACCGTTGATGCGCGGTTTTTTCCCAATATCCGCCGGGATAATGTTGAAAATATTTTCTCGATTGAAAACGTTGACAAAAAGGAGCAATTGTTTCAAATTAAGCTACAATAATTTTGTAAAATAATCAGAGGTAACATGTTTGGGAGGATGGGAAATATCAAGCTGCTTTATCTGCTAATACCAATGTGCCTTCAGGCCCAGACCGAACGGGATATCAAATTATCCGGTGATTATTACTGGGGCGAAGGTGAAGATAAATCCGAAGAGCATGCCCGCAATATGGCGCTGCAGGACATGCTGTTCAAGATCCAGGTGACGGTCAGTTCGGAAGTAATGTCCAGAGAAGAACAGGTGAATGACCAGTATAATGAAGAGGCCCGGTCCATGGTGAAGGCATCGTCAACGCTATCCCTGAAAGGCGTCGATTTTCTGAGCAAGAGCCGGAAGGGTAACCAGGTGGTGGTCGCCTTTATCTCAAAAGCGGATTACCGCAAAAGCATTGATGCGATCTCAACGGAGATCAGCGGTCTGGTTACGTCACTTGAAATGGATGAACAGCGGGGCAATCTGCGCGTACTGGTCGAAGATTACTATCTGGCGTACCTGAAGGCTTTTCAATGCCCGGAGCCCATAAAATTCACAACTGCAGACGGTCTGCAGTATCCGAATGTTCAGATGTTCCTGAAAAATAAAATTGAAAACTGGCTGGCCAGACTGACCATCACGCCGGGAAAAGTGATTATCGATGCATCCATTCCCATGGTGACAGTCCCGGTTACCATCAGCGATGACGGAAAAGCGGTGGGCAACATTATTGCCCGGCTGAACACCCAGGACGGCGCCGACATGGAGGTTGTTGACGGGAAAACCCAGTTTTTCCGCTATATGCTGCCTTCGGCATTTCGTGAGAATATGGACGTTATTTTAGCCATAAACCTGAACCGTGAAAAGACCCGGGGCGACCTGTACCAGCTGCATGAATCTTTCAAGGTGACCCAGACAAAAAAGATTTCTCTCGACTACACGGGATTGATCAAAATCGATTTCAACGTCTATCCCCAGATCAGCGGCGCGCTGTTGTTCAAGCCGGTTCACACAAATTTGAGTATATCCGATCTGGCCTGGGATTTTGGCGACGGTGAACATAGCGACCAGCAGAATCCGTTGCACAAATATGTTAACCCGGACGATCATGTGGTGGCGCTGACCTTTAATAATAATCCCGGGATGATTGTCGAAAAAAGGGTCACCCCCGAGGGAAAATCCGTTGCGCTTACTGCGAAGGAAAAGGTTCCGGTGATTATGGAAAAACCGGTAAAAACATGGCAACCGGTCTATGCGTCACCGGTGCTGGAAGATTTGGCAAAAACCGATAACTACCCCGAACTCGCCCGGAAACTGAGTTCTTATAAAAAGCGACGCCAGCTGATGTTTGGCAAGGAAGATACGTTCGTGAAACCGGAAAATTGTTATATTTTTATCATTCATCCACAGTCAAAGACCATTGTTGCCGTGCTCGATAAGGGGAAAAACGAACGCCGGGATTTAAAAACCGGTGAAATGATCTCCGACATCGGGGGACAATACCGCGGGATGATTTCGATTTATACGGAGGTTTACTGATGAAACAACTGAAGATAATTGTACTGATAATGATGCTGAGCTTTTCAGCCCTGGCCCAGCATAAAACCCAACTGTATCTGTCGCCAATCGGGAATCCGAGTCTTCAGCAAAAGATCGAAAAAAAAACGTCCTACCTCCTGACGGAGTTTAATATCGCATTTAAGAATGGCACTCTGCCGGTGCTGAACGAAAACATGTTCACCCAGTCCGCCATGAAAAATATTCTGGCGCTTTGGAATACCAAGCCTTTCTATTGTGAGGAGACGGAAATCATTACCAATCTGGTGACACGATCGGACCGTAGCTATGAGATCCGGCCGGTTTCCCTGGTTTTTGAGATGGAAAACGAAGACGATCACTACGAAGAAGGTGTTATCCTGATTACGCCAACCGGACTGATCGATGATTTTTATTTCGGTCTGGAAAATCACCGTTATAAAAGTCTGTTACAGGCAAGCAACACGGTAACAGAATTCCGGCGGCGTCAGATCATTCTCGATTTTGTGGAAAATTTCCGCACGGCTTACAATCGCAAGGATTTGACGTACATCCAGAGTGTTTTCAGCGACCACGCGCTGATTATTGTCGGTAAAGTGGTGGAAGTGGATGAAAGCAGTCCGAGCATGCTGGACGGCAGTTTCGAGAAAAAGAAAGTGGAATTGATCCGCCTGAACAAACAGGAGTACATTGACCGGCTTACAAGAGTATTCAAAGTGAACCAGTTTATCAAAGTCGGTTTTGATGAGATCGAAATCTACCAGCATCCGCTCTATGGCCGGATATACGGCGTAACCCTGTTACAGCACTGGACCTCATCGACCTATTCCGATGTGGGTTACCTGTTTCTGATGGTTGATTTTAAGGACGAAGACAATCCAATGATCCATGTGCGGACGTGGCAGCCGGAAAAATACACTTCCGATGATGAAGTGATCGGTCTTGGTGATTTTGAGATTGTGCAATAATTTTTAATAAACCGCTGATTATGCGGAGGCCGCTGAGAACACGAAATTATACATTAACAGATTGAAAGGATAAATGATGAGAGAACCTATGAGAATCATGATCATTGGTCTGGTAATACTGTTGATTGGTCAGGCTTTTGGACAGTTGAAGGAATTCGATATTCAGGAAGTGAAAGCGCCTGCCGGGATACCTGTTTTTATTGATTATCCCGATTATGCGGCGGTGTATATTTTTTCTTCACTGGGTAATCTCAGTATCAGCTCTAACCTGGGACTGATCGCCGATAAAAGCACTCCCAAAGAGGGCAAGTATCTGGTCATTGTCCGCCTGGACCGGCAGATACTGACCGTGAAAGCGCCGGGTTTCAAAGAGGGTAAAATCCGCCTGCCGAAGATGGCACAGCGGGACCGGAAATTTTTCCAGGTAGAAGAATTAATAACGGAAGGAACTCTGGTGATCAATTCGATTCCGGAAGGCGCCGAAATTTTGCTGAACGGAACACAGTACGGATTTACGCCTTATGAAGGCCTTCTGCTGGAAGGTGATTATGAAATGGTGCTGAAACAAGATATGTACCACGATAAAGTGGAGCAGATCAAGGTGGAACCCGATACCACCATGAGTTATACATTTCGCCTGAAACCGAAATTCGGGAAAGTATCGCTGACATCTGAACCACCGGGCGCCGAGATTTTTCTGGATGATAACCTGGTCGGAAAGACACCGGTGAATATTGAAAAGGTTCCGTCCGGTGAGCATGAGGTTTTTGCCCGGCTGGAATTTTATGAAGATGTGGTGAAAACCTATACAGTTGAGGACGATCAGACGACCACAGACAATATTATCATGCCAAAAACACAGGACGCGCTGAACCTGGAAAAACGGATCCGCTGGAAAAAATACCGGAGCTATACCATGTACGGATCTGGCGCCGCAGGGGTCGCCGGGCTGGCACTGAAATTTCTGTCCGATTCGAAGTTTGAAGATTATAACAACGCGACGTCTACCGCCGATGCCACCGATTTACGTAAGCAGGTGGAGAATTTTGACCTGTACACCAAAATCGCGTTTTTCAGTTGCGGAGCCTTTGCTGGCTGGACCCTGTTCAATCACTGGGTCGTGATCAGGACGCCCGAACCGGTCAGTTCGGTGGAACTGTCGCTGGCGCCGGTGCGAAACGGATTATCGCTGAATTTCCGATTTTAATGGAATAATATGCCAAGACTGCTGGCCATCGGACTAATCATCTTATTGGTATTTGCCTGTGAAGAGCGCAAGTGGACCAATATTTACGATCCTGAAACATCGGTTGACCCGGGCGAATGGGCGCCCCAGGAATTGGAAATTGAACAGATCAGTGATGTGATTGTGCGGTTGACCTGGCAGCAGAGGGATCCCCGGATTGAAGGTCTGCAAATTGACCGGAAAAGAGGTGGCGGGGAATGGGTTACCGCTTACTCTGAACTCGATACGACATTGAAAGCCTGGACGGATACGGTGTCATTGGATTCGAACATTTATTATTATCGCCTGTATGCCTATGCCGGTGAGAATTACAGTGAATACCTGGAGAAAACAATCTTACCGGTTTTTCCGGCGGTAGCGATCCGGAATTCCGAAAATACAAACGACAATGGCCTGAAGATAAGATGGTTTCAGCATCCATTTACGGGATTAACCGGCTATTGTGTGGAACGTTCGGAGAATGGTGCGGCATTTCAGGAAATTGCCACAGTAGAGGACACGTTTTTTATCGATTATACTTTGGATTCAGAAAATGTCTACCGGTATCGTGTTAAAGCCCTTAGTTCCCGTTATGCGTCGGATTACAGTAAAGAGTATCCGGTTCGCTGGGGAATTACGGAATATGAATTATATTGGGAAATGCCGTTTACCGGAACGCCGGATGTCATTGATATCAGTGCGGATAATACCAGTATTATGGGCGGTGATCATTATGCGGCCAGCACGCTGAAAGTAATGGATTTTGAGACAGGAAATCTACGATGGGAAACGAGTTATTCTGAAATGATCAACTGTGGTTTATTCTCTCATGATGGTCAGAAAGTTCTGACCGGTTCGGGAAACCGTGTGACCCTGTGGAATTCGATAACCGGAGTCAAAGAAATGGAATTAGATCCGGTATTGGACAATGTTTATCAGGTTGTCTGTATGGATATCAGTTCCGATGATCAAAAATTAGTTGCGGGATACACGCGAGCAGGGACACAATTGATTACTTTTTGGGATTTAACGACGGGTGATAGTCTGTGGACATACGATTTGAATATTCAACCGAGAATGATTCAAATTTCAAACGACAATCAGAAAATTGTATGTATTGCCGGTTCAGCAGTTTATGTGTTACATGTTGCGGAAGGTGAACTGTTATTTCAGGACCTATCGGGGACACAGGATATTTACCATCTAGATATCTGTGCTGATGGTACGAAATGTATCACCGGGATCAATAATTCAATGAATGTTTTTACTGTTGATAATGGCAGTGAAGTTTGGTCGAAGGATGTTAACGGCGTTCAATCTCTTCAATTCGAAAACGGCAGCAGTTCAGAAATAGTCACTGGAATCGGAGCCTCTGTCATCTGCTGGAACATCCAGACCGATGACTCTGTTTATATTGGTGAACACGGTAACACCATTAATGACCTGGATATCTGTTATGATAACAGTAAGATCGTATCATCGGCGATTGATAATGAAATCCGGGTGTGGGATAAAACGACAAAACGGCTGATTTGGTCGGAGACATTTCAGGAAAGATTATATCCGGTCAGGTTTTCTCCTGATGGAAGGTATGTGGTGGCCGGAACTGCGGATCATTTCCTGAAGGTTTGGAAGGAAAAATTCGGATGGTACGAGGATAACTAAAGCATGCAGTCCTGTCTGAAAAGAATATTACTGCTTATGTTGATCATTCAATTTTTCGGTTGCAGTGAAAGAGAATGGCTGAATCCTTTTGATCCCGATGTCCTCTCATCGGACTGGGCGCCGACTGATTTGACTGTCAGTGTCAATGCCAATTCGGTTTTTCTGGAGTGGAAAAACAATGCAGTCATTGATGTACATTATAAAATCCAGCGCCGGATCAATGACGGGATTGATGAATTCAGTGTGATCGATTCGGTTGAGAATATCGGTTATGTCGATATTCCGCCGATTAACACAGCGGGTTATTCTTATCAGATCAGAGCGTATATCGATGATAAAATGTCTGGTCCCGGCAATACGGTGACGGTAGATTTTATCCCGGCCGGAACCGAAATATGGACAAATCAACTTACAGCCGGCGTGAATGCAGCGGCATTAAGTATCGACAGGCGGTATCTGGTTATCGTTGAAGAACACACTGTTATAACTGCCGGGAATTATTCTACGAAGATTCATTTGGTTGATACTCAATCCGGTGACATAATCTGGACGGTCACGGATGAAGGATACAGTTCGGCTGCCATTGATATCAGTCCGGATAATACAAAACTGGCGCTGGCGCATTTTAGCGGCATGGTAAAGGTCCGGGACCTGGTAAACGGGGCTTTGCTCTGGGAGTCTGTCCATTCTGATGACAAGCAGTGCCGCCAGATCCTGTTCAGTCCTGATAACTCGATCACATTCTCAGGTGGTGCAGACAGTACCGTGAAGGCCTGGAACACAGCAAACGGCCAACTACTGTGGGAAAAAACACACGAACAAAGCATATCAGCATTGGATATCAGTCGGGATAATTCTATCCTGATCGCCGGTGATTATGCCAGCCGGGTTACGGCTTACGCACCGTCAAGCGGGGCTTTACTGTGGTCGGCATCGGTTTCTAACGGTGTCAAGGATTTGCAAATATCACCGAACGGTCTGAAGATTGCGGTGGGTGTGATAAGTGGTGATCTGTTTTTATTAAATGCAGGTGATGGGTCTGAGAGTTGGTCCGCTTCGTTCAGCGGCGGCATGACATTTGACCTTGAATTTGATCATGATGGAACGAATTTATTGTCCGGGGCTAATTACCATGTTAAAATGTGGCAGGTCGAAAACGGGCAGTTTGTCTGGGAAATGCCATTCAGCAGTTTTGTTCATCATGTGGAACTCAGTCCTGATAATTCTCATGCAATGACGGTTGGCCAACTGGCGGAGGTCAATATTTTGGATATTGACACCGGTCAGAGAACTCTGGAAATTCCCTGCGAAAACTGGGTATTTTTTGGTGGATTCTCTGAGAACAGCCAAGCTGTCGTTTTTGTCGATGGTCAGCAAATCCGGTGCAATTGGGCAGTTAACTCATGGGAAGTCAATCAATAAAAGAACAATAGAATGGGATTATGAAAGTAAAATCTACGTTATTAATAATCGTCATTTTAATTACCGGATGTTCGCGGGAATTTACCAATCCCTACGACCCGGGCAACGATTCACCCGATGCGTGGTTACCACGGAATTTATCCGCAACCATCGCCAGTGAGAACTCTGTCAATCTTGTATGGCAGAACGGCTGCAATTTTCCGGTGGAATATAAAGTTGAGCGGCGGGTAAACTACGGCAGTTTTGTTGAACTTGCCACGGTGACGTCAGCGGAATATACTGACCCGACGATTGAAAGGGACAATTTTTACACGTATCGTATCAGAGCACTCGCCGAAAATAATGTCTCTATTGCAAGCAATACCCAAAAGCTGAAGTGGGCGGAACCCGGTTATCAGATCTGGTCGCTGGACAGCATGGTTACCAGCTTCCATGATACTTTGTCAGAAATGTTGTCGGTAGGCATCAGCCATGACGGATCGCTGATAGCTACCGGTGAGGAAATGCAGACCCGTCTGTGGAATGTGGAAGCCGGCGAACTGATCTGGTCAGGACGGAACAGCAGTCCGGGCTACTTTATCCGGTTCCGGCCCGATGACGCGATGTTGCAGGCCGGAAATGCAACCATAGACGTTCAGAATCTAAGTAGTACGGCAAGTGATGTGGAAGCCGGTGCTTACTGTTTTAAATATTTATCGGATAATTCCGGCTATGCTTATGCAGCCTCAAAATATTTCTATATGAAATTTTTTGACGGTTCTGCGGAATGGGGAAAATTTGAAGAGCCGTACTATTATCACTTCACGTCAGTTGATTTTCATCCGACGGAAAATCGCCTGGTTAACGGTAGTACCAGTAAACTGGTCCGCGTCTATAAAATCCGGGGTGAGAACTGGTATGGCGACCTGATCTGGACAGGAACACATCCGGATGCAGTCACAACTGTTGCCTATTCACCGGACGGAAGTAAAATTGCCGCTGGCAGCGAAGACGGCACGATCCATGTTTGGAATGCCAGCCCGGGCAGCAGCATCGGAGAAATTCTGCTAACGATGCGGCATACCGGCTCAGTCAATCATCTGGTCTATTCGCCGGACGGCAATCTGATTATTTCCGGCAGTGAGGATTATACGCTCAGAGCCTGGAACACAGCAACCGGAGCGCTGAACTGGACGATCAATACCAGCAAACCGGTACGGAAATTTTTTATCAGCTCCGATGCTGAGTTCATTGTGGCCTTACAACAGGATAAGAAATTAACATCATGGTCCGATGTCGAGGATGGTTATTTTTCAGTATATGCCTTATCGGATGGATCAGAAATGTGGACCGGTGGAACAGCCAATGATATTGATCTATGCAGCAATGATGAAGTTGTCGCAGCGGTGACAGGGAACACCCTTGCCGTTTACTCAACCAAAGCAAAATGGATTATAACCGATTAAGAGATTATGATGAAAAAATATTGTCGTATTTGCTTCCTAATTTATTTAATTGCCGGTCTATTTCGATGTGAAAGTGAGCGCGAGTTTAAAAATATATTCGATCCGGACAATGCCAACCCGGCGGACTGGAAACCTGAAAATGTAGTGATCCAGCAACTATCAGTCGAACGATTGCTGATCACCTGGGAACACCCGAATCCGCTGGTTCAGGGCTATGTGATCGACCGAAAAATTTCTGATGGAAACTGGGAGATCAATTTTGCGATTATCGAAGATCGTGACCAAAAGGACTGCCAGGATACGATTTATACACTGGGGAGTGAACAGAGTTACCGGGTTACTGCGCTGGCGGGGGACAGTTATTCGGATTTTACCAAGGCAACCATTGTACCGACGATCGCCGAACCGAAAAATTTTTCTGCGCGACAGGTCGGTGTTTTTGCCGTCCAGCTTCAGTGGCGGGATATGAGCGATGGAGAGGAAGGATTTTCCATATCGCGCAAAGTTGGTGCAGCTGACTGGACTGGTGCCTATAAAATATTGGCAGCCAATACAACTCACTGGGTTGACAGTAGTGTAACATTGAACACAGATGTTCAGTATCGGATTCAGCCCTATCTGGGTGACTTTACCGGGGAGCCGGCGGAGACAACGATCGAAACGGAATTTCCGGCTGTGCAGAATTTTTCTGCCGGATCGATTTCGGATTCCTCTTTGATGCTAACCTGGTCTGCGCATTCCTATTTTGATGTATCTCAGTATCGCGTATTGCGCAGTGAGAACGGGGGAGATTACACAGAAATTGCATCGGCCGACACCTGTTATTTTATTGACAGCAGCATTGTGAAAACAACAGAATACCGGTACAGGATTGAATCTGTTGCTGGCTCAAATACATCGGATCAGAGCGTGGTCAAAACCGCCAGCTGGGTCGGTCCCGTTGAGCAGCTCTGGTCCCAGGTGAATACGGGGAACGGCGGCATCCGGGCGATGGAAATAGCGTCGGATAATTCCTTTGTCGCTGCGGCATTTCGATCGGGTTCCTCATCCGGAATGTCAACTGCCGGCGCTATAAAACTCTGGGACTCGGCAACGGGCAGCCAGCTCATGACCGGCTATGCGAAATTACCAAATGGGATTTCTGTCGCTGATGACCAGTCCTTTGTGGCTGTTGCTGATGATTACTTCCTGCAAGTCTGGAATATTATTTCTGCTGCCAAGCAGTGGGAAGTGACTAATCAGGAATATAAATCCGTTAGCATCAATCCTGATGCAGACAAATTGGTGGCAGCCGACGGAAACAATCATATCCAGCTGTATGATTTATCAGATGGTACCGCAATCTGGGATAAAGATATGGGCAGTTCCGTTAACTATGTAAAATTCAGTCCTGCGGGAGATGTCATTTTATTTAATGGCTCTACGAACGGTATGCTTGATTTGACCGGAAATGTCCTGTGGAATTCCATTAATACATACCAATATTTTAACAGCGACGGAACCATGATTTCCACCGGCGGATATTTCAGTATTGACGATGAATTTATACTTGGATCTGGAACTATCGATGTTGCCGATGCTTCAAGTGGGGCAAGTTATTGGAGTGTCAATACCGGGGAGGCTGCGGGAGTTTACGATGCGACAACCGGTACAGAAATTTGGTCGGTATCTAATGAATCCAATCCACAATGGATTGGTGACTGTGAACGGATTGTCACAGTTCATAACGAAGCTGAACTGGTATTCCGGGATGCTGAGACTGGAGATTTTATAGATTCAAATGATTTGAGTTCGACTGTTACTTCAATTTCACTGTTAGATATTAGTCACAACGGTGAGCGAATTTGCATCGGATCGGGGGCGTATGTCTATATGTACGGTTATGCCAGTTACTGGAAAGTGACAACAGAAGGATAAAAGATTATGTGGGTGACTGTGTCTGTTTACCGGATAAAAACCGGCTTGCAGGCGGGATTATACCGGAAATCTGAAAGTTTGGATTGAGAAAATTTGGATAAACGCCGGTCCTTAGAATTCGGTCTTTTTAACTTAAATAAACAGTTTGTATCAATATAAAATCAGTTTTTCCGGGGTGTATAATCCAGGTAGTTATTCAACGGGTCCGATACGCTGGTATTGATTGAAATTAACCAGTCGATTAATGGCTGCCTGTAATGTACCGACGTCTCGTAAG
>Ga0268278_1002137_pt1 | contig 10624 bp, 8 predicted proteins | sample saktaG_3_FD_190135 | JGI IMG/M metagenome (GOLD analysis project Ga0268278, IMG submission 190135) | Saline water microbial communities from Sakinaw Lake, British Columbia, Canada - sak_2010_1_5_55m | ecosystem: Environmental > Aquatic > Non-marine Saline and Alkaline > Saline ... | reverse complement strand
GTTATCGGCCTTTAGTAATTGCCGTGACCGGAAGTGTGGGTAAAACTTCTACCAAGGAAGCTATTTATACTGTTCTGAAAAAGCAATATCGGGTGGGAAAAAACAATTTTAACCTTAATACAGAGATTGGAATGCCCCTGACTATTATCCAAGGGAAAGATGCCCGTCGTAATATTGGGCTTTGGATCTATAATATCTTTCATACTTTTCATTTGATTCTTTTTAAGAAAAAAAACTATCCCTCTGTATTGATTTTAGAAATGTCAGAGGATGCTCCAGGAATGATTAAATATTTAACTAATTTAGCTCATCCTCAAATTGGAGTGGTGACTGTTATTGGCACTCCGCCCGTTCATTTGAAATACTATCAAAACACTGAACAATTAATTCAGGAAATCAATTATCTGCCTGAACATCTGCCAGCTTCAGGAACAGCTGTTCTTAATGCTGACGATCTTTCAATACAGGCATTGAGTAGTTATATTTCTGCTTCTGTTATTGCTTATGGGTTCCAGGAAAAAGCTGATCTTCAGATAACTAACTACAAATTAATCAACGAAAATGATCTGAAAAACCTTGGTTGCAGTTTTCGTTTAGAATACCAAGGAAGCTATGTTCCTATAAAATTAGAAAAAGTATTTGGTAAGGCTCAAGCTTATGCTCTGGCAGCAGCAGCAGCAGTGGGCTTGTCTCTTAAAATGAATTTACTACAAGTAGCGGAAGCAATAAAGCATTATCAAATCATTGATGGTAGAACTTCATTTGTTTTAGGAAAGAAATCAACCTGGCTTCTGGATGATAGTTATAACGCTTGTCCTGATTCCGTGCGCAATGTTCTTGATTTAATTAAAGAAATACCAGCTTCTCGAAAGATTGTATGTTTGGGGGATATGAAAGAATTAGGGTATATGGCTAATCAAGCTCATCGGGCCATAGGGGAATCTGTTGCTCAGGTAGCCAATATTTTTGTTGGGGTGGGAGAAAAGATGAAATTGACTCAGGAAGTGATTTCTAACGACTATCCTAATGTTGAAACTTATTGGTTTTCTGATAGCGAACAGGCAGCTTCTGCATTAGAATCGACTATTAAGAAAGGGGACCTGGTATTAATAAAAGGTTCTCGGGTAATGGCTATGGAAAAAGTTACTCAAGCTCTTCGTGCTTAATCTTTCTTGGCAGCTTCATTAATTTATGCTATGGTAATTGAGATTGTAATAGGCGCCATCGTCTAGTCCGGTCTAGGACGTATCCCTCTCACGGATAAAACATGGGTTCGAATCCCGTTGGCGCTACTTGTGTCTGTTAATATGTTTAATAACCAAGAGAAAATTCATCCCTATTGGGTTCTGATAAATAAGGAATAGGAGCAACAAGGGGAACAAGAAAAACATGATACAGAAAGATCGAACTAGAATTATTATACCAACACTTCTTTCTAAGGGGATGTTTATTATAACAGGGAGTATAATCCTGGCTGTTTTTTTGATTTGGTTGGTATGGCGAAAGATTGGTATTAATTTTCCAATTATTTTTCGGGGTAATGATTTAGGTATTAATCTATTGGGAGGGAGAAATACTATTTGGGAGATACCGTGCTTAGGAGTTCTATTTATTTCTATTAATTATTTTTTTTCTCGATATTTCTTTCAGGACAATAAAAACTTGAAGAAACTGCTATTTTTTGTTAGTATAGTAATTGCATTTCTGGTTCTTCTTATTAGTGTCCAGATCTACTATCTTAATCTTTAAAACTATAATATATGCTAGCGGTAATAGAAACAGGAGGAAAGCAGTATTTGATTTCTCCTCAACAAAAATTAACAATAGAGAAAATCAAGGACGTTAAAGAAGGTGATAAGATCACCTTTGATAAAGTTCTTCTTTTTTGTGACGATAAGGGGAAAATTGAAATTGGAAAACCCTATCTTAAAGATGTAGTAATTGAGGCTATAGCTGAAGAAACCGGGCGAGCCAAAAAGAAAATTGTCTTTCGTTATCATAACAAGACTCGTTATAAAAAGAAAAAAGGGCATCGACAACCCTATTTAAAGGTAAAAGTTTCCTCAATTAAAAAGTGATGCTTCGGCATCACTTTTTTAGTGTCTTCCTTCTAAGGCGTTAGTTAAGGTTTCGGCGTCAGCAAATTCTACCTCGCCACCATGGGGTAATCCTCGTCCCAGTTTAGTTATTCTTATTTTAGGATTAAGCTTCTTGATTTCTTTTTCCAAATAGTAGGTGGTAAGATTGCCGTCAGAAGTGGAACTCAAAGCTAGAATAATCTCCTTTATGGGATGAGATGTTTTCTCGTTTTTCTTAATACGATTCAAGAGAGCATTGACAGTAATCTGGTCTTTTTTCTTTTCCTCTAAAGCCGATAATAAACCTCCCAGGATATGGTAGATACCGTGGTATTGATTAGTTTTTTCTAAGGAGATGAGATCAGTTTCTTTTTCTACAATGCAGAGAAGGGAATGATTACGTCGGAGATTACGGCAGATTTCACAGAGTTTTTCCCCTTGACTATTATCAAAGGTGAAAAAACATTCTGGACATAAACTCGTTTTTTTCAGAAGGTCATTTAAAGCGTTTTGAAATTTGTCCTGAGAGTCTTTGTTTTGATGTAATAGCCAAAAAGATATCCGGGTTGCTTGACGGGGACCAATACTGGGAATCTGGGAGAAAATTTTAATGAAATTTTGAATAGATTTTGGCAATTCCATAATTAGAATTTTTGTTTTTCTATTCTCCCTGCAATTCTTCTAAACCGTAAGCATTTTCATCTTTCTCTAATGTCCGAAAACTTACCAGAGATTCATTGAAATAGAGAGGTACATGTCCTAATGGTCCGTTACGGTGTTTGGCAATAATGATATCAGCGATATTTTTTCTTTCTGATTCAGGTTTATAACGATCTTCTCGGTAGATGAACATTACTACATCAGCATCTTGCTCTAATCCTCCGGTTTCTCTCAGGTCAAAGAGGCGAGGAATAGCTGGTGATCTTTGTTCTACCGCTCGGGATAACTGAGAGATAGCTAAAATAGGTACCTTTAATTCTCGGCCCAGTGCCTTAAGAGAGCGAGAAATTTGGGTGTACTGCTGGACAGAACTTTCTCGTTCAGAAGTAGGACTAATTAATTGGAGATAGTCTACGATAAGAAGACCCAGTCCGCTCTCTGCCTGGAGACGCCGGGCCATGGTTCTCATCTGCATAACTGTTGGAGAAGCAGCATCATCAATATAGATAGGGGCTTCTGCCAGATGAGAAAGAGCATTTTGAATAAGAGTAAAATCATTAACATCACCCTGGGTAGAAAGATGACCCGTTCTAATTTTCCATAAAGCTACTGTAGATTCGGCAGCAATTAATCTATCTACCACCTGATCTCGGGACATTTCTAAACTGAATAATCCTACAGGGACTTTCTCTTTCAAGGCTACATGACGGGCAATATCCAAAGCTAAGGATGTTTTTCCTAAAGAAGGACGTGCTCCTAATATAATCATATCGGATTTCTGAAAACCAGAAAGCTTATTGTCTAAACCTATGAATCCGGTGGGTAACCCCCGTAATTTATTTCCTCCTTTTTGTAATTGATCTATTCTATTAAAAGCCTCTGCTAATTCTTCTTTTAAGGGAACAAAATCATGAGCAATAGATTGTTGAGAGATTGCAAAAATAGTTTGTTCAGCTTGATCTAGAAGGCTATTAACATCTTCTGATTCTGTCCAACCTAATTCTGCTATATGGTAAGAGGCAGAGATCAGGTCACGGAGTACTCTCTTTTGGTGAACAATTTTAGCATAGTGTGAGACGTGGGCACTGCTAGGTGTTTGGTTTACTAGAGAAGTGATATAGCTAATACCACCTACTTCCTTCAGTAATTTCTTTTCCTGGAGACGATTAGTCAAAGAGAGGGTGTCTATTGGTTCGTTCTTTTTATATAGATCTAAGACAGCTTCGTAAATGTATTTATTCTTGGTTTGATAGAAATCATTGGAATAAAGAACGTCCGCCACCTTAATAATGGCATTATTGTCTATAATTATTGCTCCTAAAACAGATTCTTCAGCTTCCTGGCTCTGAGGAGGTAGTTTGTCTTTGATATTTTGAAATTGTTTATTGTTTGCCATAGGTATTTGGTTTTATTACTGTTCCCCAAGGAGTATCTTTTATTATGTATCCGGCTTGATTTATTTGCTCTCTTATCTTGTCTGACTGAGACCACTGTTGCTTTTGTCGTAATTGTTCTCTTTTTTGAGATAACTTCTCAATAGAAAGTGGGATGGGGGTTAATTTCAGTTTTTCAATTTCTAATCCCAATACTTTATCAAATTCCAGGAGGAGATTATAAACCTGGAGAGGGGATAGCTTATTGGCTTCTTTCTGATCTTTTCTGGCTTGATAATATTGTTTTATTAATGTCCAAAGAATTGCTAGAGCCTGGGGAGTGTTCAAATCATCGTTAAGAACTTTTTGGAATTTCTTTTTAAGGGGATTGAGGGGAAAGGCAGTATTTTTTTTGTTGGTATTATGCTTCTTATCCCATAAGCAGTCCCAAGCAAAATTGTATATGTTATCAAGACTGCTTTGAGCATTAGCTAAAGATTCCCAGGAGAATGCCAAAGGAGAGCGATAACTGGTATTAAGAATTAAATAACGAAAGGCAAGGGGATTGTATTTCTTTTCTTCAATGGTTTTAAGAAGAATAGTATTTCCTTCTGATTTTCCCATGCGCCCCTTTTTCATTGTCAGAAAGGCACCATGAAGCCAATAATTAACAAATCTTTTTCCTGTTGCTGCTTCTACCTGAGCTATTTCATTAGTGTGATGGATGGGGATATGGTCAATGCCACCAGTATGAATATCAATTGTCTGTGTTTTCTGAGGACGAAAGGAATGATTCTGAAAAGCATTTCCTAAATATTTTAAATTAATTACCGAGCATTCTATATGCCAGCCGGGAAAACCAATTCCCCAAGGAGAAGACCATTCCATTTGCCTTTTGCTTTTTAGAGGAGAGAATTTCCATAAAGCGAAGTCGGTAATATTTCTTTTTTCTGAGGAAAATTTTATTCTAGAGCCCGCTCGGAGAGTTTTGTTTAATTTCTGGAAATTCATTCCAGTTAATTTTCCGTAATCTTTTAATTTAGAGGTGTCAAAATAAATACCATCCTTGGTGTGATAGGTAAATCCTTTTTTTTCTAACTCTTTAATTAAAGCAATATCTTCTTTGATATGATCAGTAGCCCGGGCTTTTATATCGGGAGGAATGATATTGAGTTTCTGGCAGTCTTGAAAAAAGGCCTTAGCGTAGAATTCTGCTATTGTCTGTGCAGACTTCTTTTCTTTTTTTGCTGCTTTTTCTATTTTGTCTTCTCCGGCATCAGCGTCAGAGGTAAGATGTCCCACATCGGTAATGTTCATAACATGTTTAACTTTATAGCCGTCTAGGAGAAGAACCCGTTTTAAGATGTCCTCAAAGATATATGTTCTTAAGTTTCCAATATGGGCATAGGAGTATACGGTGGGACCACAGGTGTAAAGCCCCACTTTTTTATCTGTCTTTGGCTGGAAGACTTCTTTTTTTCGATTAAGAGTATTGTATACCCGAAGCATGTTGTTTTATTAAAGGAATTTTCTTTTCTTCAAGAAGAGGAATATGAGAATAGATGGAATAGCAGCTATGAATAGTACGATCCAGAATCCATTGTCTAGATTTGTTAACGGTATATGAGATACATTCATTTGATAACTACTGATAATTAATAAAGCAGGCCAAGTAATAAAGGAAATTACGGTAAATACCTTGGTAAGGTTATTGATTTTGTAAGAAATAAAGGAATTATTGGTGCTTTCTAAGGATTCTATAGTGTCTTTGAAGTTTTCTATTAAATTATCCAATTTAAGAATGTCTCCCGCTAAGTCATTGAAATAAATAGTGCTGTTTTTGCCAAAGACAAGTGGACCCCGTCGGGCGAGAGAATTAAGATTTTCTTTTAGATAACGGCTGATCCGACGGAAGTTCAGAATATCTCTTTTAACATAGGAAATTTTGGGAATAACTTCTTGATAACCACCCCGAAAAATTTCTTCTTCTACTTGATCAACTTTTGACTGAATATGTGTTATTTCCCTTAAAGCGAATTCAATTAAGTCATCAATGATAAAATGGAAAAGCATTACTGTGTTATTGAGATATTTCTTTTCAAAATCCTTGCTATAAATCTTTTCCATTAGCTCTTGGTGCATTTGGCTGTCCTTTTGATAACAAACGGTTACCAAAACATCCTTGCTTAAAATGACATCCAATTCCCAGGGGTAAGAAACTTGTTTTTCTGGATTCCAACTAGGGAAATGAGTGATAAGAAATATATATTGATCGTATGTTTCTGCCCGACTTCTTTGGGAAGGTTCCTCCAGCTCCTTGCAAATTAAGGGATGGAAATGATAGTTCTTACGAAGATATTCGATATCTTCTTTGGTGGGGGAGGAGATATCTATCCAAGTGATTTTTCCTTTCATTATTTGGCGCATGTTTTTGTAGTTAAGTTAATTGCAGTTTCATTTTAACATGCCCAGAGAGGGGGAGCAAATATTAAGGGGAAAGATAGGGGATAAGAGGTTGATTTTATCTAAAGAAGGGCGCTAACACTGTTAGCAGTCTTGACTTATGATTGCTAAAGAGTATAATAGTCAAGGAAAAGGTTATTTTGTCAGTGTTATAATGATTGCTATATTTTCCTCTCGTCAATATTCTATTTTAGATAAATTAATAGACGAATATCTTGTTAAAGGTAAGGCCGTCTCTTCTTTATGTTTGAATAAAAAATACAAGTTAGGAATAAGTTCTGCAACAATTAGAAACGACTTTAAGAAATTAACTGAAGAAGGTTATCTTTATAAGTCCCATATCTCTAGTGGGCGGATGCCTACTGATAAAGCTTGGCAATTTTTTGTTGATGAAATTTTTCAAGAAGGGGACATTTCTTCTCTTATGAAGGATGAGTTAAAGAATTGGTTATTGCGTCATAAAAGAATATTTAAAGAAAAAGAACAATTGAAAACAAAGATTAAAGAATTGCTTAAACAGTTGGTTCAGGAAAATCATTCTTTTTACTTCTGTTATCTATTAAAAGAAGAAGAATTAGTAGAAGAGGGGTTACAATATATGTTTCAGGGAATGAATGAGGAGGATTTTCTCTCTGTTGATTTTATCCGTTCTGTTTTGGAATCCCTGGATAAATTGGGGGAAAAGTTAAGAGATGTTAAAATTACCCGTATTCCCTCTGTTTTTGTAGGAGAAGAGAACCCCTTCATAGATTCTGATCAGTTTAGCGCTTTAATTACTTCCTTACCTTCTTTTCCTGCCGTTCTTGGCATATTGGGGCCTAAAAGAATGCCCTATCGGGAAAATATTATGCTTTTAAAAAATCTTAATGATGTTTTTTCTTAAATATGAAAAAAGAAGAAAAAGATTCTAATAAAAAAATAAAGGAGTTACAGAAAGAGCTTATTAAGGCTCTGCAAGAAAGGGAAGAGTATCTTAAGGGATGGAAGAGAGAAAGAGCCCAGTTTGCCAATTACAAAAAAGATGAGGACAAGAGGGTTCAGACGGTGATTAATTTTGCGAACGAGAACCTACTTAAAGAATTCATCTTAGTATTAGACAGTTTTGACTTGGCTCTGCAAAGTCTGCCTAAAAAGGGCGATTCCAAAGAGCAGGATAAGTACCTGGAAGGGATTTATCTTATTCGTAGTCAGGCTCTAAATATTTTGAAGAATGCTGGATTAGAAGAGATCAAGACGGATGGTGAAATATTTAATCCTGCTTATCATGAAATCGTAGGAGAAGAAAAGAATAAAAATGTACCCACTCAATCTATTATTAAGGTTTTAAACAAGGGTTATATCTTACACAATAAAGTTATTCGCCCTGCCCGGGTAATAGTCGCCAAAAATGAGTAAAAATTAAAAATTAATAAATTACAATTATGTCAAAAGTATTAGGAATCGATCTAGGAACAACTTTTTCTGCTATGGCTACCATAGAAGGTGGCCAGGGTAAGATTATTGAAAATACAGAAGGAGAAAGAACTACCGCCTCGGTAGTGGCAGTCTCCAAATCAAATGAGCGTCTAGTTGGTACCCTGGCTCGTCGTCAAGCAATTACCAATCCCCAAAATACCATCTATTCTGTAAAAAGACTGATTGGAAGAAGATTTTCTGATCCGGAAGTGCAAAAAGACAAGAAATTACTTTCTTACGAAATTAGAGAGGGGAAGAATAATGATGTGGAGATAAAAATGAGTGAGCGTTGGTATACCTCTCAGGAAATTTCAGCCATGATTCTAGAAAAATTAAAGACTGATGCTGAAGCAAAATTAGGAGAAAAAATTACAGATGTTGTTATTACCTGTCCGGCTTACTTTGACGACAGTCAGAGGAAAGCTACCCGCGATGCTGGAGAAATAGCCGGTTTGAAGGTAAAAAGAGTTATTAATGAACCCACCGCAGCAGCGTTAGCTTATGGTTTAGACAAAAAGAAAGATCAACAAATTGTAGTCTTTGATTTAGGAGGAGGAACTTTTGATGTTTCTGTTTTAAATATTGCTCCTGATACCATTGAAGTAAAGGGAACCGGAGGCGACACTCATCTAGGGGGGGATGATTTTGACCAAAAGGTGATGGATTGGATCATTGACAGCTTTAAAAGAGATGAGGGCATTGACCTGCGTAAGGACCCTCTTGCTTTGCAAAGAATTAAAGAAGCAGCCGAGAAGGCTAAAAGAGAATTGTCCTCTACCGCCAAAGTAGAAATTAATTTGCCCTTTATCACTTCTGATGCCTCTGGTCCTAAGCATCTTTCCTATTCCTTGAAGCGTTCTCAGTTAGAAGAATTTGTTGATGAGTACATAAAGAAAAGCATTGAGTTAACAAAGAAAACTGTAGAGGAATCAGGATTTAAAATTGCTGATATTGATGAAGTAATATTAGTGGGGGGACAGACCAGAATGCCTAAAATTCAGGAAGAGGTGAAGAAGTTTTTTGGTAAGGAACCTAACAAAAGTATTAATCCTGATGAAGTGGTGGCGATTGGAGCAGCAGTGGAAGCAGGAATTTTGTCTGGGGAGATGAAAGATGTTCTTCTTTTAGATATTGCTCCCTTGTCTTTGGGAATAGAAACACTCGGTAAGGTTAATACTATTCTCATTTCTAAAAACTCAACAATTCCTATTTCTAAATCACAGACTTTCTCAACAGCAGCTGATAGTCAGACTTCTGTAGAAATTCATGTTTTACAAGGGGAAAGAGCAATGGCTGATGATTGTAAAAGCTTAGGAAAGTTTATCTTAGACGGTATTCCCCCTGCCCCCCGGGGTATTCCCCAGGTTGAAGTTTCTTTTGATATTGATGCTGATGGAATTTTGAGCGTTAAAGCTCAAGACAGGGCTTCCGGAAAAGAACAATCCATTCGTATTGAGGGATCATCCGGATTATCAAAAGAAGAAATAGAAAAATTAAAGAAAGAGGCAGAACTTCATCAAGAGGAGGACAGCAAGAAAAAAGAATCAGTGGAATTAGATATTCAGGCTGACTCTTTGATTTATACAGCGGAAAAAACAATTAAAGAAAATGAAGCTAAGATTCCTGCTGATGCTAAGGAAAAGTTAGAAAGTCAGATCAAAGAACTCAAAGAAGCCAAGGAGAAAGGAGAGAAAGAGGAAGTTAAGGAAAGATTAGAGCAATTGACTAAAACCTTGTCTGAAGTGGGAACAGAGCTTTATAAACAGAAGCCAGCAGCTTCTTCAGAGAAAGAAGAGAAAGATAAAAAAGAGGAAGGAACTAAAGAAAAGAAAGACGAAACGCCATCTTCTGATGCCAAGGAAGCCGATTTTGAAGAGAAATAATTGTATAATTACACCATTGTAGGAAAATTTGTGCTATAATTCTTTTATGGCTCTAGAAACTAATTTTTATCGCCTCTATAAACTAGCTAGTAAAGATAAGGATCAGGCATTGAAATCTTCTATTTTTGCATTGGGGATTGTTGCCTGTTTTGCTTTGGGGTCCCTTTTTACTTTAGGGCTCCTTCAGAATTTTAGTTGGGGGATTTTGACTGGAGCAATTATTTGCTGGGGTTTAGGTTTCTCCCTCTGGGTGATCTTTGCTTTGACTAGTCATCTCAAGGAGTTTTCTTTATGGAATATTGCTCTTAGTGCCAGCGGTTTTCTTCCTTTATTCCTTAGTCATCAAATCAATAAGTTTCTTCTTATTGAAATTGCTGTTCTTTTTATTCTGTTTTTTGTGGCTCGAATGATGATAACAAGAGAATACCAGATATTAATCCGTCTTAATTTATGGCGGATAGTTCGTCGAGGAGCCTTCTTTCTTACTGTGGCCCTGGTATTAATATTGTCTACCTTAATTATTTTGCAAGTGAAACAATCTGAAATTCAGCAGTCAGGCGTTAAGATTTGGGATTTTTTGATAAGCCGTACTACTCAAGGGATACCACAGGGGGTGGTCCCTTCTGTTAACTTGTCGGGAACAGTAGATGATGTTTTGAATAATTATGTTCAAGGACAATCATCCCAGTTAGGAATGGAAGGAATGGGATCA
>Ga0268278_1002136_pt1 | contig 10630 bp, 11 predicted proteins | sample saktaG_3_FD_190135 | JGI IMG/M metagenome (GOLD analysis project Ga0268278, IMG submission 190135) | Saline water microbial communities from Sakinaw Lake, British Columbia, Canada - sak_2010_1_5_55m | ecosystem: Environmental > Aquatic > Non-marine Saline and Alkaline > Saline ... | reverse complement strand
TCTTATCCTATCGCATCGGTGTCAGGTGGCATCCTAGCCGTGTGCTCATGCACAATCTTACCTTTGTTCGCAGGTATCTGGAAACGGGGAGCTGGTATTGGTCCGGCAACTACATTTCTCTATGCAGGTCCGGCAATAAACGTTGCTGCGATTTTTCTAACAGGTACTGTGCTCGGGTGGGAAATGTCTTTAGTGCGCCTGTTCTTTGCAATTTTCGGTGCAATCCTTATTGGATTGATCATGGGGACGCTGTTCAAAAATAATCATGATTCGTCACAAAATGGATTTTCAGTTTCATCTGAAGAAAGCCGTATCTCAACAGCCCCGATCGTGATCTTATTCCTTATGCAGCTTGCATTCCTGATAACTGGCGGATTGGCGATCAAGGGCATTTTGAAAGCTGCTCTATTGGTTTTGTATCTTATTATCATTTTGTATATCGTATTTTTCAAAATTGATAAAGAGTATCGAACGGGCTGGATAGATGAAACCTGGTCATTCACAAAAAAGATACTGCCGTTTTTGTTTGCAGGCATTTTTATTGCGGGAATTGTATCAAAGGCGTTACCTGAGAATGTTGTGTATTCGTTAATCGGAGGTAACAAACTCAGCTCTACATTCTTTGCCTCGATATTCGGGGCACTCATGTACTTTGCCACGCTTACAGAGGTGCCGATTATTCAATCGTTGATGTCTCTGGGAATGGGGAAAGGACCGGCGCTTGCGCTTTTTCTTGCGGGTTATTCTCTCAGCTTACCAAATATAATAGTACTCAATAAACTGCTCGGATTTAAAAGAGCAATGACGTACATCATATTGATCGTGGTCTATTCGGCAGGAGCTGGATATCTTTATGGAAATTACTTATTCAATTAGGAGAAGAAATGTTACATAAAATTATGGTAAGCTTATTTGTATGCATGATGTTCATCCTTTTGAGTTGCACTCAAAGTGAATCTGATTTAAAATATTTAAAAACTGATCTGAATCAAACAAATGACTTGAATCAACAGGAAAAGAACTTAGATGAAGATCAGCTTACTGCTTCAATAGAAAACAAGGAAGAACCGACATCTGAAGCTGAACAAGAAACTACTTCTGAAGAAGGAAGTATAAATGTCACCTTCATTGAACTCGGTTCTAAGGATTGTGTCCCATGTAAAATGATGGAACCGATCTTGGACGAGATCAGGGAGGAATATCCCGAGCAAGTTAATGTTGTCTTTCATGACGTGAAAACTCAAGAAGGGTATGAGTATGCACAGAAATTCAAGATCCGCGTCATTCCCACACAGGTCTTTCTTGATAGCGATGGGAATGAATATTTCCGCCATGAAGGATTTTTCCCCAAAGAGGAACTGGTAAAAATACTTTTACAAAAGGATGTAAAATAATCGAATAATTATGATAGAGAATATTTTCACATGGCTGTCTAACGCTTTATACACTTCGGTCTTTCTGTCATTGATTGCCTCATTCTTGTGGGGCATCTTGAGCATATTGCTCAGTCCGTGCCATTTAACGAGTATTCCTCTCATCGTCGGTTTCATAGATGAACAGGGGCGCATATCGACCAAGCGTGCATTCTTAATCTCATTACTTTTTTCAGTTGGAATTCTCATTACAATTGGTGCGATAGGTATTATCACCAGCTTGATGGGAAGGATGCTGGGCGACATTGGTAACATCGGAAATTATATTATTGCGGTAATATTCTTTGTTATTGGATTAAATCTACTTGAACTCATTCCGCTTCCGTTTGTTGGTAATGCTCATCAACCGAAATTTAAAAAGAAAGGTCCCCTTGCAGCTTTTGTTATCGGATTACTTTTTGGTGTCGCTCTTGGTCCATGCACTTTTGCTTACATGGCTCCAATGCTTGGAGTCGTATTCAATGTGTCGTCCACAAATGTCATCTACGGTGCTTCCCTGATCTTTGCATATGCGCTCGGACATTGCATTATAATCGTTCTAGCCGGTACTTTCACACAAGTAGTTCAGAAATATCTTCATTGGAATGAAAGAACAAAAGGCGCAATTATTGTAAAAAAAGTGTGTGGAGTTTTAGTTATTCTTGGTGGAATTTACATTTTGATCAACACAATATGATCGGTTATATAAAACTATATCGAATGCTAAAGTAAATTTTTATTATAATATCGAAGAATTGGACTTAGCAGAACATAAAAGGAGAAACATGAATATTAAAATATTAGGAGCCGGCTGTGCAAAATGCCGTCAGCTTGAAAAAAATGTGCAAATTGCACTCGTAAATATTAACAGAGATGCAACGGTCGAAAAAGTAACCGACATTAATGACATTATGAAGTACGAGGTTATGATGACACCCGCACTCGTTATTGATGGAGCTGTGAAATCAACTGGAAAAATATTTACTGTGTATGAATTGGAGAAACTCCTTACTCAATTGCAGTAGATCTTTTTCTATAAATTAGTTAATTATCTTGCCAGATTTATAAATACGGTTCAAAAAACACACATGGAACACTCTATAAATAATTGCATTACTGAAGTTGAAAACCATGAGATCAAAAAGGTTACATGGATTGGACTTTTTGTAAATCTCATTCTCTCCCTGCTAAAGTTCACTGTTGGTATTCTTGGATACAGCCAGGCAATTGTGGCGGATGCAGTTCATAGTGTTTCTGACATGGTTACCGATGCTGCTGTGCTGATTGGAGTTAAATATTGGTCAGCGCCCCCCGATAAAGACCATCCTTACGGACATTGGCGGATAGAGACCATTATCACCGGATTTATAGGGTTCGGACTTGCAGCAGTTGCAGTCGGAATAGGATACAATGCAATTGCGACCTTGAAAGATCACTGTATTGAGACTCCTAAATGGATTGCAATAATTGGCGCGCTGGTTTCGATCATTGTGAAGGAGTTATTGTATCACTGGAATGTGAAGGTCGGCAAGAAAGTAAAATCCTCTGCGCTTATTGCGAATGCATGGCATCACAGATCCGATGCACTTAGTTCTATTCCTGCACTGGTTGCAGTTGGAATTTCAGTGATCAAACCTCAATGGGCATTTGTTGATCACATCGGTGCAATGATCGTTTCATTGATCATACTCAAAGTTTCATGGGATATAGTTTTACCTGCGCTTAAAAAACTATCAGATTCGGGTGTTTCTGACAAAGAAACTGAGCATATTCGCACTCTCGCAATGCGAGTTGATGGAGTTAAGGATGCCCACGCGATCCGTACACGTGATGCAGGACACGGTATTTTCGTTGATATGCATGTACTTGTTGATGGTGATATTTCTGTTTCGGAAGGGCATAGTATATCTGAAAAAGTACAAGATGAGATAATCAAAAACGGACCGGATGTGCTGGATGTGGTGGTCCATATCGAGCCGTATGAAGATAATAATAAATCATAGTTGCCTAACAAAACAACAAAATTATTATTTAGGTTAGGCAATTAAAACTTGACGTTTTGCCTAACAAATATAGTATTTAACGAAAATGTTAGGCAGGTTTTCTAAATGAGTATTGTGCAAGACATCCTTAGAGAAGAAGAGAAGCGATTGAAAATATTACTCGATAAATATTATATTGAGTTAAAAGGATATCCCAAAGGTTCTTTGTCCCGAAAAAAAAGGGGTAATTCTTTTTATGTCTACCTAGTTTACCGTAACGGAAAGAGAGTTATTTTTCAGTATATCGGGAAGGATGATTCTGACCCAGTGAAAGAAATACTGCAACGAATTAAAAAGAGGAAAGAACTCGAAAACAAAATCAAGAAGGTAGAATCTGACCTGAAAGAAGTCAAAAGGGGATTACGTGGAAACAAATAAAAATTTATTTGATAGAGTTTTAATCGAATTAGATAAAGCCGGAGTTTTGACAGAGATAATGCTTATCGGAAGCTGGGTGCTATTAGTGTATCGAGAATACTTTCATAATACCCCTGATATTCCATTACTCAGAACAACCGATCTTGATTTTCTTGTTCCGAATCCTCCAAAAATTAAGAATACATGTGATGTTTCAAAAATTTTAGATAAATTGGGTTTTGAAATGGTAATGTCAGTTATGGGTGAATTCAGTAAATTTATTCATCCCGAATTAGAAGTGGAGTTTATTATCCCGGAATTTGGAAAAGGAAGAAATACTGGTTATTCAATATCTGCACTCGGTATATCAGCACAGCCTTTGAGATATATGAATATATTTTTTGATTTCAAACTTATCATACAATATAATAATATGTCCCTTTGCGTTCCTGAACCGGCAGCGTTTGTACTTATGAAGTTTCTTATTTCAAAAAAGCGCAAAGATAAAACAAAAATTCAGAAGGATATTTCCACAGCGACGCAATTATCAGATTACTTATTGAAAATTCCAGAACAAATAAAATTATTTCAAGACGTTTATAAGAGCATGCCAAAGGGTTGGAAAAAGAATTTAAAACAAATTCTTCAGATACATTATCCCCATTTATTAAAAATTTTTGAATCTTAGATTTTATTTCGATCCCCTTTGACATAAGCTCCCCAAACACCTATATTATCAAATAAAATTATTAGAGGACAATACTAATGACACAAGAAAAAAAACAAGGGAAATTAACTGTTCATACTGAAAATATATTTCCTATCATCAAAAAATGGCTCTATTCCGAGCATGATATTTTCCTGAGAGAACTCATTGCTAACGCCGTTGATGCAATGAATAAGCGCGAAGCAATGGATCCCGATGTGAAAAAGGATGAGCTCCAGGTTGAAGTAAAGATCAATAAAAGGAAAAAAGCACTCGAGATCATCGACAACGGAATCGGCATGACACAGCAGGAAATCAAGAAATATATCAACCAGATCGCCTTTTCCGGCGCAGAAGGATTTGTAGAAAAATACAAGGACAGGCAGGGAAAACTCATCGGGCAATTCGGATTGGGATTTTACTCATCCTTTATGGTTGCGAAGAAAGTTACTATAGATTCCCTCTCATTTAAAAAAGATGCAGAACCCGCATACTGGGAATGTGAAGGCAGTACTGATTTCCAGCTCGATGTCGGAAAAAGAAAAGAGCCCGGCACGACCATCACAATCTATCTTAATAAAGAAAATGAGGATTATCTCGAAGGCTTAAAAGTTAAAGAACTGATCGAGAAATACTGCAACTTCATGCCCTTTCCTATCATTTTTGATCAGAAAGTAGTAAACATCCAAAAAGCACTCTGGCATAAGAAACCAAAAGACATCGAAGAGAGCGAATACAAAGAATTCTATAAAGAGCTTTTTCATCAATACGAGGATCCGCTTTTCTGGATACATCTCAACGTAGACTTTCCTTTCAAGCTCGAAGGAATACTCTACTTCCCCAAAATTAATCAGTTCGATCTAGATTTGAACAGGGGTAAAATAAAACTCTTTTGCCACGATGTTTTTGTTGCAGATGACCTGAAAGGCGTTGTCCCGGAATTTCTGCTTTTACTTCGTGGTGGCATGGACATTCCCGATATACCACTAAATGTGTCCCGAAGTTTTTTACAGGAAGATAAGCAGGTTAAAAAAATATCCCAGTACATCATAAAGAAGGTGGCTGACAGCCTCAAAGATATTTTCAAAGAGGACAGAAAGCGCTATGAGAGCTTGTGGCATGACATCAACCACTTCATCAAATACGGAATGCTGACTGAGGAAAAATTCTATGAAGTCCTCAAAGACCAGCTCATTTTCAAAACCACAAAAGGTGACTTTGTTACTGTGGATGAGTATCTTCTAAGAAATCCGCAGGAAGGCAAGCAGAAGAAAATTTACTATGCACCAAGCGAGGACCTTCAGGTTACTTATTTGAATATGATGAAAGAGCAGGGCATAGAAGTGATCTTCGCTCCAACTGTGCTGGACGGTCATGTTTTCCAGAAAATAGAAACGGATAAAGGCGATGTATCATTTGTGCGGATCGACTCCGAGATCAATGACAATATGGTGAACAAAGATAAGAAAGAGATCGTTGATCAGGATAATAAGACTCCATCTGATAAGATAAAAACAGTATTTGAAAAAGCGCTGAATAACGATAAGATCACTGTTGAAGTGAAAAGCCTGAAGGTGAAGGATATTCCGGCAATGGTCGTGTTCAATGAGCATATGCGTAGATTTCAGGAGATGAGCCAGTTTGCAAATCCGGAAGGTGCAGACATGCTCGCAAGCCATACACTTGTCGTGAATAGTGAAAATGATACGGTAAAAAAGATACTCATTCTCAATGACAAAGGAAAAACCGAAGAAGTAAAACTGCTTTGCAGCTATATTCACGAACTGGGACTCATCGAGCAGAAACCTCTTACTGGAAAAGAGCTTCAGTCCTTCATAGAAAAATCCAACAAAATTTTGCAAATGATAGAGTAGAAAAATAGAATCCATAATAAATAAGCGGTTGTCATAAGCAGCCGCTTTTGCTTTATGGTTTTGTTGACAAAAAAACAGCTTGATTCAAACTTAATTTCATAATTTAAGTGTATGATAAGGATAACATTTGAATATATTTGATTCTGCCGGTATAAGTTTACGGATGCGCCTTGAGAACACAAAAGAGTTCTATCTTTTTGTGATGCAGGTCTTCCGCAAAACACTTACCTTCCACAGGCAAAAACAAATAGGGTTCATCGTACTGCTGCGCCAGATCATGTTCACCGGCTACGAAGCGCTTCCCCTCATCATTTTTATCGCTCTGAGCATAGGGGGACTCATCATTCTGGAGGGAAACTATATACTCGGCGGTTTCGGGCAGAGCCAGCTTGTATATGTGATTCTCGTCACTGTCGTTATTCGAGAACTGAGCATCATCATTACTGCGCTTATTGTTATTGCCAGATCAGGAACAGCGATTTCCACCGAACTTGGCAACATGATCGTCAATAACGAGATAAACCTTCTTCAGTCAATTGGTATTTCACCAATTTCTTATCTCGTTGTATCGCGTTTTATCGGCGTGGTTGTCGCAGTGTTTCTGCTGACCATTTACTTCAACCTTGCTGCAGTAATCGGGGGATGGCTTTTCTCAACGATCTTTTATCCAATGAATTTTGGCTATTTCCTAAGCCAGTTCCTCTACGAGCTCTCCTTCGCTGATATCATCATTTTTGTGATCAAATCAATAGTATTCGGCACTGCTATTGCACTCATATCCTGCTATCAGGGCTTGAAGGTTTCGGTTGCTTCAACAGAAGTACCTCAGCGCACCATAAAAGCAGCGGTTTCCTCCGTAATTGCTGTAGTTGTGTTTGATATAATAATCACTGTCTTATTTTATATATTATAACATTATGAATGTAGAAATTAAAAACTTGTCTGTTGATATTGATGAAAATATCATTTTAAAGGATATTTCTTTTTCTGTTGCAGAGCATCAATCCTGCATCATTGTCGGCTCGCATGCCTATTATAACGGCCTTTTGCTGAATGTACTCGGTGGATTTTATCATCCTGCTAACGGGACTATATTTATTGCAGGAAAAGATATTTATTCCAAAAAAGAAGACGAAATCGTGGATTTGAGAAAAAAGATATCCTTTGTTTTTCAGGAAGGCGCTTTTCTTTCAAACCTGACTGTTCTTGAAAACCTGCTCTTACCTGTAAAATTTTATGCAAAGAAATTTGTGAAGACAAAAGTCATGAAAGAGATCAAAGATTATTGTGAATATTTTGATGTCCCCCCTGTGCTTGAAAAACGTCCCGCATTTATTTCCTATACATCAAAAAAAATACTATCACTCATACGGGCACTCATTACCCATCCTGAAATCATCATCATAAACAAGCCGCTTTTTAATCTGGATATCAGGAATCAGATCAAAGTAATAAATTTGTTGAAAGATGTAAAAAAACAAGGCATGACCTTTATCATCTCAAGCAATTCCTATGATGTCATCAAATCTATTGCTGATCAGGTCGTGCATATCGAGAAGGGCTCGATCCAGAAAATTATGTATGCCAAAAATAAAGATTTTTTACAAGAAATAAAACAATTAGATATATTATCAGACTTAGTAGGAGTCGAAGATGAAGTTTAAATTTAAACATACAGATAAAATCGTGGGTATATTCTTCTTAGTAGCAGTTGTGGCACTCATTTTTACCCTCGTTGTCGTTGCTGTCTCCAAGCGGATATTTGATAGAAAATATTATTTCACAACCCAGTTTGTTGATGCCATAGGGCTCTCAAATTCTACAAAATTGTATTTCAAGGGCTACGAGATCGGGAAGCTGAAAAAGTACACTCTTAATATTAATAATCAAATCGATGCAGAGCTGGTGGTGTATAAGGAATTCAGAGGCAAGATCGTGGAGAATTCTGCTATTTTTAAAGCAACGAATCCTATAACAGGAAAAAGTACAATGGAATTTCTGCAGGGACCAGACTGGAGCAAGGTGCTTGCAGAAGGGAAGTTCATTCCCTCTCTCGGCTCAGCCGCGGGAAAGCAGTTACTCAAAGAAGGTCTTGTAAAGAAGAGCGGCGATATGATGGAGTCCGTGCTGAAAAACGTGGACCAGCTTTTATATAACCTTACTCAAGATGATAATCCGGAGCAGGGCGCACTTTTCCGAATGGTGTATAATCTTGCAAATATGACAGATAAAATGGATGAGTCATTAGAGAACGTCAATGCGATATTGGCATCATTGCAGAAGGATAATAATCCTGAAGACGGCGCAATGTTCCGTATTCTCAGCAATGTTGCAGACCTCACTGATGATTTTAAAGGCACTGCAGCACAGCTTGATGCAATGCTGGCAAATTACAAAAATCCAGATGATCTCATAGTAAAGTTGATCGACCCCGATAAAGAAAATCTCATATATCCTATGCGGGATATGCTGCTCTCCCTAAATGAAAATCTTGTTTCTATGAACAAAATACTTGAATTTATGTATATGCAGATGCCCGAATTTGCAGATATCCTGGCAAAGAGCAAGGTTTCGCTGCAAACCGCACAAAAAACGCTGGAAGCTCTCAATAACAATCCCTTCCTGCGTGGAGGTATCAAAGAGGAAGCTCCCACCCAGCAAAAAAATACAAAAATCAGATTAATGGATTTAGACCAATGAAAAAAATAATATTATTCTTTGGGCTTCTCGCACTTGTTGCCTGTTCAAGTCTTCCAAAATATGTAGATCTGCAATCCACAAAGGATGCAAACGATGCTGTGAAACGCGCACAAAACGCAGAAGCCGATGGCTATTATCAGCAGGCGCAGCTTCTTTTTGAAAAAGCTTTCGACCTTTATACAAGCGTCGATAACCTGAAGGGGATTATCATTTCCGGGCTTGCTGTGGCGCGTCAGTATTATTATCTCGATAATATGGAGCAGTATGATATATGGTATATGAAAATGTCTATCATTGCACACAATGATGCTCCCGATTTTATTCCCCTTCTCTATCTTCTGCAGATGGAAGTAGCTTTTGATAAGGGAGAATACGGCAGAGTGATCACATTGTCGCTCGCTGTAGAAACAGAGCAAAAAGAGATGCAGACAGAACTGCTTTCATATCGTTTATTAGGGCTGCTAAAGACTGGTCAACCCTATCAAAAGGAGTTCGAGAAGATCAAGCACAATATTCCCGGCTTGCGCTCCATGTTCAAAAAGAATAAGCTCGATGACCCGAAGATCGTGTCCTATGCTGCATACACTCTTGGCTACGCAATGAGCAAAGAGAAGCAATGGGTGAAGGCAATAGAATTCTTTGAAGTTGCGCATACATACGACCAGCTCATTGAGAACATAAGCGGGTTGGCTGATGATGTGTATGCAATGGGCGTTGCCTACGATAATCTTGGCGATACAGAAATGGCGCTGAGCTGTTATATCCGCGCGCGGGACATGTACGATATCATCAAAGATGAGGAGATGAGCTCGGTTGCGGAAGTGAAAATAAAGAATATACTGGAATAAAAAAATCGGATTTAAGAGGAGGGGCGGAAATTTTTGGATTAATAAATATGTGAACATATGATCAAAGAAATCACTGCAAAGACCATTCTCAACTATGTCAAACAGCCGGACACATGGTTTGGGCTGCATTATAATTTGAACCTGTATCGCGGGTGCCAGCACCAGTGTATTTATTGTGATTCCAGAAGCGATTGTTATCATATCGAGGATTTTGCCGATATACTGGTCAAAACAAATGCAATTGAAATTTTGCAGGATGAACTTCCTAGAAAGCGGAAAAGAGGGACAATCGGTTTTGGCTCGATGAACGATCCATACATGCCGATTGAAAAGGAAAGAGAACTCACCAGAAAAGCGCTGGAAGTAATTCATAAGAACCATTTGGTTTTAAGGGATATTGATATACTAAAAAAAATAGCAGACCAATATGCAGCAGTGAGTTTTACCATTACCACAGCAGATGATGAACTGTGCAAAAAGCTGGAGCCCGGTGCACCAGTAGCGTTCGAAAGATTTGCTGCGATGAAGGAGTTGAGCGAGAATGGGATTTATACAGGCGTGCTCATGATGCCCATTCTCCCTTTTATTGAGGACACGAAAGAAAATATTGAAGCGATCGTATCCCAAGCTGCCGAGAACGGTGCATCGTATATGCTTCCATGGTTTGGCATGTCTATCCGCAGCGGACAGC
>Ga0268278_1002135_pt1 | contig 10635 bp, 7 predicted proteins | sample saktaG_3_FD_190135 | JGI IMG/M metagenome (GOLD analysis project Ga0268278, IMG submission 190135) | Saline water microbial communities from Sakinaw Lake, British Columbia, Canada - sak_2010_1_5_55m | ecosystem: Environmental > Aquatic > Non-marine Saline and Alkaline > Saline ... | reverse complement strand
TGCAGCATGCGGCTACGGATGCGAAGACGACAGCCGTCGAGGCGTTTCCGCTGAACACGAGCGGTTCTGCCTTGGGGAGCGAGATCGAGCGTATCTGTCTGGAAAACGAGCTGGTCATTGCAACCTGGTCTCCCATCCACCTCCGGGCCAAGTTGAAGGACCTCTACTGGAAGACTGACAAACCGGCGTTTGGCGGCTTGGCGTTCTGGGAAGACACCATGCGCTACCTGTACCTGCCGCGACTGAAGAGCCGTGGGGTTCTGGAGCAAGCCATCGTGAAAGGCGCGGCCAGTCGCGATTTCTTTGGCACCGCCTACGGCCAGACCGGCGACCGGTTCGATGGGTTCAAATTCGGAGACGCGAACATCCAACTCGACGACACGCTCCTGTTGATCGAGCCGGAAACAGCCAAGGCGTATGCGGTGGCGCATGCGCAGGCAGCGCCAGCAATGTCCTACGTTGCAAGCAAACCTGGTCATGGCGCGGGACAGATCATGCAGACGAGCAGTGAGACGTTCGCAGGTGGGTCGAAGCAGTCGGCGTCCGGGCCTGTCTGCAGAGCGTTCATCGGGACGGCGGAGGTGAATGCGGCCACGGCAAAAATGCGCCTCGTGCAGATTGCCGAAGAGATCATCACCCTCTTGACCAGCGATCCGCAAGCCACGGTCAAGGTCAGCGTCGAGATCGCGGCGAGTTTTCCGGAGGGTGTCTCCGACCAGATCAAGCGATCCGTTTCAGAGAATGCCACGAGTCTGGGATTCAAGAACAAGTCGTGGGAATGACAATGGTTCACGCAGAATGAACAGCGTCATAGGAGCATCGGGATCAGCCATGAAAATACCAAATAACCACGCATCAGACGCTGCCGCCCTGTAGTCCGCGATCACCGTGACACCTCCGCATATGCGACACGAGGCACAAGGGCTGACTCTGATGAGTTCATCTCAAGGTGAATGTGGGGAGTCGTCTCTTTCCACGCGGATGCGGTAGAAGGCGGCTGGGTTGGTGGAGGCGGCATCGATGTGGCTGTTCGTGATGGCTGTGTCGGATTCATGGGTCAGGATCGCCTGCCAGATCTGCCCGGTGCCTTGGAGATCATAGCTCCGCTCGATGAATTGCCGCGACTTGATCCCGCCCTTCCAGTCGATCCGGAAACCGTTCGTGGTATGTTCTACGGCAGTGATAGTAAGAACCGAGTTCGCATTCGTCGGATTCGTGTCGGAATAGTACTCTTCCCATGTTGCCAGACCGTCCTCATCCGAATCCGCCAACGCAGCCGCATCGAACGCGTTGGTGATGCCATACTGTTCCATCCACCATATCGGTACTCCGTTTGTTGCCGGGAACGGTTCGATCGCGAACGACGCGTAGCCCCGCGCGGCATGCGCCCAGTAGCCGGAAAGGGCGCCGTCGACACCGTGAAACGATTCTTCGGTTAGCAGGAATACGACCTGGTAGTCGCCTGGTTGGAGATAGACCTGCTCCGCAGGTAAACGTTCCCATTCTCCGAAAATCTCTGTGGTGGACGCACCGTAATCGTTGGTGTAGGCAGGATGGATCGCCGGATCAGGGTTGAACGTCAGTGACTTCAGCGGGCCGTCGTTCGCGGTGCGGCCGGTCTGCGTGGTTTTCCAGAGCACGTGATAGCAGCCGAGCACGCTGAACGGGACCTCTGCGCAGCCGTTCCCGTCGGTGATAAAGTAGTTGAAAACGCGATAGCTGGTATACTTGTAGTTGCGGCTCGTCGGACTTGTCGGATCCTCGATATCTCTCCGCGCGAGATAGCTGATGTCGTTCGGATTCGGCGATGAGCCGTCACCCTTGGTGTTAAGATTCCAGCCCGCATTCCAGCCGGAATCCCATTCCTGTTCCCACCAACGTCCAGTGAAACCGAGTCTTTCGTTCGATTCCGACGCGCCGTCGGGCCAACCTTCAAGCTTGAACTGGTATGCGAAAAACGGTTTCAGATTGGTAGCCGTCAGCGTGCCCTGGAGGATCGTGCCGGTGGGTGAGTAGCTGACCGTGATCTCGGCCTGGGTATAGTTGTAGCTGGCCTGGTACGTTTCGCTGTACGCGTTACCGGAGACATCCTTCCAACGGAAAGCGCCGCTTGGCTGTCCGGTCAGCGCCACCGACGCCGCGCCCGCGACGCCCACTAACCCGAGAAAGAGACACCCCAGCACCGAGCCCGCGATCATTGTTTTCATGTCACCAACATAACACCAATCCGATCCCTCAGCAACCCTGCGCAGCAGGGCCCAACAAGTCCACATTATCGGAGCTTCCGGGTTTGTGGGGGGATTTGTCATTGAAGATTGTGAAGGGATACACGCATCCAGATAGAGCGCCGATTCCTGACTTCCACTGCGTGCTATGCGTCTTGGCGAGCACTATTCTCCCTGTTTTCCTCGCAAAGCCGCCAAGGTCGCCAAGAGGATCAGAACCCGCTCGTTTGCGGCGATCTTGACGTTTCACCCGGTTTCGGCCAAACTCCTCATCATGACATCACTGCTCCAGACCGGTTCCGGCATGATTTCGGCCTATGCGTGTGGGCCGTTACCGACCGAAAAGCGATTTCTTATCAATAGAAACTCCGGGTGAAATAAAGAATATGGAAGCGTTTCTCGTGTCGACTGGCGTTGTGGCTTTGGCAGAAGTGGGCGACAAGACCCAACTGCTCGCTTTTATATTGGCGGCAAAATTTCGCAAGCCTGTCCCGATCGTCTTGGGCATCCTGATCGCGACGCTGATCAACCACGGTTTCGCCGGCGTTCTCGGGTCGTTCATTACTTCTCTGGTGGGACCTGAAACTCTCCGCTGGATACTGGGGCTGTCTTTTATCGCCATGGCCGTTTGGACGCTGATTCCCGACACGTTCAACGAGAAGGATGCGCATCTGGCGAAATTTGGGGTGTTCGGAACCACCGTGATCGCGTTCTTCCTGGCGGAGATGGGGGACAAGACGCAGATCGCCACGGTGGCTCTCGCGGCCGAGTATCACGCGCTGGTATCCGTCGTGGCCGGGACCACGGCGGGAATGATGCTTGCCAACGTTCCGGCCGTCCTTCTGGGCGACCGCATGGCCCACAAGATCCCGATCCGGGTGGTGCATGCGATCGCGGCGGCCATTTTCGCTGGGCTGGGCGCGGCCACACTCTTCGGTGCGGGGTCCCGTCTCGGTATCTGAAACAAACTGACCATTACGGCTTCGGTTTGACAGCAATCGCTCCTTCTGGCAAAATAATCCGTGTGATTTTGCATCGGAATGCCATTGTGGCGGGTTTGGGGCAGACGTGCGTGCCGGGAAAGCGCGATCTCAGATTACGTTATGGACACTCAAGAACAATCGGGTGCGTTTCAAATTCCTGGATTTGAAATGCTGGAGAGGCTCGGTGAGGGCGGCACGGCTTTCGTCTGGAAAGCTCGCCAGATCTCGCTCGACCGGATTGTCGCGGTCAAAGTCCTTTCCGCCCAGTTCAAGCAGGATGCGGCCGATGTCCAGCGGTTTCAAAGCGAGGCGCAACAGACTGCCAAACTCAAAAACGTCGGCATTGTCCAAGTCTACGACGCCGGCGTGGAAAATGGCATTTATTACATTGTCATGGAGTATGTGGCGGGCTATACGGTGGGCGACTGGATCCGCCGTAAGGGAGCGCTGGGGGAGTCGGAGTCCCTGCAAGTTTGCGAGCACGTGGCAAAAGCGCTGGAGTATGCGTGGCAAAATGCCGGTATCATTCATTGCGATATCAAGCCGGACAATGTCATTATAGATTCAGACGGCAGTGTGAAGGTGGCCGACCTGGGTCTTTCACGTACGATCAAATCCATGAGCGCGTCTGTGGCGGACGGGGACATCATGGGAACGCCGGCCTATATCGCCCCTGAACAGTTCATGGGCGTGCCCGACCTCGACTGCCGGGCCGATATCTATTCTCTGGGCGCCATGCTTTATCAGATGGTGACCGGAAAACCGCTTTTCGAGGGACATCCCGACGCCTTGATCATGGAGATGCAGGTTTCGGATACGGTGCCCAATGCACGGGATGTCAACCCGAAGATCTCCATCCACCTGTGCACGTTGATTGAACGGATGCTGGCGAAGAATCGGGATGCCCGGTATCGCGACTGGTCTGCCGTGCGCGCGGACATGGTGAGAATCCGAAACAGGGGGATGCTCATCAGGCACGCGATTGAAGGAGGCAGCACCATGAGGTCGCCCTCCAGACCGAAGCCCTCGGTCATTCCGCCGCAGGTCACCGTCGAGCCGCAAAAACCGGGTTTGCCGCTTCCGGTCATCAGCGTGGTGGTGGTGGTGATGGTCGCGGTGGCCAGCGTGGTATTGACGTCCCAGTCGCGCAAGCAGGTGCGCGTCATGCCTCCTCCGCGTGCCGTGTCCCCGCGCGTGCAGCCGCGCGCGGTCCAGCCGCCGCACAACACAACAGCCGTTCGTTCGGCGGTGCCGAAGGCGCAACGAAATCCTGTGACGGAAGGGGTGGTTCCGCCCCCCCCGACGCTTCAAGAGGAAGCGGCGGATCGTCGGAAACAAGCGGCCCTTGAGGATGCCCGGCGCCGGCAGAGCCTGCTGGCGGAAAACAAGATGTCGAATCTGCTGGAGCGCCTGACACTTGAACTGACAGCCGATGGCGTGGGGCCAGCCCTCCTGGCCGTTCATGACGCATCCGAGGATCAAGATCTCGCGCTGAAACGGGAGACGATCAACACGGTGAAAGGGCTGTTGGAAGACGCGGCCAATATGGATGCAAGAATTATCGAGGGATTTATTGCGGATCAGGGTCGGGAAATTAAAGTTCACCTGACCAGCGGCGTCACGCAGCTTACCATTGTGGGCGTGAAAGACGGCAAGGTTTCCTGCCTGAAGGCGATGAAAACAGGCAGTTCCGTTTTCACGGTCCCGCTGACTTTCGAAGCGCGGGATTTGGCGGTGCGCGAGAAAATCGCGCGCATGGGATCGGAGGACTCCCCTCCGGTTGCCTTGATAAAAGGACTCTTTGCCTGGCAGGCCAAGGCCTATCCCCATGCGCGCCGGTTTTTCGCATGCACGCATCCGCTGCTGGCGGATCGACTGGTTGCCTGCGTGGTCGCCGCGGAAGCGAAGCAAGTCGAGGACGCAACGCGAGAGGTCGCGCCTCAGATCGTCGCGCAGGATGTGGCCGAGCCGGAGGTGTTGCCCGCCAACGACGTTCCGATCAAGCCCGCGGCGCTTTCCGCGCAACTTGCGGCCCTTGAGGGAAAGACGGATGCCATTCGAGACTTTCTGCTGGATCGGAATCCCGGCTTGCTCACACGGGAATGCAGCTTTACGGCAGACACGGCCGGGAAGGTGTATCGGGCTGAGATTTGGTCCGGCAATCTGGTGAACATCGGGGGCCTCGCGGCCTTTCGGGATTTGAAGGAGCTTGTCTGCGGCACGCGGGGAGGTGTGAATAAACTCGCCGACCTGTCAGCCCTGAGGGGTCTGCCGCTGGAGTACCTGTACGTTGAATCCGCGCGCGTGCAGGATCTCTCTTTCCTGCGGGGGATGGCCCTGAAGCGGATTGCCATTGTCAATTGTCCGCTGACGGACCTCTCGCCGTTGAAGGACATGACCTCGCTGGAAGAGCTCCTGCTGAGGGGCACGGAGATCAAGGATCTCTCGCCGCTCAAAGGCCTGAAGATCAGGCGGCTGGATTTGGCCTCCACGCGGGTGTTTGATCTTCGACCGCTGTCCGATCTGCCGCTGGAGCATCTGGATATCAGCAATTCGCAGATCAAGGACATTACGGTCCTCAGGACCATGCCCTTGCGCAGCCTGAATTTGGCCCGCTCCCGAGTATTCAACTTCTCGGCGCTCAAAGGCCTGCCGTTGACCAGTCTAAACGTGGAGGGGACACAGTTCAGGGATTTACGACTGCTCACTGGCATGCCGTTGAAGTCGCTTGCCATCGGTAATATCGACGTGACGGATCTGGCAAGCTTGAAAGGGCACCAATTGGTCGAACTCTCCCTGGTCGGTTGCAAGGCGCGGGATTATGCCGTACTCAAGGATATGCCGATGCGCATTCTGAATATGAACGGGTCCAAAGTGGAAGACCTGGCCTTTGTGAATAACATGCCCTTGGATAATCTGGACATTTCGAACACGAAGATCGCGGATTTATCGCCGCTGAAAGGCCGTCCGTTGAAGTCGCTGCAGATCAACAACTCGCAGGTGAGGGATCTCCGGCCGATTGAGGGGATGGCGCTCACGTTTCTGAGCTGCCAAAATGTGCCGGTGAGGAATTTTGATCCGTTGAATAAGATGCCTTTGACGAGCATTGTGATGGATGGGCCGACTGAGGCCGCAAGAAAGATTTTGCGGACCATGCCGAATCTGAAGTACGTGAACGGGAGAGAATACGAGCGCTAGCGCCCTGCGCCGAAAATAACGTTGCCAAATTTTTTACCACGAAGGACACGAAGATCAGGGGCTCAGACGGTTGTGTGCCGGCGTCGGCCCAATCGTGATGTCTGGCCACATTAATCCCCGGGAGGAACCGCGATGCTGAATTTCAATGTTGACCACGCCACGTGTACGAAGTGCGGCCAGTGCGTGCGGGATTGCCCGGCAGGGATCATCGAGCAATCCGGAGCGGATGTGCCCTTCATCCGCCCGGAAAACGAAGAGAGCTGCATCCGGTGTCAGCACTGCCTGGCGGTTTGTCCGTCAGCGGCGGTTTCCATTTTCGGACGTGATCCGGCCAACAGCACGCCGCTGGTGGACGGATCGTTTCCGACGCTGGAGAAGATGCTCAATTTGGTCCGGGGGCGGCGCAGCGTGAGGCAGTATCGGGATGAGAACGTGGATCCTTGTCTTCTACAGCAGGTGCTGGCCGCAATTGGCAATGCCCCCACGGGGGTCAACCGGATGGGGCTGACCTTTACGGTGATCGACGACAAGGACGCCATGCAGCGGTTCCGCGTCCAAACCCTAACGGCGCTGGCGGAGGCGTTGCAGGCGGGTCGCGTTCCCGCGCAGTACGCCACTCTTGGGGAGGCCGTTCCTGCGTGGTTTGACAAGCAGGTGGACATCATTTTCCGGGGCGCTCCCCACATGCTGGTGGTTTCGGCCGGTCCGGAGGCCGTATGCCCCCGGGAAGATGTGAGCCTGGCGCTGGCCTATTTCGAGCTTGTGGCACAGAGCGCCGGTTTGGGTACCGTCTGGTGCGGCCTCGCCAAGATGGCAATGGAACTGGCGCCGGAACAGCAACGGATCGCGGGGGTGATTCCGGGACATGACTATTACACGATGTTGTTCGGTTGGCCTGCCGTCCGCTATGCCCGTACCGTGCAGCGTGACGATGCCGATCGCATCCGTCGTATGTCCGTGTGAGTAAACAGGTGGGCTGGGCTGCAGCCTCCCGAAGGAGTTGAGAGAGATGACGAACAGGGAACGCATGTTGGCCGTGTTGCACTATCAACCGTACGACCGGATGCCGGTCGTGCATTTTGGCTACTGGTACGAGACGCTGGAGAAATGGGCGCGCGAAGGTCATCTGCGTGACGAGGAAATCCGGGGCTGGGGCGACGGCAATTCCGTGGACCTTGCCCTGAACGCGAAGCTGGGTTTCGATTTTGACTGGCAGTGCATGTTTTACGGGAATGCCGGCCTCATGCCGGCGCTGGAGACGAAGATTGTGGCGGAATTCCCGGACGGGACGAAGCACATCCTGGGCGGGGATGGCGTCACGTACTTGAGCAAGCCAAACGCGGGATCGATTCCGGCCCATGTGGACTACTTGCTGAAGGACCGCGCGGCTTGGGAGGAGCACTACAAGTGGCGCTATCAGTGGCATGAGGCGCGTGTCAATCATGCTGAGCTGGACGCGTTGCGTGGTGTGTCGCGTGAGCATCCGTTTGGATTGCATTGCGGAAGCCTGTACGGGGAGATTCGAAACATCTTGACGATGGAGGGCTCCTGCTACCTGCAGGCGGATGATGAGGCCTTGTTCGCCGAGATCATCGCCACGGTCGCCGATCTTTGTTACCGGAACGTGAAGGCCGCCCTGGAGTCGGGTGTGCAATTCGATTTTGCCCACTTCTGGGAGGATATTTGCTTCAAGAACGGCCCGTTGATCACGCCTTCGGTGTTTGACGAGGTGGTCGGGCCGCACTACAAGCGGATCACGGACCTGACGCGCGCGCACGGGATTGACATTTGTTCGTTGGATTGTGACGGGCTGATCGATGCGCTGATTCCGACGTGGTTCAAGAATGGTGTCAACACCATGTTTCCGATCGAAGTCGGCACCTGGGAGGCGAGCATCCGCCCGTGGCGTGAGCGTTATGGTCGGGAATTGCGTGGCGTCGGCGGGATGAACAAGAACGTGTTTGCCCGTGGCCGTACCGCCGTAGATGCGGAGATCGAGCGCCTCAAGCCGCTGGTCGCGCTCGGAGGATATGTTCCCTGTCCCGATCATCGGATTGCACCGGATGCGGAATGGGCCAACGTGCGGTACTACTGCGATCAAATGCGGCACGTGTTTGGTTGAGAACCGAGCGGAGTCGGGTTACACCCCGACCGCAGCCCGGGCTGCCCTCATGGGCATGGGTGGGCTGGCTGCGGACTTGACACCCATCGCGCGTTTCTGTATATAGAAACGCGTGTAACACGCGAAGGAATCGATCTCATGCCACAACAACCCGATGCTGCCGGTCATTTCGGCCCGTTTGGCGGCCGTTATGTCGGTGAAACGCTGATGCCCGCCCTGATCGAATTGGATGCGGCCTATCGTGACGCCATGGCCGACCCGGTATTTCTTGCCGAATACAATCACATGCTGGCCACGTATGTCGGCCGGCCGACGCCGCTCGATCACGCGGCGCGGCTCACCGCCCGCGCCGGGGGCGCGCAGATTTGGCTGAAACGCGAAGATTTGGCCCATTCGGGCGCCCACAAGATCAATAACACCGTCGGTCAGGGGCTCCTGGCCCACCGCATGGGCAAGCACCGCCTCATCGCCGAAACCGGTGCCGGGCAGCATGGCGTCGCCACCGCAACCATCGCGGCCCGGCTGGGGATGGCGTGCAAAGTGTTTATGGGCGCGGAGGATGTGCGGCGTCAAGCCCCCAATGTTCACCGGATGCGGCTCCTGGGGGCGGAGGTGGTTCCGGTCACCGCCGGCACGGCGACGCTCAAGGATGCCATGAACGAAGCCCTCCGCTATTGGTCCGCGGCGGTGGCCGACACTTTTTACGTGATCGGCTCGGTCGCCGGACCTCACCCGTATCCCACCATGGTGCGTGACTTTCAGCGGGTCATCGGTGACGAAGCGCGCCGCCAGTTCCTGGACGCCAACGGCCGCCTTCCCGATCTGGTGGCGGCGTGCGTCGGCGGCGGCAGCAACGCCATGGGCATTTTCTACGCCTTTCTCAACGATCCCGTCGGCTTGCTCGGCGTCGAGGCCGCCGGTGAGGGACTCGACACACCCCGCCACGCCGCCACCTTGAACAAGGGGAGCATCGGCGTGTTGCACGGTTCGAAGTCCTACCTGCTGCAAGACCGGGACGGTCAGGTCCTTGAGGCGTGGTCGATTTCCGCCGGCCTCGACTACCCGGGCGTCGGTCCCGAACATGCCTTTCTCAAAGAGAGTGGACGTGTCCGCTACACTTCCGTCACCGATGCCGAGGCGCTCGAAATCTTCCAGGCCGTGACCCGGCTCGAAGGGATCATCCCCGCGCTGGAGAGCGCCCACGCCGTCGCAGCGGCGCTCACCGCCGCGCGTGCGATGCCCGAAGCCCAGCACATCGTCGTCTGCCTCTCCGGTCGCGGCGACAAAGACCTCGCCCATGTCGAATCCCTGCTCGCGCAAACCAACCCGAAAGCCTGATCGATGAACCGTTTTGAACGTACCTTCAGCCGCCTGGCCGACCGGAACCGAAAAGCGCTGGTCGCCTATTTCACGGCAGGTGATCCTGATTTTGAGACCAGTTTCGCCGTTATGGACGCCGCCTGTGCGGCGGGTGTAGACGTGCTGGAGCTGGGGGTTCCGTTCTCCGACGCGACCAGCGACGGTCCCGTCATTCAAGCCGCCGCGCGCCGCGCGCTGGACGCCGGGATGACCCTCTGCCGCGTGCTCGAACTCGCCGCCAGAATACGCGCGGCGCATGCCGAGACGCCCCTGGTGCTGTTCAGCTACTACAACCCGCTGCTCGCCTATGGTGTCGATCGCCTGGGACCCGCCTTGGACGCGGCCGGCATTGACGGAATGCTGATTGTGGATCTGCCGCCCGAGGAGTCGGCCGAACTCACGGACCGCCTCGGAGGACGCGACATCCCGCTGATCCGTCTGGTCGCCCCGACGACGCCGGCGGAGCGGATGCGCACCATCACGGCGGGCGCGGGTGGGTTCATCTATCTCATCACCCGCACCGGTGTCACTGGATCGGGCACCCTCGATCAAGCCGCCGTCGCCCGTCAGGCCAAGGCGCTCCAGGCGCTCAGCGCCCTTCCCGTCTGCCTCGGTTTTGGGATCAGCTCGCCCGAAGACGCGCGCGAACTCGGTCCGCTTGCCGATGGTATCGTGATTGGCAGCGCATTCGTTAAACTGGCTCACGCGGCGGGTTCCGATGCGCCCCGCGCCGTCAGCCATCGCGTCG
>Ga0268278_1002130_pt1 | contig 10642 bp, 9 predicted proteins | sample saktaG_3_FD_190135 | JGI IMG/M metagenome (GOLD analysis project Ga0268278, IMG submission 190135) | Saline water microbial communities from Sakinaw Lake, British Columbia, Canada - sak_2010_1_5_55m | ecosystem: Environmental > Aquatic > Non-marine Saline and Alkaline > Saline ... | reverse complement strand
GCCCGAGCCGGCTGTTCGGTCAATGATTTCCACCACTCTTTGTCTTGTCTGTTTTAATAGGTCCTTTGATTCTCTTAAATAAACGAACCCCCTTGATATTATATCAGGAGAGTTCCTTACTTTTCCAGTTTCCCTATCCACAGTTGCTATAATAACAAACATCCCGTCGTTGGATAATGTTTGGCGGTCTCTCAAAACCACTTCTCCGACATCTCCAACTCCTAAACCGTCAACCATAACATAATTGGAAGGGACTCTTTCCTTGCTAATAAAAATTTTTTCTCTGTTTAATTCTATAACTCGCCCATTTTCGGCAATAATAATATTTTTTTTATTGATTCCTTCCTCTTCGGCTAATTCTGCATGTCTTACCAGCATTGAATATTGGCCATAAATAGGGAGAAAAAATTTTGGCTTCATTATTTTAATCATTTCTCTTAATTCTTCTCCTTTGGCGTGTCCCGAGGCGTGGATATCCATCATTTTATAGTGAAAGACCTTGGCTTCTTGGCGATAAAATTCGTCTTTAAGAACCTGGACGCTTCTTTCGTTCCCTGGCACTATTGAGGAAGAAAAAATAACCGTATCTCCCTTTTTAATCTGGACAAATTTATGTTCCCTATTAGCGATTCTCATAAAAACCGCTCCCTCTTCTCCTTGGGCGCCGGTGCAAAGAATAGAGATTTTTGAATCGGGGAAATTACTTATATCTTTCATTTTAACCAAAGTTCCTTTTTTAATTTTAATTTTTTTAAGGGTCTGGGCTATTTCAATGTTGTTTTTCAAACTGAACCCGTCAATAGCCACTTTTCGGCCGTATTTTTCGGAGAGGGTAATCATCTGCTGGACCCTATTTAGAAGAGAAGCAAAAGAGCCAGCAATAATTCTTCCTTTTGTTTTTTGAAAAATTTTATCTAAGTTCTCAAAAATCGTTTTCTCGGAAAGAGAATGCCCTTCTTCTTCCGCTCCGGTGGACTCGGACATTAGAAGTAAAATTTTTCTATTAGAAATTCTTTTTAGTTTCTCAAAATCGGTGGGGGGTTCGTTAACTGGGGATAAATCGAATTTAAAATCGGAAGTGTGAACTATATTCCCAAATGGCGTTTTGATAATCATGCCAAAATTGTCAGGGATATTGTGGTTCTGGCGGAAAAATTCAACTTCAAATGGTCCGGATTTAATTTTGGAATTATCTCCGAATTCTTCTATATTTAATTTGGGTTGATTAGGGAAATCATCTTGTCTTTTCAAAATCATTCCTTTGGATAAGGCACTAGCATAAATCGGGATTTGACCAAGCCGTTGGATAGTGTAGGGGATAGCCCCGATGTGGTCATAATGTCCGTGGGTGATAAAGACCCCCAAGATGTCATTCTTTCTCTCTTTAAGATAAGCGGTGTTGGGGATAGTGCAATCAATCCCGGGCATATTTTCTTCGGGAAAACCGAGCCCCATATCAACAATCAGAATTTTTTGCTTATACTCAAAAAGAATCATATTCCTTCCGACTTCACCTAACCCTCCCAGAGGGATTATCCTCAAATTTTGTTGTGTTTCTGTTTCAGACATATTTTTTTTAAAAATCCTAAATCTTAAACTCTAAACTCTAAATAATTTTTAAATTCCAAATTCAAATTTTCTAAACGGTTTACTCTTTTTTTGTTGTTTTTTTCAAAATCATCACAAAACGGACTAAATGATTTGTTTTTTATTAGTGCCGAGAGCGGGACTTGAACCCGCAAGGAGTTTCCTCCACAGCATCCTGAATGCTGCGTGTTTGCCAATTTCACCACCTCGGCATTTACCCTTTCAGGTAATCCAAACTCCCGGGTTTTTTTTCAAGAGGTTTTTCAAGGCGGATAGGAGGTATATTTCTGTATTTTTCATTTTTAATCCAACCTGATTTGGTGTAAAAATAACAAGCACCGCTCATTTCCTCCAATTCTTGATAGATATTTTGATTTTTTTCCGAAACCCAATTACCGGTTTTCAATCTTCTCCAAGAGGGGTTTATTAATACTGCTGAATATTCGGGAGAGATGCTCACCCAATCTCCCTTTTTAGCTTTTACCACTATCACATCTTCTGCAATTTCTCCGTTTGATTTTTGGATTAAAAAAATGGCTTTGCCTTTTAAAATGGTATAGAGTTCAAAATAATTTTCCGAATTGCGGTTCCCCTTGGTTTTGGGATATTCCTTACCTAACATTCGAGGGGGGATTAGGGTTATATCGTATCTTAATCCTTCCTTTTTTTCAACGGCTCTCCAAACATAATAAAGAGGTCGTTCCGGAAACTTATCAACCAGTTCTTTGTCATAAAGAACATTTTTCATTTCTTTCATTAGGCGGATTGAGGGTTTTTGATTTTTCATTTCCAATTCCTTTTTGTTTTTAAGTACCATTTTTCTATATTGACAAATCTTTTTGCTGGTCCGGTAATTTTTTCTACCTTAAATCCTTTTATTTCAGGAGAAAGAAAATAGAAATAAGAGGACTGGGTTAAGAATAAAGCCGGATTGTCTCCGATTAGAATATCCTGAAAACTCTCTAAACTCTCTATTCTTTCATTTTCGTCTGTTGTTTCTCTTGCTTTTTCCAAAAACTTGTCGGCATCTTTTGAAGAATAAGAACTGATATTTAAACCGGGATAGTCCTTTTGGGAAGAATGCCAAAAGGGGAATGGGTCGGCCAATTGTCCTAAGGCCTCGCCGAAAAGCAAGGTCTCAAAGTTTCTTTCAGTCAAAACATTGGTCTGAAGTTCGGAAAGGGAAACATTTCTTATTTCAACACTGGCCCCAATGTTTTCAAATTGGCTTTTAAGAATTTGGGACATCTCGTTCAAAGGAAAAGTGTCGGAAGTAGTTATAGTGAATTTCAGAGGAGTAATTTCTTCGGGTATTTCCTGACAAACTTGATTTAATTTATCCCTAGTCATTCCTCCGACCTTGCCGGTTCCTTTTGTTAGCCCAATCGGGGTTAAAATATCTTTAGCGTATTTTTCTTGGAAGCGAATCACAGCCATTTCTGTTTTTTCTCCAAAATAGCCGGTTATTTCTCCTTCGGGGTAGATATTCTCTCCGCCGACTGGCGGAGTAGCTAAGCATTTCTGTAAATCGCTCACTTCTTTACTTTGACTCCCTTTTTTAAGTTCACTCTTAAAGAGGGAGGGAATTTCTTTAGAGACGCTTTTTTCTCGTTTTCCTGTCTCGGGGTTTTCTTTGAATCCTTCTTTCTCTAAAATTTCTTTCGCTTTTTCAAGATTGAATTCAGAGGGCTCAACGGGAGAGTTGTTGTTATAATAGTCGGCTAAAATAGGGGAGTTTATTATTTGCCCTTCTCCTAAAAAGATTTTGTCCAAAATTTCTTTTTTATCTAAACCGTAACTTAAGGCCTCTCTTATTTTTTCATTTAAAATCCCCGGGTTTTTTAAATTAAAGAAAAGGGCGAAATAACGAGGTAAGGAGATTTTATAGGCATTAAATCCTTCTTTTTCTAAAACCTTTAAATATTTTGGTTCGGAAATGGAAAATCCGTCAATTTCGCCAACTCGAGCCGCTTTTAACAGGTCATCTAAGCTTTCGTAAAAATAGAGAGATAATTTTTTAATAAACGGCACTTGGTCGAAAAATCTTTCGTTTCTTTCTAAGATTATTTCCTCAATATAGCCAGAGTTATTTTCCTTTATGGTTTTTACTTTAAACGGTCCGCTTCCTTGAAGGTATTCTTTGGAAGTTAGTGTCCAAGGGAAGTTTTCAGCCGGGATATCTTTGAAAATGTGTTTTGGCAAAATTTTCAAACGGGCAATGGTCTCTAAAAAAGAAGAGTAGGGTTTTTGGAGGTAGAAAGCAACTTTTTTTTCAGCGAGGGCTTCTATCCTCACTCCGGACCATTCTATTCTCAAGGGGCTTCTATAATAGGGTGATTGAACGAGGCCCAATGTAAAAATTATATCTTCCGAAGTTATTTTTTCTCCGTCTTGCCAAAAAATATTTTCTTTTAACTGGAACTCATAGGTTTTTCCCTCATCTCCAATTTGATAATTTTCAGCCAACTCCTCGACAATTTTCCCTTGGTCGTCGTATTTTAAGAGGCCGGAAAAAAGAATTTCCACCAAGTCCTTGTCAGGGTCATTATCGGAAAGCAAAAGCGGATTGATAAATCTTGGTTGTCCGATTATACCTTCCTTGTATTCTCCTCCCGACTTGGGCAGTAAATAAGTGTTTTGAAAATAAAAGTTTAAATCAAGAAAAATCGCCGAAGCAATGGCTAAAAAAAATAAAACAAGAAAACAAATCAGTTCTTTTTTCTTGAGAATACTGAAAAACCTTCTCCATTGACTTGGTTTAGGGATTTTTTTAAAAAAGTTTAGCCACATTAAGTAATGATTATATTTAACAGAGAAAGGAGAACAAAGAGAATGGCTAAAATTACGCTGGTTCTAAAAATCATTTTTTCAGCCCCTCTCTTTTTAAAATAAGCTCCACCTTCTTGTCCAAAGGCGCCACCTAAAGCAGTTCCCCTTTGCTGGAGTAAAATAAAAACAACTAAGAGAGCGGAAACAATAATTTGTAATATAAAAAATATTTTATACATTTGTTTGTGTCAATTATTTCTTTTTGATTAAGACGAAATTTAGGCCCGAGGACAAGAGTCCGGTCCAAAAAAGGGGCCAAAAACCGAGGATAACCAATTGGGGGAAAAGAATATCTATTAGCCAGACCATCAGCATATTTATAATCAAACTAAAAAAACCAAGAGTCAAGATTCTTAAAGGGAAAGTTATTAATTTGACTATTGGTTTGAGGAAAAAGTTTATTAGTCCCAAAACCAAACCGGCGAGAATCAATGTTTTTAGAAATTGTTCCGAGGGGCTTTCTATTGAAACCCCCGGCACCAAAATTGTCGCCAAGTAAAGAGCCAAAATACCCAAGATCAAGTGATAGAAAATTTTCCTCATACGAGTCCACGAAGTGGGCGAGAGCGATGAATGCTTCGCATTCATCTTTACTCAACCCTTTGGGCTTCGTTCAAGATGAAGGTAATCCTTCATCGCCCATTATTTCATTCTAACTGACAATTTTAAGAAGTCAATGTCGTTTGACAAATACAATATTATATATTAAACTTTGCTTGTCATCATAAACCCTAAATGATGATTAGTAACTTAACAATATAAAATCCAAAACGGATAGAAATGGAGAAAAGATGAAAAAGTTGGTTTTTTGGGGAATGGTGATGGTATTAATTACCATCTTATGTTTCTTTTTTACCTTCTTGGCGAAGGATGGATTCTTGTTGAGCGGCAAAGAAAAAGCTGCCGTTGTTATTGACAGTAACCTTTTGGTTATTGCTATAATTTTCGTAATGTTATTCCTTAACGCCCTAATTCTAACAGAAAAGAATTTTTTAGATCTTTTGATTACTAGTGTTGTGGCGGTGATTGCTGTTATTGCCAATATTCTGGCAACGAATATTATGGCAACGGCTTATCCTGTTGTTAATAGTATTATTTATTCCTTTTTCGTTTTGGCCGTTGTATTATTCTGTATCATTCCTTCGCGGTATTTTTCTAGGGATGAGGAGAAACCAAAGACAAAGGTATCAAAATCACCTTTTGGAGCAATTTCCCTATGGGTTGAGGGGCTGGTTGTTTTTATTTTTATTTCGGTGATGGCGTTATCGTAGTGGTAGCACCGTAAAATTTAAGCGCCGTTTGACTAACATTCGACGCTTTTTTTAGATTTTAACAGAGATTAATTTTAATAATTTAATATTTTTTTTAGCAAGTTTCCACAGGGCAGCCCTGTGGAGGTTTTTGAAATATCAGCTACTCTTTTTTATTTTCTCGATGTTGCGCTTCGGAGTAGAATGTACCCACAAGGGCTTGACAAAAATTTAATAATATGCTACGATTAAAATGTATTAGGGTTCTTTAAAGTTAAAAATTTCATAAATTTTCTTTTCCATTTTATGGGTGGTATATTAGATAGAAAATTTTATATTCAATATATCACTTACAAATTTTAGGGCTTAAGTTTCCTAGTTGCTTGTAATTTTATAAAAACAAACTACGAGCTATACTAGGTAGCTCGAAAAAGAAAAGGAGGATCAAATGAAGATATTTTCATTTGATGCGGAAACAAACGGACTTTGGGGAGAGTCATTCGCCATTTCGGCAGCCGTTTACGAGAACGGCAAAATGACGGCGAGTTTTACTGCCTATCTTGGTCCCAACGGCGTGACCGATGGGTGGGTGCGGGACAATGTCTTGCCGAAACTCAAAGGTCTAACCAAGACCCACGACTCCTATGACGAAATATTGGTTGCGTTTGCCGAGTTTTACAAAGCGAACAAGACCGATGCTGATATCATCGTCCATATGGGAGTCCCAGTGGAAGCCAAGGTGTTGCTGGATATGCACACCAACGGTCACATCGGTGATTGGGACGGTCCCTACCCAATGATCGACATTGCTGGTGTCCTTAAGGCCAAAGGGTATGACCCGACCTCGGTCGATTCTTATAACAAAGAGTTCGGCCTAATGGACGGTCGACCCGAGGCTGAGGGCTTGGCCACCCACCATCCATTATATGATAGCGTGGCAGCCGCGGTTTGTTACATGCACTTGTTGCGGTAAGCCCAGCAATAATATGGTTTAGGGAAGTTATCCATTAAAAAAACTTCCCTCCTGTCTTCGCCAAAGGCGAACCGATGAGTTCTTCGATGAAATTCGACAGAACGAAACGGGAGATAAAATTTTCGCTATATGCGAAACCGTATCTAGCGGTTCTAGATAAAAAAAAGGAGGCCACAATGTGGTTAAAAAAGTTCTTTAAAAAAGTTTTTTCGGTTTTCACAAAAACAAAAGTAGAACCGAGACCTAATTTTTTACTTCCTGAAACTGTTCAGGAGTACAAAAATTTTCTCCAAGAAGCTCCGACAGTATTTCAAAAAATGTTGAAAGAAAAGGTAAATTATGCCTTATCTTTCCACATTAAACAACAGGAAGAATTGGTTGTGGCCAAGCTTAAAAAACTTGGCGATAACATTAATTCTGCCGCCGAGGTGGAACTTGAGAAAAGAATTGAACAAGAAGTTTCTCGCATTGCGAGAATAAAAAAAGAAACGGAAGAAAAAGAAAAAAGGAAGTTATTGAATGGTTTCTCGGAATTTAATGGAGGTCTAGAAAAATGGGCTGAAGAAAAAGCCCGGGGATATGAATGGTACAAAATCCTCAAAGAGGGGGATGTCATCAATACTCATACGAAAGGATATGAGTACGGGTTTGCCTATAGGAGGGTGGTAAGATTCAGGGGAAAATTTTTTCTCGTTCAATCTTTTCAGGAAGAAGAGAGGGAGCGCGGGAAATTAGTGATAACCCATGGGAGGGCCTTCCAAGAATATCGTCCAACAGGACGATATAAAGACGAGGTCATAAAATTCGTAACAGAATCTGTATCTCAGATGAAAGAAGAAGAGTTGTTTGCCGTTTCTAGAGGCAAGGGCAATGAAATGGACATTAACAAGTGTACCCATTTGCCGTCTGATTTTCAGGCTAGCGTGGGTTGTGTTGGTGGTCCAGGGAAGCATTATTTCTGCTCCCTTTGTCAGAAAGAACAGGAGAGCGGAGAATAAAAGCAAAAGAGAGGAGATTTTCTTAATCATATATTTATTGGTTTAGAAAATCTCCTTTTTAATTTAAGTGTCAATTTTAATATTCTTTATTAAAAATAAAATGGGTTATTTCAATTAATCTTTTTCAATAGCGTGATACAATTATTACGCAAAATTAATAATTACAAAAAAGATGATTAAGTATTAGGTGGTCAATCTTTATTTAATAAACCCGAGTAATTTTTAATTGAAGGGTGTGAACAATGAAAAACAGGGGGTTGTCCTGTTTTTTTATTCTTTATAAAGTATTGGATCGTGTTAAGTAATTTAACCATCTTACCGAAATAGGGTTTGGTTCGGTAATTAATTTTCTTACCGAAAAAGGTTTCAGTTTTTATCTAAAGTAACCTTTAAATAATAGTTTCATAGGGCAGTCCTGTGGAGGTTTTTGGCTTAATTTGACAAAATGAAAATAGTGTATAAAATATAAGCAGTTGAAGTTTTAAAAAAATTATAAGGGAATAGAAAGGGAAGGGATAAAATGAATAAGTTTATTGTTGATGCTTATAATTTCGCTGGTTGGCTTGGTTGTCTTGACCAAGTTAAACAAGGCGAAATTAGCTTAAAGGAAGCGCGACAAAAAGTATTTAATATTATTTTGAAAAACCCACTCTTATTATCAATGGGCAACAAAATAATAGTAAATTTGGTTTTTGATTCCCAAATGGATACGGCGAAGAAAATTCGTCGTAGAGAAGTAAGAGGATTAAAAATCATTTTTAGCTCTACGAGGGAAACGGCGGATGATTTTATTATCCGCATTGCCCAAAAAGGAGATGTCGTAGTTACCCACGACCGTGAGCTAAAGCAAAAACTTGAGTTGAGAGGGATTCAAGTCAAGTGGCCTGAGTTTTTCTTCGGGGATAAACCCCATATGAATTGAAAAGGAGTGTTCTTTATTAATAGATCACTCCTTTTTTGATATAGTTTAAATCAAAATATTTGACAAGAGAAATATTGAAGGTTATAATTAGCAATCAAGCTTTCATAGGCAAGATTTTTTCAAAAATCTTTTTTGGAAGTTTTAATTTTTAAATTAAAACTTCTTGATAATTGTAAAAGGTCAAAAAATTAAAAATAAAAAATATGAAAATAAAACCGCTTTCTGACCATATTGTTATTGAATCAATTGGTCAAGAAGAAAAAACAAAATCGGGAATCTTTCTTCCCGAAACAATTGAAAAAGAAAGGCCAGAGCAAGGCAAGGTTATCGCCGTAGGTCCGGGAAAAATTTCCTCATCCGGGAAAAGAGTGCCAATGGAAGTTAAGAAAAACGATGTGGTTCTTTTTACTAAGTATGGTCCCAATGAAATAAAAATTAAAGACAAGGACTATTTAATCGCTCGGGAAGAAGATATCTTAGCTATTTTGGAATAAATTCCAAAATAGCTTAATGACTAATTAACCTAATGACTAATTAACCTAATCAATAATCAATTATTCAGTAGTTAATATTTTAGACATTAGATTTTTGGGCATTGGGAATTGATTAGAAATTAGAGTAATTAGAAATTAAACATTTAACTATTTATGGCTAAACAAATCAAATATTCAGAGTCGGCTCGCCGAAGTTTAAAAGCAGGAGTCGATAAAATATCCAACGCCGTTAAGGTCACCTTAGGACCTAAGGGGCGAAATGTTGTTTTGGACAAAGGTTTTGGCCCTCCAACTATCACTAATGATGGCGTCAGTATCGCCAAAGAGATTGAATTGAAAGACAAGGTTGAAAACTTGGGAGCCGAAATTATTAAAGAAATTGCTTCAAAAACAAACGAAGCGGCTGGTGACGGGACAACAACAGCGGTTGTTTTGTCTCAGGCCTTGATTGCCGAGGGGCTGAAAAATGTCACGGCCGGAGCGGACCCTTTGGCTTTAAGAAAAGGGATTGAAAAGGCATCTAATGCTGTTGTTCAAGAGTTGAAAAGATTATCTAAAAAAATAGCCGGCAAAGAAGAAATTGCCCAAGTGGCGACAATTTCAGCCGAGGATAAGGAAATGGGCAACCTGATAGCCGAAGTTATAAAGGAAGCCGGAGAAAATGGAGTGGTGACTGTCGAAGAGTCGAAAACATTTGGTCTTTCTAAGGAAGTTGTCAAGGGAATGCAATTTGACAAAGGTTATGTTTCCCCTTATATGGTGACTGACCCGGAAAAAATGGAATCTGTTTTAGAAGACCCTTATATTTTGATTACTGACAAGAAAATTTCGTCTATTCAAGATATTTTACCTGTTTTGGAAAAAGTTGCCAAAGTTGGCAGAAAAGAAGTTGTAATTATTGCCGACGAAATTGAAGGTGACGCATTGGCAACATTAGTGGTTAATAAATTGAGGGGGGTCTTAAATGTTTTGGCTGTGAAAGCGCCCGGATTTGGGGATAGGCGAAAAGACATATTGGAAGATATTGCTATTGTGACCGGTGGGCAGGTAATTTCTGAAGAGAAGGGAATAAAATTAGAAAGTACGGAATTAAGTTCTTTAGGCAACGCCCGAAAAGTTGTCTCTACTAAAGAAAACACAACTATAATAAACGGGAAGGGTTCGAAAGAAAGTGTTGAAAAAAGAGTTAACCAATTAAGAAAAGAGATTTCTCTTTGCACTTCTGATTTTGATAAAGAAAAACTCCAAGAAAGATTAGGGAAATTATCGGGAGGAGTGGCGATTATTAAAGTTGGAGCTCCGACCGAGGTTGAACAAAAAGCTCGTCAACACAAAGCGGAAGACGCTTTATCGGCAACAAAAGCGGCAATAGAGGAAGGGATTGTCCCCGGTGGGGGGGTGGCTCTTTTAAGAGCTTCTTCTGTGTTAGATGAAATGAAATTAAAGGGTGATGAAAAAACAGGGCTTTTGATTTTGAAAAAGGCGCTCCAAGAACCTCTTAAAATAATCGCTGAAAATTCTGGAGCCGAAGGGTCAGTAGTGGTAGAGGAGGTTAAAAAGGGCAAAAATAATTATGGTTTTAACGCTCA
>Ga0268278_1002125_pt1 | contig 10669 bp, 11 predicted proteins | sample saktaG_3_FD_190135 | JGI IMG/M metagenome (GOLD analysis project Ga0268278, IMG submission 190135) | Saline water microbial communities from Sakinaw Lake, British Columbia, Canada - sak_2010_1_5_55m | ecosystem: Environmental > Aquatic > Non-marine Saline and Alkaline > Saline ... | reverse complement strand
AATAATAAATTGGAATCCCTGATTTTTAGAAAGATCATTAAGCATGAGTTCTAAATTTAATAATAAATTTTCTGGGGTTATTTTTTCTAAAAGAGTGAAATCTAAATCCTCTGAATAACGATAGTTGGGAAAGTATATTCTTTTAAGTGCAGTACCACCTTTAAATGCAAGTATTGGAAAAAGTTTTGAGTCTGCAGTGCTTAGTAAGATCCACGTAAGAACATAATCCTTTTCAAGAATTAATTCATTTATTTTTAATCTATAAGAAAGTCGAGATATTTCTTCTCTGGGAATCATATTTTTTCTTTTATTTTATGTTTTTGTAATATCCAATAATTCTTTCTGGTCAATATTTACTCTCAATTTCCAGGAACTCAGAAACCGTCCAGTATCTTCCAGAGTGGAATCAAGCCTGACATAGCTTGAAGATAATAATTTCTTTAATTCAGATAGGACCTCTTTATTTACGATACCATAAATATCTAAAAGGAACCCAAGACGCTTAACAACACTTTTTCGATTAAATTGGATTAAATATTGTATTATTTTTTCAAAATCTATGTCATTTCGTTTAATCCATATTCCTCTTGCAACTTCAGTAATCCCACCACAAAATTCCAATCGATCCAAACAATCAATAATGGTTCTTTCTAAATCACTTACTTTTACTTTTTGTGAAGGAGTAACCCAATTATCTTCTAATCCCCACATATCTTTTTCCCGGGTATGTACAAACTGAAAAGTTGCCCCTAATATATCTTTGGGTCTTTTTCTATTTGGAGTGCTTATATATATTTTGAAAACAGGTTGAATAGTCATTTCATGAATTTCAAGGGCACCAAAATATGAAATATAGTAGAGTGAGGGTTTAATTAGATTTTTTGCAATTAAATACCAATTTTCCGAATGCTCACCTTTTTCACCAGCAGATAAAGGAACAATTAAATATTTTCCGGAAGAAAGACGAATAAGCCATATTTTCTTTACTAATTTGCTTAAAATGATCCTTGTTGCAGAAATAGAAGAGCCAGTTACATTTTGGGCATCCTTAACTGTAAAGATAGTTTTATCTATTGATGATAAGGTACTTAGTAGTCTGGATTCAATACTTCCAAGTGTACGTTTTATTTGTTCCATAAAATATTACCTCTAATGTGCAATTAATATCTTATAAGGATATATTATGCACATGTAACATAAATTTTTCAATAGGCTTTCAGATACTTTTTTAAATAGGCAATAAGTTACACCTTTTACATTTTTTGGGTAAGCCCTATTATTAAAATAAAATCATAATAATAAAATTAACTTGAAATTGATGCTAAAAAAGTTAAAATAAACTAACCTAATTATAGAATATAAACCAGTATTTGACTAGTTCGGGGCGGATGGCGGAGGCAATTCACGTGGCGTATACCTTAAAAATCCTGAGGATATAGCACTAGTTTTAACAGATGTCGAAGATAATCCAATTAATGTAGATCTTACATTCAGAAAGAAAATCAAAGTTATTTAAGTATAAAGAGCTCGGCAATATGCTGGGCTCTTTGCTTTAGAAAAAGACTAGTACGGGGGTCTTTTTAATGAGTAAGGACAATTTAAGAGATGGAAGAATAAAGAATTGGTTTTATCTTGAAAATGACCTACTTGACCGGGAAGACTTAACTATTTATGAAAAAACAGTCTATATAGTTATTGCGAGGTATGTTAATAATGAAAATAGAGCATTTCCAAGTTATGAAACCATTGCAAAAAAAGGAAGTATGGCCAAAGTTCAAGCAATGCGAGTAGTCAAGTCTTTAACTAAAAAAGGACTTTTAAAAAAAGAAGCTAGAAAAAATAAAAATAATGGAGGCTCTACGTCAAATCTGTATACTTTATTAAACCCAAAACCTAATAATAAGGATAAAAATGAGGGGGTATCTGTCAGATACCCCGGGGGTGTACCACAGATACTGGGGGTGGTATCTCCCAGATACTCTAACAATACCAATCTTAAAAAGACCAATTTAAATAACGTTAATAGGACTAGCAGGAAGGAGGTTGTGGAAAACTCTGGAGAGGTGATAGAAGAAAAAAACACTGAAGACAAAGAAGATATTAACGGTATTAGGAGAAAAATAAAAAAATCACTGGAAGAAAAGGGAAAATGTAACTTTACAGAGCAAGGAGATTCTGAAAAAGAAGAGAGACTATTGGAAAAAGACATTAGGCCAAAAGACAAATATTTTAAAAATAATGAGACAAAAGGATATCCTGGATCAAAAAGATACAGGTCTAGAGAAAAGGAGCTACTGGTTAAAGAAATAGCAGAAGAGCTTAAGGATAATCACAGTCTGGGAGCATTACGAACTATAGTCGATAAGATTTCTGAGCAGCAAATAAGAATATTTTTAAGCATAATCAAGGATACTCACCTGACTGGAAAGATTAAAAAGAATAAAGGTGCAATGTTTACATCACTTGCCAAAGCCTACGCTAGGAAAAATAGTATAGACCTTAATTTCAAGTAATTCTTCATAAAATATAAATTTTAAATAAAAAGAGTAAATATGATATTATTAGTGCAAAATGTTAACAAATTAGTAAACAAACCAAAATATAGTAATTTAGAAATGGTTAATAGAAAGCGAGATAAAAACTATATTAGAAAGGGCATAAGAATTGACCCAAAGCATATTGTAATATGTGACTTTTTAGATTTTTATGCTGGCTATAAGGGAATTAATAAGTTTGAATTCTATAATAAATTATTTAACTATTCACTGAAAAGAATACCCAATAATATTGGCTATAAATTTAGAAAATCTCCTACATCCAGCTACGGAATTACAAGATCATTCTTTTTAGATAAAAAGACCTATAATTTGCTCCATGTCACATATAAAAGATCACAAGAATTGTATAAAACACTTTATGATGAATATTTATCAATGGGAAATTTTACTGAGCTAATATTATATATTTATGTTACTAGTAATATAGAGAAGAAAATTCTAGATGTATTTAACTTTAACTTTGGTATTGAGAAAATAACTTAGAAGATAATATTTATTTTTTAGATGCAATTCCATATTTAAAAATTAGTTACTTCATTTTTTAATACACAAAACCTTTGGAAGAAGTTATAAATACTATTTTTTGCTAAATTTTAATACCACATGATACATCTAGGGTAATTAATCTAAAATTATTAATAGTAAAATGTTTTGATTAGGGGAAGGGTTAATGATAATATAAAATTAGAAACGGTTTGAGTGGATTATTTGTAACTAAAGAAAGTGCTGATATTATCGGTTAAAATATACAAGTGTTGATATCCAAGGAATGTCTTAAATTTTCAGATAGAGTTGTGTTTTAATAAAAAAATTTGTAAAATATGACAATTTGAAATTACATATGGGATATTTCACTTATATTATATAAATCTTTTAAGGACAATTGAAAACTTTTATTGGATAAGATGGAAGGTTAGAGGGATTGGATGGAGATTAAGGAAATCAAGAAGAAGATAAAGTATGATAAATATGAAATTTGTTTTCATGCAGAAAAGGAAAGATATGCTGAAGACATATCAACCTCTGATTTAGAGGCAGCTATTTCTAGTGGAGAGATATTGGAAGATTATGCCAATGATCCAAGAGGACCAAGCTGTCTTATACTTGGGTATTCACAGAATCGTCCAATTCATATTGTCTGTGGATATACATCTATAAAATGGATTAGAATAATAACAGTATATATCCCAAAAATGCCAAAATGGGCTAATGAAAAAACAAGAGCTAGAGGAGGTAAAAAATAATGCATAAGTATGGAGATTGTTCCTTTTGTGGTGGAGAAGTAAAGAGCAGTAAGGTCGAATTAGACTATCGTTGTAAAGGAAAGTTATATATTTTTAAGGACGTACCAGCTGGGGTTTGCCAGCAATGTGGTGAAAAATATCTCACTGCAGAAGTAGCTAAAGAAATTGAACACAGGATTAAGAAAAAAGAAAAGTGGGATAAAACTATTTCAGTTCCAGTAGATATTTTTTCTAAGAAAGTAGCGGTATAAAAGATAAGTAAATAAGAATTTAAAAATTATAAAGCAGTGGACACGACACCTATTATAGGAAAATATCCAGATTACTTTGAAATATTTAGCTATGATAAAAAAATATCGGGTAAAGATCGTACTCCTGAAGAGGCACTTAATGAGGCAAATAAGAAGAGGTGTAGAGATTTAATACTAACTAACTTTTTGCCGTGTTTGGTACAGGTTTGTCTAATTTGTGGTATGAACCCCAAAATTTAGACACTCACCTATCTTAGATCAGAATAAACATTACAGGAATTTTTTTCAATAAATATATGTTCAAATTCTTCAGGAGGCATATAACCCAGTGAAGAATGCAGTCTTTTACTGTTGTAAACATCTTCAATAAAATATGGGATTCTTTCTATAACATCTCTATATGTCTCATATTCCCACAGATACACTTCTTCTGTCTTTAGAGTTTTGAAAAATGATTCAATAAATGCATTATCATAGGGAGATCCTTTTGCTGTCATACTGATTTTAATCTCATTAGTTTTAACACCGATTTCCACAGTAGCTTAACCGTCACCAGTTAGTTGCATCATATTATAGCAGATATTCAGCTATATCTATGCATTATTGATAGTGGTAAGCAGAATTTTAGCAAAATTATGACGGTTAAATTAGTAATTTGACGTATATAATATTACATATAATTGTAAATAATATCTCAAAATAGCTAAAATACCACCATAAACATCATTAAAATAGCATATTATGCTTGACAATAGTATTAATACTAGTATATAATCAGTATTATAAGCGTCATAATTATGCTATGGAAATTAAAGATTATTTCACTAAAAACTTAAAGCCCAGACAGAAGCAGTACGAAGCTATAAGAGCAGTTGCCTTTAAAGAAGGCACGATAGATGAAATTGCTACGTGTTTTGAATATAGCCCCAAGTCACTTAATACAATCATTAACCGGCTGCTTCGCGGCAAGCATCAACTATTTCCAGATGTAAAAACTGGTCCCAAAGGCCGGCATACTTCAAAACAAACAGTTAAAGAGATAATTGATCTGCGAAGAAAAAAAAGGCTTAGCGCGAAGGAGATCACAGAAGAGCTAAAAAAGGCAGGTAGTCCGGCAAGCATTCGAACCGTGGAACGAATACTGCAGGATGCAGGATTTCCAAGACTTTGCCGGAGAACAGATAAGGAAAGAGGCATCTCCAAAAAAGGCATGCTGATGCCGCAGAGGTCTGCCGATCTGGACATAAGTGAGCTTAGCCCGTTTCATGTAGAGTGCCAGGTAGCGGGCATATATTTGTTTCTGCCTTATATACTGGAAAGCGGAATCTTGAATATTGTAAATCAATGCAACCTTCCCGAATCCAGCAATATCGGAAAGACTCAGGCATCTCTTTCCATGCTGCTTCTGAAACTAATTGGCAATGAAAGACTGAGCCATATCAGCCAATATAATACTGATCTGGGTTTTGGGATCTTTGCCGGGCTTAATGTTCTTCCCAAGCCCGGCTACATATGTTCCTATTCCTGCAGAACCAAAGCTTTGGAACTTATGGAGTTTCAAAAAAAGATTACCGGAAACTTTTCACATATGTATCCTGATTTATACAAAGGAAATACCATTAACCTAGATTTTCATTCAATACCTCATTTTGGGGAAAGGTCGGAGATGGAGAAGGTATGGTGCGGTGCCCGGGGCAAGGCGCTTAAAGGTGCCAATACATTCTTTGCCCAGGACGGAGGCAGTGACTCACTTATATATGCCAACTCTGATATCAAGAGGAAGGAATCTTCTACAGAGATTAAGAAATTTGTTGATTACTGGTTTGATGTAAAAGGTGTTACCTGCCAGACACTGGTTTTTGACTCCAAGCTTACCCGATACGGTATACTCTATGAACTTGACGAAGCCGGTGTAAAGTTTGTTACTTTAAGAAAGAGGGGCAAAAATATCATTGATAAGGCCAGGGGGGTACCCGAAGAGAAATGGAAGAAATATTATCTTCCCATTCCCAAGAGAAAACACCGACATGTGAAAGTATATGAGGATAAAACAGTACTTTTAAATAACCAAAAACCTTTGAGGCAAATAACTATTAAAGATCATGGAAGGGCAGAGCCCACTTTTATAATTACCAACAACTTCGATATGAAGATCCTGGACATACTTATAATCTATGCCAAAAGATGGCATATAGAAAACAAGTTTTCTGAACTGGTGAGTTTTTTTAATATGAATGCATTATCCAGTCCTATTATGATACGTATTCATTTTGATCTTTTGTGGACAGTTATTGCTGATACGCTTTATCACCTTTTTGCAAAAGATCTTAGGGGATTTGAAAAATGCCGTGCCCAGACTATCTTCAAACATTTTATAAATATGCCGGGGCGGATTGAATATGATGGGAAGGTATTTACTGTGAAAATAAGGAAGAGGGCAGCTACCCCTATTCTGCTGGGTGTTGAAAAACTTAATAGAGAAATACAGATTCCATGGCTCGGGAATAAGCCGCTACGAATAATTTGGACAGCTTAAGATATGACGGTTAAATCGACTGTGGAAATCGGTTTTTAAGTAGATTTACATACTCATGGGAGCAGTACTGGATTCCTTTATCTTAAGTTGATGGATAAGATCATCTGTATTTCCACCCTTAATGGCCATCTTGAGTGCTTCAAGTGGTAGTTTAGCGGCAAGTGTTCTGCCACAATGCCGTAGCCCACTATCTTACGGGAAAAGGCATCTATTATGGCTGCCAGATATACAAAACTGGTAAGGATCCTAATATATGTAATATCAGCACACCATAGCTGGTCAATTCTTTCTACCACCAGGTTCTTGGCAAGGTTAGGATAAACTTTGAGGTTATGGCTGCTGTTGGTGGTAACGGCAAATTTTCGAACCTTTTTGCATTATATACTCATCTTTCGCATCATTTTTAGCACTTTCTTATGGTTTACTACCATTCCTTGCCTTCTTAGGGCAGCTGTTACCCTCCTGTAGCCGTAATATGGATACTCTAGAGCTATATCATTTATTCTGTCGGCTATATCTAGGTATACCTCCTTATCCTTTTTTGACTTGTAGTAATAAGTTGAGCGGCATATTTCCACTAGCTTGCACCCCTTCTTGTCCCAGTTTCTTGATGTAACAATTGATAAGTCCTCTTTTTTTTCCTTGGTGGCAAAATCCCTAAACTTTTTAAGTAGCCTATTTTCCATGGTGAGCTCTCCTACAAGCTTTTCTAGTTCTCTTACTCTTATCTCTAGCCTTGTGGTACTTTCGTTTGTATTTTCAAAGAACTTTCCTGATCTATAATCTTTTTTCCACTTAGATACTGTCATTGGTGAAATACTATGCTCTCTTGCAAGTTCTACAGCAGTTGCTTGCCCCGATACTATAGATTCTATTACCTCTTTCTTAAATTCTTTGCTAAAACTTCTTCTTACCCTCATGATGAGACCTTCTATAATGTCTTTTATCTCCTGTCTCATCAGCTATTTTAACCTATGTAATTTTAGTATACAATGTGTCTAACTGAAGGGGTTCACCCCAAGGATTAACCCAAAATATATAGTTATATGTAACTTTTTAGATTTTTTATGCTGGATATAAAGGAAAAAACAAATTTGACTTTTATAATGATTTATTTAATTGTTCACTGGAAAAAATATCCAGTGATGTTGGCTATAAATTAAAAAAACTCCTGCATCTGGCTACGGAATTACAAAATTATTCTTTTAGATAAGAAGACCTATAATTTGCTCCCTGTAATATATAAAAGGTCACAGGAATTATATAGAACACTGTATGACGGTTAAATATCCATGGGAAATTTTTCTGAGTTAATATTATATATATTACTGATAATACTGAGAAGAAAATTCTTGATGTATTTAATTTGATTTAATGGTTTGTTGGAAGGACAGTGTTTGAAAGATATCGATCACAGATTATTAGTCAGAAAGATAATCCTATCAAGATTTTTAGAAATGCCTTTAGAAAGGTACGAAGAATTTATTGAAAATTTAAAAATAAATTCTGTTTTTATAAAGCTTTATAATAGAAAATGGGCTAAATGTGATGGAGGAATAATTAAAATTATCAACTTTCCTGGAACTATAAGGAGTAGCAGAAAATACAAATGGTCAAAGAATGTTCTTGCAGAAGTTATAGTAAGTAAAGATAGCTATTTAATAAATTATAGAAACGAATGGTTTTCAAAAGAGATTGTGGTAAACCAAAATGGGTTAAACTGGTTTTTAGAAAATGAAAAATTGATTAGCAAAAAAACATCCATAAGAGATTTACTGACTAAGATTCGTCTTATCAATATTAGAAATAGTATCACTTATAAGATACTAGGAGGAATCATTTATTTTCAAAAAGATTTTTTCATAAATAGAGATGACCCATATTCTCTCAAGGTACTTTCGTTTTTAGATGTAAGTAAATGGGTAAGTGATAACTTTAAAAATGGCTTATATATTGACAGCAGCAGGATATCAAGAATAATTAGTAGAAAATTAATTATAACTAAGTATGGTCATGAAATAGAGCTAAAAGAACTATTTCCTTCATCAAGAGATATAAAAAAAAAATATGTAAAAAAAATACTTTACTTAGAACATGAAGGCATGAATAAAGGTATACTAGAGGTAGCTTATAATGATGGAAAAATTGCAAACAAAATAAAAGTTATAAGTGAGATTGATATTTCAAGGAGAACTGTTGGACACTGTCGAAAAGAGCTTGGTGCATATTATTGTGAAATAGGACACTGAATATTGTTTTAGTGGACATTAAATCTTGTTTTTAAAGGACACTAAATCTTGTTTTAAAAGGACACAAATTCTCATTCATACTCCTTGCCTAAATATACAAAAATAATTAATAAAATGTCAATCTAATCTCTTAAATTTTTTTCTAACAGATTCTCCTTTAAGTTCAATTCTATAAGAGCTATTTACCATCCTATCACAAATTGCATCTGCAATGGTAGGGTCACCAATTATCTCATGCCAGGCAGATACCGGAAACTGACTTGTAATAACTGTGGAGGCAAGCCCATGTCTATCTTCCAGTATCTCAAGCAGAGATAGCCTTGAAGCAGTATCAAGCTTCGCTAGCCCAAAATCATCTAGAAGCAGCAGTCTTGCTTTTTCTATTTTCTTTATTTGGTTTATGTATGTGCCATCAGCTTTAGCAAGCTTAAGGAATGAAAATAGCTTCTGGGTGTTAAAATAAAGTGCTGTATACCCATATATACATGCCTGGTTTCCAAGTGCTGACAGGATGAAACTTTTGCCCACACCAGTAGGGCCAGTTATAATTATATTTTTCTTATCTTTTATAAAGCTGCAATCAGAAAATCTCAAAAACATGTTTTTATCAAGATTTCTTGCCACGCTAAAATCAATCTCCTCAATTGATGCCCTGTAGCGAAACTTGGCAGCCTTTAGCAGTCTTTCAAGCCTTCTGTTGTATCTATCATCCCATTCGGCATCTACAAGGTGAGAGATAAACTGATCCGGTGTGATATCTTTTATTCCCATATCTATTGCAGATGCCATTGCCCTTGCCATTCCATGCAGCCTCATTGCCTTCATTTTTTCGATAGTTTGACTGTTCATAACTCTTTACTCCTCTCTTATGTTAATTTGTAATAGCCAGATCCCCTGATATTTTTATGCAGGGGAAGTTTTTGCTGGGATACTTCCTCCTCTTCTACGCTATCCAGTCCCTTGTCCAGGATATTTTTAACTGCCTTGTATTTGTAAAGCTTAAAGGAAAGTGCCCTTTTGCATGCATTATTTAAACGTATGCTTCCATATTTTTTAGCAAGGCTTATTATCCCAACACATGTCCTGTATGCCTGCTCAGGATACTCCCTTGATCCTAAAACCTTAGCTACAATAGCTTTTACATCCGGTCCAATTTTAGCTGCCCAGCTGATTATTCTTTTAGGGTTCCACTGGGAATAATATTTGTGGGAGGGATGCATGTGATCTTTATTAGTAGTATATCCACCCTGCCGCATGTCCCGCCTGTGGAGTGCAATTCTTCTGTTATCATAGATTATACAAACATCAGAGCTTGTGTAGGCTACCTTTACCTTTTTACCAATAAAGCGGTAAGGGACGCTGTAGTAGTGCCTATCCTCTGACAGGTATACATGGTAATTGAAGGCTACTGTTGGAAAGAGGAATTTTTTAAACTCATATCGTTCAGATGGTAAAGGCTTTAGCTCATCTTTCTCAACTTCTAAAAATAGTTCCATCCTGGTCATATTAAGCCTCTGGAAGGGAGTGTTTATGTGTTTTTGGTTAAGATCTTTTATTGCTTCATTCAGTTCCCCTATAGAATAAAAGATATGGTTTCTTATTGGGGCAAATACTCTCTGATATGTAAGTCTGACCAAATTTTCAACCAGGGCTTTATCGCGAGATTTTCCTGATCTGGCAGGAAGTATTACAGTACCATAATGCCTTGCAAAATCATCGTATTCAGGATTTACATCAGGTTCATATTTATCTGGTTTATTTACTGCACTCTTTAAGTTATCCGGTACAATTGCTGCAGTTACTCCACCAAATTCACGAAAGGCATTTTCAT
>Ga0268278_1002120_pt1 | contig 10688 bp, 6 predicted proteins | sample saktaG_3_FD_190135 | JGI IMG/M metagenome (GOLD analysis project Ga0268278, IMG submission 190135) | Saline water microbial communities from Sakinaw Lake, British Columbia, Canada - sak_2010_1_5_55m | ecosystem: Environmental > Aquatic > Non-marine Saline and Alkaline > Saline ... | reverse complement strand
GGGAAAATATTGATTTTTCAGGACTTGACAACTATTAAAGAAATGGAGCGTCAAGTTGAAAGAAACAGGAGATTAGCTCTTATCGGTGAGATGGCGGCTGGACTCGCTCATGAAATAAGAAACCCTCTCGCGTCAATCAGCGGACCGATTCAGATGCTCGAGAAAGATCTCGATCTGGGTGAGACCGATAAAAAGCTCATGCAGATCATCCTGAGGGGGAAGGACCAGCTTGAAAACTTCATGAAAGACTTCCTCCTTCTGGCACGCCCGAACCTGGCTGAACGTGAAAATATTGACATTAAAGTTATTTTAGACGATGTTCTCGAATCTATTCGTTATGTTCCCGATTGGTGTAAAGATATTGAAGTAATTAGAACTTCAAATGATCAAACCGGTCTTTACGGGAACAGGATGGAGATAAGGCAGGTAATATGGAACCTGGTTTTGAATGCCCTTCAATCTATGTCGGATGGGGGTAGATTAAACATAGAAACCAGAATAGTTGCCGGTGATGAAAATAATCCCCCCATCCCCCCTTTGATAAAGGGGGGTAAGGGGGGATTTTCCAACAAAAAAGAATATCTTGAAATACAGATAAGTGATGACGGTTGCGGAATCGAAGAAAAAGATCAGAGCAGGGTATTTGAACCGTTCTACACGACAAAGGAGAAAGGGACCGGACTCGGGCTGGCGATTGTAAATAGAATCGTAGAGAGTCATGGAGGGAAAATTAGAATCGAAAGTGAACCGGGAAAAGGGACAAATTGTATAATTTTGATGCCGCGAGGCAGACAGTAAAGAGTAAGGAGTAAGTAGTAAGGAGTAAGGAGGGCGGCATGGACAAATCATGTGCCGGACATTGATTCGGTATTGTTTGTCCGTGCAAATAAACTTAAACAGGGCGGCACGGGAGGTAGTAAATGGCTAAGATTCTTGTCGTGGATGACGACAGGGGCATGAGAGAATTTCTTGAAATCATGCTGACCAGGGAGGGATATAGAGTTACTTCTGCTCCGGGAGGGAAAGAAGCATTGAATCTCTGCAGGAAGCATAAATTTGATCTGGTTATCACTGATTTGAAGATGCCGAAGGTAGACGGGATCGACTTTTTGAAAGGTATTAAGGAAATATCTCCCGAGACAATGGTTATTTTAATTACCGCCTATGCTTCAGGAGAAACTGCCGTTGCCGCGATGAAGGAAGGGGCATACGATTATATTGAGAAAAGCTTTGATGTTGAGGATCTCAAGGATACAATTCGCGATGCATTGAAGAAGAAAGGTATCAAGAAGGAAGATGTCCTGTTCATGAAAAGTGTGGAAGATGCTGTAAGTTTCGGAGATCTGATAGGGAAGAGCAGGGAGATGCTGAAGGTTTATTCTCTCATCAAAAAGGTGGCGGATACTACGGCCAATGTTCTTATTACAGGTGAGAGTGGAACAGGAAAGGAACTTGTGGCCAGAGCTGTTCATGATAACAGTTCCAGAAAAAATATGCCGCTTGTTGTCATAAACTGCGGTGGAATACCTGAAAACCTTCTGGAAAGTGAATTGTTCGGTTACATGAAAGGGTCTTTTACCGGAGCTTATTCTGATAAAGCCGGTCTTTTCGAGAATGCCTGTGATGGGACTATCTTCCTCGATGAAATTGCCGAACTCCCCCCCGTTCTTCAGGTAAAACTTCTGAGAGTCGTTCAGGAAAAGACGTTCAGAAGGGTAGGGGGCTCGGAGGACATCAAGGTAGATGTAAGAATTATATCTGCAACAAATAAAAATCTGGAGCAGAAGGTTAAAGATGGCAGTTTCAGAGAAGATCTTTATTACCGGCTCAATGTAATTCTGATAAATATTCCGCCATTGAGGGAGAGAAAAGAAGACATTCCTGTTTTAACAAAATGTTTTATCGAAAAGTATTCTAAAAAATTTGGAAAGGAGATTAAAAAAATATCCTCCTATGCAATGGAACTTTTGATGAAGTACAGATTTCCCGGCAACGTAAGGGAACTCGAAAACATCATTGAGAGAAGTATTGCCATGGAAACATCCAATATAGTCCTGCCCGAAAATCTCGTTCTTTCGGAAGAAAGCAGCCCTGATCAGGATACTATCCAGGGTATCGATTTTCCTGACGGTGGTATCGATCTGAACAATGAAATGGCAAAGATCGAAAAGAAGCTTATAGAAAAAGCACTTAAGAAGACAAACGGCTCAAAAACAAAGGCTGCCACGTACCTCAATATAAGTTTTGATTCTTTGCGTTACAGGCTTGAAAAACTTGATATCCTGTAATCCGGTGAAAATCACCGTTTCCTGGTGAAAATAACCGGTTTTTCGTTATAATCGCAAAAGGTTCAATTATGTATTTTGAAATTTGCTATCTGTAATATATTGTAATTCAAGGGTATTTTGACCAATAACGGAATATTTGCAATTTGAAAATAATGTGGCACGTTAATTGCTATTGAAGAAAGGTACAATGAACAAACAGACAAAAAAACAGGAGGTGTCTTATGTTAATGAAATTTAACGAAAAAAGAGGGCAGAAGGGTTTTACGTTAATTGAATTGATGATTGTCATCGCGATTATCGGAATCCTGGCAGCCATTGCTATCCCGCAGTTCTCAAAATACAGGGCAAGGGGTTACATGGCAGCTACAAAGTCAGATGTAAAAAATGCCTATACAGCCGCAATGGCATATTTAGGTGATAACCCGTCTGCTACCGCTGTCTCTGATGCTGATATTGCAGCCTCAGGATTCACAGCAACAACAGCTGCAACAGTCGCTAGTAATGGCGGTTCTGCTTCTACCTTAACTTTGACCGGCACTCATGCACAGCTTAACGGTTCGTATGTTGTCAATTCGGCAGGTGCTGTCACAACCAATGATCTGGCTGCAAAGTAAAATGAATGGTTGAACAGAATAATTTTTGTTAATTTTTCGAGGAGGGGGACTATAAAGGGTCCCCCTTTTTTACTGCATGTGAAAATCGACAGTGTCCGGTGAATCAGGTTACTGCATATCCCGAAAGATATATTAAGACATTTGCAAATTATCAAAATGTCTCTCAATGATTCCTTATAAACTTTTTGTAATATAGAGAGCCTCTGATATTTTCCAGATCTTTGTTGGTCTTGATTTGACCCCAGTTTTTGTAACCTATTCTAATGGCCTTCTTAAGCCAATCAATAGATTCTTCTGTCTTGTTTTGTCTGGAATATAAACAGGAAATATTATAGTATATATCAGCGTTATCCGGTTGAAGCTCAATGAGTTTCTTAAACACGGAAAGGGCTTTGTCATCTTCTCCGGTCTTCTGATAAAGGGTTCCCAGTTCATAGCACAGCGCAGGATTTTCAGGATTTGCTTTTAATGCCTCACGTAGCTTTGCCGCAGCCTTATCGATCATTTTCCTCTCCGCTAACAATTTTCTTAGATTGATTTGTGCCGTGGCATAGCCTGGCTTAATACGTAATGCTTCATGATAGTGACTGAATGCCTCAAATATTTTGCCCTGCCCGGCCAGAACATATCCCAGGTTATTATGCGCTTCTGCAAAGTCGGGCTTTAGCCTCAACGCTTTGGAGAAATGGTAAAAGGCCTCATCTGTTCTGCCCTGCTCAGCAAGAGCAATGCCGAGGTTGTTATGAGCTAATATATATTCGGGATCTATTCGTAACGCTTCAGAATAGTGGTAGATAGCCTCATATACATCGCCCTTATTTTTCAGGGCAAGCCCGAGGTTATTGTGTGCAAGATAATTATTAGAAGTTACTTCAATGGCATGGCTAAAGAGAGAAAAGCTGTTTTTCCAATATCCTGCCTGTACCCATGTGACCATCATCAGGAGTGTAAGGAAAGTTGCCGCTGACATTGAAATCGTTATCTTTTTAACGTGCCATCGGGACTGAAGATCAGAAATACCCCAGGCAATGATAGTAAAGACGCCTATGAGCGGCACATACGCCCACCGGTCAGCCATAGCAGGCCAGAGCCCTACCTGCATCAACCCGATGACCGGCACAAGGGTTCCAAGATACCAGAGCCATCCCGTTACAAGATAGGGAAACCTTTTCCACCGGATAACAATAAAAGCAGATACTCCTACAAGAAGCAGAAAAGCGCCTATAACCTGCCACACAGGCAGGGTTTCGGGATACGGATAAAAAACCGTTAGATTGCGCGGATAGATCATTTTCCCGATATAGGCAACATAAGAAACCAGAGCGTTTGCGATGCGGAGGCCAATGGCGGTCGATTTTGTGGATATTATTTGATCCCCGCAGTGAGATGAAATTGTGGATATGCGAATCGAAATTGCCGAAAGAATAAAAAAAGGCACCTTTTCCAGAATCAGTTGGAGAATAGATGTGGTTGAAAAATTAGTCCCGTCTATCCGCTGTATATTATTTTTTGAGTTTTGCGCCTCAAATTTTATCCTTTTGAGAGGCCAGTAATCCAGTAAAAGTAGAACAAACGGCAGTGTCACAAGCATCGGCTTTGCCAGGAGACCCAGTGCAAAGGCAACAAATACTGGCAGATATCTCAGTATACATGGACGTTCAGAATAACGGGTATAGGCCAGCATGGTGAGCAACCAGAAAAATGTACTGAGAAGATTCTTCCGCTCTGCTATCCAGGCAACCGAGTCTACATTAATGGGATGCAGCGCAAAAAGCGCCGCGACAAAGGCGCTTTCCCAGGTCGTTCCGGTCATTCGCCTGAAGACAATGAACAACAATAAGGAGTTTACAATATGAAAAAAGAGATTGTCCAGATGGTGCATGCAGGGGTTTAATGCGAAAAGCCGGCAGTCCAGCATATGGGAAAACCATGTCAGGGGATGCCAGTATGTATGATCAGGACGATTCGAGTAGTTGAATGCCCATTTGATGCTTTCCGGGGTAAATCCGGACTGTACATGGGGGTTATCAGTAATATACAGAGTGTCATCAAAGACAAATGCGCTGTTTTTTACCTGCCAGTATACCGCAAGGGTTGATATGACGAGAAAGAGACATATCAGAATGTCCATTCGTATATGTCTATTATTGGTGTACTTCATACGAACTTGATTCGCCCTGCCGCAAACATTACCATACGAAGAAGAAGCCAGCCGTGCTTCCAGCGCTGGATGTTGGTAGTGCCGTATTTCCTCTGTCGATAACGAACGGGCATTTCGACTATTTTATAATTTAGTTTTGCGGCACCGAAAAGTAAGTCAAAGTCACCGAACGGATCGAAATTACCGAAATAGGAACGATTCTTTGCAATCAGCTCATAATCCGTTTTCCACATGACTTTAGTACCACATAATGTATCCTTAATTGGTTGTCCCAACAACCATGAAAAGGCCAGACTGAAGAATTTATTTCCAATGAGGTTTATATAACGCATGGCCTGTTTTTCCATCGGGTAAACCAGTCGCACACCGTTGACAAAATCGCCCCTGCCCGAGCGCAAGGCCTCGTAAAATCGAGGCAGATCTTCCGGGGGCACCGTTAAATCCGCGTCGAGAATCATTAGTATATCGCCGTTTGCATGTGTAAAACCCATCCGGACGGCATCGCCCTTTCCCACTTTGGTCTGGCGAAGCAGTTTACATTGTCTTTCGGGATGTTCTGCGATTGTCTTTTCTATAATTGAATAGGTATTATCAGTAGAATGACCTTCTACAAATACAAGTTCTGTTCTTCTGCCCATTTCCGGTAGATGATCAAATATCTCGGGGATATTGCCGGCCTCATTTCGGGCAGGAACGATAACGGAAACGATGGGTTCTTTGTCCCGGGATTGCCGTGTTGGCCGGAGCCGCGCAATGATGAAATTTGTCAGAGCTAAGTAGTAGAATGGCCATATTTTTACAACAAAGCGATTGAATAATGCGTCAACCAACGGTGTGCGCAAGGGCCATAATATTTCAGAACAATCTCGGATAACCTCGAAATCAGTCAGATTCAAGAGATTGGAAATGTCTTCTATGGTCAGCCAGTTTTGAGATAAGAGGGGGGTAGTAAGGTTCATCCACTGGGCCAGCTTCAGCGGTACCTCCCATAATCGGCTGTATGAGTTGATAATAACCCTTGTCCGGGGAGTTGCCAATCGTCCTATCTCTTTGAAGACAGTTTGCACGTCCCACAAATCATTGACGATATCGGAGAGGATGATAATGTCAAATTTTTTATTCACACTGAGATGATGTGCGTCGCACCGAATAAAGCAGAGATCCGGGTGCCTCTTTATGGCGCGTTTGATCATTTCATCCGAGAAATCTATGCCAACACCCAGTGACGGTTTGAGCGAGGCGAGCAGATCACCGGTTCCACAACCAATCTCTATTACTTGTTGTCCTGGGGCAACAAGAAATTGATAAATCTGTGTCAGCCTCTGATGGTAGTAAACTCCCAAAGAGGTCATGGTATCCATTTTACGGGCAACCATATTCCAGTGTTCAAGACGGGTACTCAAGTAATCAGAAGCTGCTGTTATCATATCTCGTTGCCTTTGAATACTTCCCCTTTATTCTCATTGCCATTTGCAATGGTAAAAAGGTAATATAACGTTATTAATTATAATACATTTTTCTTCATGTCAACATTGCAGAGTTTGTTTGCAAAATACCTGAAGATATAATATGAAAAACATTAAATAAAATGAATACGTTGTTGTGAGTTCATTATAAATCACACACGACGTAATATTGAAAGGTTTCGGAAGGATTGTTTTTCAATGCGTCGATCAGGTTTGATATTAATTTTATTAACTTTAGTATTCGTACTGCTGTCGACCATAATATACGGGCAATTAGAACGCAGAAACAATGGTCCAAAGTTTCTGGTAAGTGAAATAAAACCCGACATAAAAAGTGACACAAAGAGGAAACCTCTTACAGATAGAAAACATTCCAGTATTGGTAAGAAGAGATTTGTCTGGCCCCACGGGGAAAAAGCTGCAGTCTCTATTACCTATGATGATGGTTTTAGAGTTCACTTTGAAGAGGTTGCGCCTATGCTCAAGAAGTATGGCCTGCGAGGCACATTTTATCCCCCGGGACTAATATCATTGATAAAATACCCGCATGAGTGGGCTAAAGTGGCTGAAATGGGACACGAGCTTGGCAATCACAGCCTTTTTCATCCCTGCAGGAAACCTCATTACGTTAATCCGGCTTATGACCTGGCAGCATATAATAAAACTCGCTGGAGCGATGAAATGGAGGTTGCCAATTACATTTTAAAGACTATTGATGGCAAAGATGAAAGAACTTTTGCCATTCCATGCGCTCAAATCTACATTGGCCCGTCAGAAAACAAGGTGTCTGTTGAACCGATTATTGCGCAGATGTTCGTTGCCGCTCGATCCTATGCCAACAGGGAGATTATAGTTCCTGATAATCTAAACTTTGTCTCTCTGTCTTCATTCGCCGCCGGTCTGGATTTGAAAACCTTTGACCATATTCTTTCAATCATCAGGAAAGCACAACAGGTATCGGGATGGGTCATAATAACTTTTCACGGTGTTGGAAAAGATGAAAGCCAATTGTATATAGATAAAGATGAACACCAGAAGCTGATCTCCTTTTTATCGCAGAACAAAAATGAAATATGGACTGCACCGATTATTGAGGCCTGCAGGCATCTAAAGTCGAATGGATACTGAAAGTGCGTATTCTGGACTTGTACTATAAACCAGCGGCAAATCCGGTATCAGGAGAACATGATCGAAAAATACTGGAATAGTAAGATTATAATATTCTTGTTGTATATAATGATCTTTGGATTTCTTCTTGTTGAAATCCTGCTTAACCTGACACCGCCCATATCAAGAGACGCCCTTATTCATCATCTTGCCATCCCAAAGCTCTGGCTTCTGCACGGGGGATTCTATGAAATCCCATGGGCGGATTTTTCTTACTATCCCATGAATATAGATCTCCTTTATCTTGTTTCTCTCTATTTCAAAAATGACATATTCCCCAACTTCATACACTTTGTTTTTGGTGTCGGTACAGGCCTGCTCGTATATTATTATCTCAGGAACAGGTTTGGCAAAAACTGGGGGCTCCTCGGTTTCCTGATTTTTTTCACCACACCTGTTGTTATTTACCTTTCAACGACAGCCTATGTAGACCTTGGAGTGGTTTTTTTCACGACTGCGAGTATACTCTTATTTCTTAGATGGAGGGATGGTGGCTACAAGGACACGAAATGGTTAATTCTGTCGGCTGTCTGCATGGGACTGGCTGCAGGTTCCAAATATAATGCCCTGATCGCATGGCTCTTTTTAAACCTGACGATGGTTTTTTATTATTCGAGGGATACTGGCAGGGGACTTTCGGCATTAAAGGCTGGAGTAATATTTTTCGTAATTGCTCTTCTGGTTGTTTCTCCCTGGTATATTAAAAACTATATTTTAACGGGTAACCCATTGTATCCTCTATTTGATAACTTTTTTCGATCTGTGCATCATATGGCTGGTGGAAGCAGTGGTTCTGCTGTGGTTTCCACGGGCGCATGGGCTGATAATATTTTTCAGAGAAGGGAAATGATGTTTGGAGAAGGCTTCTGGGAAGTAATTCTCATTCCAATCAGGATATTTTTTCAGGGGAAGGATGGTTCATCTCAGTATTTTGATGGCGTCCTGAACCCGATTCTCATAGTTATGCTTCCTTTTGCTTTCTTGAGGAAAGATTTAGGTCGTGATAAACTCCTTTTTTTATTGTTTTCGCTCTTTTTATTGTTTATGGCATATTTTCTCACGGACATACGTGTGAGATATATTCTGCCGGTGATCCCATTCCTGACTATTCTGAGCGTGGTCGGAATAAAAAATATCGTTGAATGGGCAGGCAAAGAACCCAACCCCCTTCGCCGCACCGGTTTAATTGGCATATCTGCCGTTACAATAATCCTTATTTCCCTTAATGTCCTGTACTTAAAAAATTATTTTAATACCATCCAGCCTGCAAGGTACATTCTTGGTCAGGAGACAAGGGATGAGTTTTTAGCCCGTCACACAGCGTGTTACCCTGCGATGCAATATGTCAATAAAAACCTGCCGGATGATTCAAGGATTTTTCTTATGTTTCTTGGAAGACGTGGCTATTATCTGGATCGGCCTTATTATCATGAGGCATCTTTTGGAATGAACACCATAAACGGGATGGTCAACACCTCCCGAAACAAACAGGACTTTGAGTCATATCTACATTCCATGGGCTGCACTCATATTCTGATGCGAACCGATCTCTTTAATAAATATTTGCATGACAATTTTCCAGAGGAAACAATTGCGTGCTTCCTTGAGCTTGTAAAAGAATACTGGAATCCGGTTTATGAGTCAAACGGGTATACACTAATAGAGGCAAGAAATGATAAGCAAAAGTAATGGCTTTGATTTGAATATCAAGTGGCGTTTTCCTGAAGGAAAAAAGTATGCTTTTGCTTTTATATCTTTATTTGTATTTCTACTCATTATTTATGGAAACAGCTTACAGGGTGAATGGCATTTGGATGACACTTCAAGTATTGTAGAAAATCCTGGTGTTCACCTAAAAAACCTCTCATGGCCGGATATTAAAAAAACCTGTTATTTTAGAGGCGGTCTTTCGAGACCTGTTTCTTATTTTAGTTTTGCCTTAAACTATTATTTCGACGGCCTAAATGTACTTGGTTACCATCTGGTCAATCTCGCTATCCATTATATAACTGCCATATTTTTGTTCCTCTTTATCTATAATACGTTAAAGCTTCCGGTTCTTAAGGAACGTTATGGGACGGGTTCATATTCCGTGGCTCTCCTGGCGACCTTTCTGTGGGCAGTGAGTCCCGTGCAGGTTCTTGCTGTCAGTTATATCGTTCAGAGAATGACCAGCATGGCCGGGATGTTTTATATCATGGCCATGTACTTATATCTCAAGGGGAGGACTTCCGATTGTTTGAGCAATAGCATCTTCTTTTTTATTTTCTGTGCTCTTTCGGCCCTTTTATCATTTGGCAGCAAGGAAAATGCCGCCATGTTGCCGGTGACCCTGTTTCTCTATGATCTTTTCCTCATTCAGGGTGTAACTAAAGAAAATCTCAAAAAGAACATGGGGATTGTCATCCTGCCTCTCATCGTTGTTCTTGCACTTGGGGTATGTTACACAAATGTCTCAACCATTCTTGATGATTACAGCTATAGGCCGTTTACCCTCATGGAAAGGCTCCTGACAGAACCGAGGGTGATAATTTTTTATATCTCACTTTTGTTCTACCCAATTCTCCCACGCTTTGCCCTGCTTCATGATATCTATATATCAAGGTCACTCTTTGATCCCTGGACTACTTTACCTGCTATCCTTTTAATAGTATTAATCATCGCTTGTACCTTATCTGTTGCCCGCAAAAAACCGCTTATCTCTTTTTGCGTTATCTTTTTCTTTTTAAACCACTTGATTGAAGGTACCATCATTCCCCTTGAGCTTATCTTTGAGCATCGGAACTACATCCCGTCGATGCTCATTTTTGTTCCTATAGCTATTTTGGCAGTCAATGTACTTGATTATCTCTCTTATAAAAAAGGTCTTCAATTTCTACTGGTCCTCGGGATAGCATTTTTATTATATGATCAGGGATATACCGTTCATAAGCGCAATGAAATTTTAAGATATGAACAAACGCTATGGTTATACAATGTTGATAAATATCCT
>Ga0268278_1002119_pt1 | contig 10690 bp, 13 predicted proteins | sample saktaG_3_FD_190135 | JGI IMG/M metagenome (GOLD analysis project Ga0268278, IMG submission 190135) | Saline water microbial communities from Sakinaw Lake, British Columbia, Canada - sak_2010_1_5_55m | ecosystem: Environmental > Aquatic > Non-marine Saline and Alkaline > Saline ... | reverse complement strand
ATATCTCTTGCTTCTAATGCAAGATTTTGTAAACTTTCTCTAATAGGTTCTTCTTTTTGTTTTTCTACTAGATATTCATATACAATTCCTTCTGCTACTTTAGGTTGTTTTTCAATAGTACTAATTGCTTGACCTTCTATTTCTTCAGGACTCATTTCTTTTGCTTCTGGACTAATTTGAGCTTTTTTTAGAAGTTCCTTTAAATCTGATTTTTTAACATTCCATTTAGTATTTTTTGCTATAATAGTTTCATAATTATTAAAGTGGTGTCTACTTTCTAATTGTTTTTCGTATGGAGCTTCTGTTGGGAAAGTTGGAGCATGTTCTCTTTCCCCTTTTTCAAGGTTCATAGTTCCTGGAGTGTTGCTTCCTACAATTTCTCCGCCAGAATTTCTAATATGATCTTCTACCCATCCATCGTAATATTTATCAACTTGAGAATCAAACCATTCTTTATAACCTGGAATAAAGTCGCTAGGATCTGGAGAATGTCTATGTTCTTTTCTATCAACTGTGTCAAATTTAGTATGAGGAAGAGATTTTCCATCTCCTTTCCCTTCTAATCCACCTTCTGGAAAGACCATATTTGTTTTTTTATCTCTGTTTTTTTGTTCTTCCGTCATTAAAAATTCTCTTGCTTCTTTGACAAATGGATTTTTTTTAGCCATTGTAGATTCTCCTTGTTCTAATCTTCCTATTCTAAATCCTTCTAAATAATCATCTATATGTTCTTGAATAATATCGTTTTCATTAATTTTTGGCATTCTTTTTGATGCTTTTCCATCCGCAAACCCCATTTCGAAAGCAATTTCTTTGCTTGATTTTTTAACTAATGGATTTGTTTTTGCTCTAACACCTCTCGTATTTTCTCCCATCATAGGGTCATCTTTAATATGTTCAAGAGGATATTTCCTTCTTTTTTTTGCAAATGGGTTAAAATATTGAGGTTTTTTAGGGTCATTTTTTGGTTCAGGTTTATCGGAAGCAGTATTATCAATAACTGATATTTGTGATTTTCTAACAAGTGGATTTTTTTCTTTCATAACTTGTTTTTTCCCACAATTACTACAAACCCCAATAGTTCCTCTGTTTGGGTCTCCTTCGTTAGATACAATAAAATCGCACTTTTTACCACAATTTAGACATTGTACTTCCATAAAAAATCCTCTTTTATAATATTTCTAATTAATTATATTTTTTTCCTTCTACTTTTGCATTTTTTTTGATTTTGCATTACTCATTGTTTCCCACGATCTATCATCACTTCTTGTTTTTCTTGTTTTCATTAGATTATTTGTATTTCTTTTTATTACAGATTCTTTTATATCATTAGGGTTCTTTGGGATTTTAAATAATCCGCTTAAATCACTTTTCACTTCACTTTTCGCCATAGGAGTAAACTCTTCTGCTAATTGTGTTGATTCTTTAGATATTTTTAATGGTTCACTCATAACTTTTTTAATTCTATCTATTTCTTGTTCTTCCCAATTTTCTTTTTGAAAGGTTTCTTGTGTTTTTTGTGCCATTATTTTATCTAGATTTTTTTTAATTTTAGCTGCTTCTATTCCTGCTTCAAGGCTTTTTTTATTATTTTCAATTCTTTTATCAATTTCTGGTATTTTAACTTTTTTTAAATCTGGAACTTCAAAAGCAGTTCTTGCTGTTCCAAATGTTTTACCTTTAACATCAGACATTTTTTTTGTTCCAGAAACAATCTCCCATTCTTTTCTAGATTCTTCTGAACAATGTTTTTTACTTTCTGTTTCTTTTCTTTTTTTATCTCCTGCATTAAGAATATGTTGTGTAAATTTGTTGTTTTTTTGTTTATTTCCTTCTAATTTTGTTAATATACCTGTTCCACCATAATTGTGTTCTTTTTCTGATCTAGCTGGTCTAATAGACCTCATATCATCTGTTTTAACAAAATTAGAACTTCCTTTTACTTCTTCCCAACTATTGTTTTTTATATCTGGATCTGCTGTTTTAATAGAACGATAATTTTCAGGTTGTTTAGTAACATCGGAAAAGATTCCTTTTAATCTACTAGAATCAAATTTTTCTAGACTTTCTTTGTTTTCTAATTCTGTTGGGATATAATTCCCTGTTAAAATAACATCAACCATTTTTTTGCTCCTTTTTAATTGGTATAATATTTTTAGCTTTTGATTTATTTATATTATCTGTCATTTCATCTGCATATTCTTCTGGAAATAATATGCTCCAATATTCAAAAAGCTTTTTTCTTTCAGAAGGGTTAGCTTTTTTAATTTTTTTAAATAATTTCATATTTAATTGAGTTTTTTTCATACTTTTTTCTGCTTCTTTTAAAGCAGAGATTTTATTAAAAGACTTCTTTTTTGCTTCTGATATAATTTGAAAATACACACATTTCCCTCTTATATCTCCTTTATATTCAAGAGTATCTCTTCTTTTATGATTGCCATATGGACAAGATTGTGTTGCAAATAAACCACATCCGTGACATATTGTACCAACAGTTACTGTATTTGGACTTTCTTGGACAGGCATAAAAGTATCTCCCTATTAAACTTAAAAAATATCTTAAATTACTCTTTTCCAGAAAAACAAAAAAAATACCTTTATTTTTCAACAAAAAAATCCAAATTTTCTTTTATTTTTAATATTAAACGCATATGTTTCTTTCTTAGTCCTTCATAAGACCCTCCTAACAATTCGCTAATTTTTCTCCAAGGTTGATTCATATTATATTTTAAATTTATAATATTTATATCTTTATCATCTGCAAGAACATAAATTGCTTCCTTTATTTTTTTTATTTTTTCCTTTTTATCTATCTTTTCTGGTAAAAAAACACTTATATCCTCTATTAAATCATTTTCATTAAAAACAAAAGTATTAACTTTGTTTTTTCTTAAAAAATCTCTAATTTTATTTCTTATTAAATAAGAAGAAATTGTAGAAAATCTACAATTATAAGAAAGATCAAAAAAACTAACTGCTTCTAATAATCCTACTACTCCTTCCTGGATTATATCACAAAAAAGATTAGGGAATTTATATCTATAAGGTTTAGATATTTTTAGAACTAATTTTAAATGAGATTTTATAATCTCATCTCTATAACCCATCTTATTTAAATTTTCAAAAAGATGAATTTCTCTAGTTTTTGTTAAGTTCTTATAGTTGTAAAATTCTGAGAATTCATATTTTACATTTTTGTCCATTTACTTTTTAGCTAATGGCATCAAATTAACAGCCACTCCTTCTTTTTTAAATTGATATTTATTATTTTGAATTACATAAGAAGATTCTATTTGACTTAAAATATTATTTAACAAACTTACAGCATTTTCTTTTTTTTGTCTTTTTTTCAATTGCATAAGGATCTTCAAAGGATGCCCAGATTTAAGAAACTTATTTGCTTGTTTTACTTTTGTTAAAATATCATTTTTTCCTGTTTCTAAATTAAATCTTATTTCTTTTAATTTTTTTGGAACGTTTTCTTTTTTCTTTTTTTTCTCTTGATATTTTTTCTTTTTGAGATCGCCCATTTTGCATACAGGTTTTTCATCATCAGTAACTTGAATTAAATCTAATCCTGCTTCTTTTGCTATTAAAATAGATTCTTCTAATGTTCTTTCTCCCAACATCTCTCCATTGACATTAACTAAAAGAATATTGTTTGCTTGAATTTTTTCGTTTACAAAGTGATCCATTTTTTTTACTTTTTCTCCTTGAAAAATTAATTTAAAATTATTACTTCTTTTTTTTGTAATTCTTGATCTGTAAATTCTTGACGATTAGACATAAAAAAACCAAAAACATTTCCACATTTATCGCAACTTGTTTCATATTCACCATGAATAAATTTTGCTCTTGGATAAAACTTCATAGCATTTTCTCTTATAATATTAGAAAGAAGTCTTGCTAAACTTGCAGAATCTATTTGATCTATGATATCGTATTCATTTCCAAGTTCATCAAGATTCTGGTGAGAAAGATAATTATTAATTGCATCTTCTAATTGTTTTTCCATTTGTTTTTATCTCCTTTAATTATATATACGATTTTTTTTGAAAATGGCGGTTTAAATCCTTGACAAACAAATTCATATCTGATATAATCTCTTCAGAATATATGTTTTAAAAGGATCGAAAAATGACTATTAAAATACAAATTATAAAAAGAATTCAACAAGCATTAAAGTATTTATCAACAGAAAATATTTCTTTTAAGGTAGAAATCCCGAAAAAGAAAGAACATGGTGATTTCTCAACTAATGTTGCAATGCAATTAGCTAGTGTTTTAAAACAACCTCCACATAAAATAGCAAAAGAGTTTATAAAACATTTTGATTGTAAAGACCTTATAAAAGAAATATTTATTGCTGGATCTGGTTTTATTAATTTTCGTTTAGAAAACGAATCTTCATCAAAGGTTTTATATAAGATTAAAAAAGAGGGGGACAATTATGGTAAATCAAAAACAGGAGAAGGAATTCGTGTTTTAGTTGAATTTGTTAGTGCAAATCCAACTGGACCTCTTCATATTGGTCATATCAGAGGAGCTGTAGTTGGAGATGTTTTATGCCGTTTATTATCTGCTTCTGGATATTCTGTTGAACGTGAATATTATTTTAACGATGCAGGAAATCAAATGCAAATGTTAGGAAATACCCTTCAACTTAAAATTGATGAAATGTTGGGGAAAAAAGTTGATTGGCCTAAACAATATTATCGTGGAAGTTATATGGATGATATTGCTAAAACTATATTAGATAAATTTGGAGAAGAAAAGTTAAAAATTAAACATGAACTTGCTTTTTATACAGAATTAGCTGTGTCTGAAATTTTAAAAACAATTAAAACAGACCTTAAAAAAATGGAAATTAATTTTGATAATTGGTTTAGTGAAACAACATTACATAAAAACAATGAAATTACAAACACATTAAAAACTCTTAAAAAAAACAATTGTCTTTATGAACAAGACGGAGCTACTTATCTTCGAACTATTAATCATGGAGATGAAAAAGATAGGGTGATTATTAAAAGTGATGGAAGCTATACTTATATTTTACCAGATATTGCCTATCATAATAACAAATATAAACGAGGTTTTAATCACCTGATAAATGTTCTTGGGGGAGATCATCATGGATATGTTCCAAGACTTAAAGCGGGCATTTCCTCTCTTGGACATCAAAAAGACGATATTCAATGCGTTCTTGTTCAAATGGTTTCAGTTTTAAAAGAAAATGTCACAACTAAAATTTCTACTCGTTCTGGAGAATTTATTACATTAGAAGAGATGATAAACGAGATTGGAACTGAAGTTGTTCGTTATTTTTTTGCTATGCACTCTTCTGATACTCAAATGGTTTTTGATTGGAATTTAGCTAAAGATACATCTATGAACAATCCAATTTATTATGTTCAATATGCTCATGCTCGTTGTTGTTCGTTATTTCGGAAAGCAGAAGAAACAGGAATAATATTTTTAGATATTTCAGAAATAAATTTATCCCTTCTTTCTCATCCAGACGAACAAAAAATTCTTCATGTTATAGAGAATTTTCCAGAAATAATAAATTCAGCGACAATTGATCTTGCTCCTCATTATATAACAAATTACCTTTATAATTTAGCTCAACATTTTCATACTTTTTTTGCACAAGGAAACAATGATCCATCACTTCGAATTTTATTAGCTGATAAACCATCATTAACTCAAGCACGATTTGCTTTAATTGATGGATTAAGAATTGTTTTGGCAAATGGATTAAGACTCCTTGGAATAAAACCTATACAAAAAATGTAAATGGCGGTTTAAATCCTTGACAAATCTTTTGAAATCAGATAGAATACTTTCAGAAAATTGGAGGAGAAAAAAATGAAAAAGAATATTGAAAGATTAAAATTAAAAACAATAAAAATACTACAAACTGTTAAAGAAGAAAAAGAAGTTAAAAAAAGAGAAGAAGCAATTAAAGAAAATTGTCATTGCTGTTTTTTAGGAGAACATACTTTTCAAACATTTGAATCATTAAAAAATCTTGTTAATATAATAGAAAAACAAGAGAAAAATTTTAAAAAGGATAGTATAATCGTGGAATATGATCCTTATGAAAAACTTTATAAAATACACGGTATTGAAGAAAAAGAAAGAAATTAAAAAAAAATAAAAACAAAAAGGAGTTTTTTAAACTTTTATCGTATAATAATATATAGCCACGATCAAGCTTTATGCGGGTCAGTCGGCTACACAACAGTTTGTAGCGTTGTGAATTATAAATCATTACGAAGGAGGGTTGTGAATAGTCAAAAAAATATTATGAAAAATTAGGAAATTTTATAAAAAGTTATGAATTTTTAAAAATAAATTTATTTTTTATTGGTTTATAAATGTAGTATTTTCAGTTAATGTAAAAAATATTAAAAAAAAAGAATTTTTAAAAGGTATATCGTATATTGAAACAGAAGTATATATATATAAAGGATTAAAAAATGTCAAAGCAAGAAAAAATAACACTTTCAATAGATGATGAAACAAAGAAAAAAGTAAAATATCTTAAAGAGAATTGTTTATCAATTTCTCATTTTTTTAGATTGTCTGTTAAAAAAGAGTATGAAAGAATTAAAAATGCTGAGAAAAATATATGAAAATAATTAGATCAACCAAATGCACTTTAAAGTATTTAACTCAATCAAAAAAAGACAAGATTGATATTGTTCTTAAAGAATATGGTAAAACAGTTAACTTTTTCATAAATTGTTTTTGTAAAGAATTGAAAGGAATAAAGAAAAAAGATTTATTAAAACCAGTTGTTGATCTGCCAAATACTTGGCTATCATCAAGATTAAGAAAAGTAGCAGCTAGAGAAGCAATTGATATGGTAAAATCGGTTGAAGAAGTTTTCGATTTTAATAAAGAGCAAATATTAGATTCAATATTAATGTTAGAAAAAAGGATTAAGAAGTTAAAAAAAGAAGAAGACACAAAAGTAGTTAGAAGAAAAATGAATAATATACATATTAGAATTAAGAAGAAGAAAATGAAGTTTGATATGATGCAACCAAGGAAACCCAAACATAAAGGTAATAGAATGTGTGTTTCTAGCACTATAGCAGAACTTCAAGAATCAAAAGTAGATGAGTTTGATGCTTGGTTATATTTACAATCTATAGGGAATAAAATTAGAATTAATATTCCAATTAAGTTTCACAAACATTTTAATAGTATTAATGATTTAGAGAATAGTGAAAGGTTGAATTCATATATAATAACTAGAGATTCGGTTCAGTTTGCGTTTGAAATAGAAACAGGAGAAAAAAAGGAAGTTAAAGATATTATAGGAATAGATACAGGAATTAATGCTTTAGCATCAACAAGTAAACGAAAACAATTTGGAGTTGATATTAAAGAATGTATAAATAGAATTAAGAGGTGTAAGTGGGGAAGTAAGGGACAACAAAAGGCAAGAAGAGCATTAAAACAAAGGATTGACGAAGTAGCAAAAGAAGTTGTACAAGATACAGATATGATAGTTGTAGAAAAGTTAAAAGATTTATCAAAAGGAACGAAGATAAAAGATAAGTTATGTAAAAGTGTGAGAAGTTCTATTGGTAATTGGAATTATAGATATTGGTTAGAAAGGTTAGAACAGCAATGTCAATGGAATCGTATTTCATTTAGAACAGTGCTACCTTTTAATACTAGTATTAAATGTTTTCAATGCGGTCATACTGATAGAAGGAATCGTAATGGAGAGTTTTTTAGATGCCAGTCATGTGAACAAACTGACAATGCTGATATGAATGCAGCTCTAAATATACTTGAACGATTTCTTACAGGCTCTTACGGTACCTGTTACAAATCTTTAGATTTAGGGATTACTAAGTTTTCCTAAGTTTAAAGGAACGGTAATTCTCATTTAATTGAGGATTATTTTAATTTAACTGAAGAGAAATATAGTTTCCATGAGTCACGTTGTTGCAGAATTAGAAATAGAAAACAGTATAGAGAAATTAAAAAATTATTTGATCGTTTTATAATGAAAGAAGAATTTGATGGAATAAAGAATACAATTTCTAATTCTTCTTTTATAATGATAAAGAGAAAGATTCTTAATTACAAAACAAAAAATAAAGATTTTTATAAAAGAAAAGAGGAGAAAAAAATGATTAATTATGAAACAAAAAAGAAATTAGTAAAAGAAGTAGTTTCTGTTAAATGTGATAAATGCGGTAAGGATTATAGTATCGAAGAAGATGTTTTTGAAATACAGGAATTTCATCATATTAAATTTGTAGGTGGATACGATTCTATTTTTGGAGATGGGAATAAAGTTGAATGTGACATTTGTCAATCTTGTCTTTTTGAAACGATAAAAGATATATGCAGAATTAAAAATACTTCTGTATTATAAATTAATTATAGCGGAAGAAAAAAAGGATAATAACAACAATTTAGTTGGAATATAAAAAACTTAATTGATAAAAAAGGGATAAAATAATTTTTATTGGAATATAAAATATGAACGTTCAAATTCATTCTCCTTTTGCATTGTCGTCAGATTAATTTCTCTGGCGGCAATTGTTTTTCAGCCAAAAAAATTCAAAATAAAGCTTGACAAAGAGATGCATTGTATGCTATGATCAATTCAGAAGGTGAGGAGAGAAAAAAATAACAGAAAGGAAACGAAAACCATGAGGTTGAAAACGATTGAAAAAGAGCTAATTATGAAATGTTACAAAGAACTTGGTTACTTTTATTGTCACGGAGAAAAAGATATCGGAGACGTTTTATGTAATTTAGTTAAAATTGGAATTATGAAAGTTTCTTATTCTAAATCCAGAGGTTTAAATTTGTGCAGATTGACAAATATTGGGATAGAAAGTCAAGAAGAAATAACACAAGAAATAAAATCAATGTTTAAGAAAATGATGGTTTTTGAAAATTGGATAGGCTTTGATGGTCCTGGTAGTCTTACCCGAAATGGCGATGTACCATTTTCATTTAGTGATCTTTGCTACTCCATTAAGCTGTCTGGAATAAAAAACGATTTACCAACATCGTTTGATCGTCATAACCTTGCTGATTATCTTGGAGAATGGATAGAGGGATATTGGAGAGGTTCTACAAATGGGGAAATTAAAGCTAAATTAAACGGTCTTTCTCCTAACATTTTTGAATCTTATCGTGGTAAAATTTTAGAGTATTTGAACAGAAAACCCGATGGACCTAAATCAAAGTTCTCTGTAGAAAATAGTAAAGAATTTGAAAAGAGAGTTGGAATTGATAAAACGATTGGTAGAGTAATTCATTCAAAGCATAGAGCTCAGGAGAGATATAGTTTGTTTTTGAATAGAAAAGATTTAGATGATATTACAAATGAAATTGGTGGAGAAAACAGTTGGTTTTTGAGAAGCAGAGACAATGGTAGTGATTCTTTGTGGTTAATACTTTTTAAAGGAGAGTATTTACTAACAGTTTACGATGATGAGAGGTCAGAGGTTGTCACTTTTTTGACAATGAACACAATGTGGGAGAAAAAGATTTTTGATAGATTTGGTATTCAAGTTAACGAGTCTTGCGTTGGAGTTTCGGCAGCTTGAAAAAAGATAAAAAAAGTTCTTGACAATGAGTCAAAATTGTGATAGCATATATTTGTTGAGTTGAGGGACTCGACAGAAAGGAATTAAAAAATGTTTAGAATTAAAGACATTCAACCATTAACTCCATATGGAAATTATACTGTAGATATTTCTTGGAAGTATCTCCCAATTGTATTTAAAGAATGGGATATGGAGAATGGTCTTGTTTTAAATCCTGACTTTCAAAGAGAACATGTTTGGACAGAAGAACAACAAATAAAATATGTTGAATTTTGTTTAAGAGGGGGAAAGACAGGAAGAATTATACTTTTTAATTCTAAAGGATGGGGGTCTGGTAAAGGATTATATCCAATAGTTCTAGTTGATGGAAAACAAAGAGTTTATTCTGTTCGTAAATTTTTAAACAATAAACTCAAAGTTTTTGGGCACTTTTTGAACGAATATGAAGATGGTCTTAATTCCGTTCGAGACAGATTCCATGTTTATATTAACAATTTAGAAACAAAAAAAGAAGTTCTTCAGTGGTATTTAGATTTAAATGATGGAGGCACAATACACACACAAGAAGAATTAAATAAAGTTAGAAATATGATAAAGCATTGCCACAAGCACCTTCCTATATAATTAAAATAATTTGAAAAAGAGGGATTAAAATGAGAAATATTAAAATTAGCGTAATTACTGATGCAAAGATTGAAGTAAAAAAGATAAATGTAAATACTGTAGATGTTTATTTTATAAAAATATACATTGATTCAGATAATTGTATGGCAAAATATTTTGAAGAAGAAAATTCAGAAATAAAAGTTAATGAATATTTTGATAAGCTTCTTTTGGTAATGGAAAAAAAAGTATTGACAATAAAAGAACTTGAAAAACGTGGTTTTTTAAAGATTTGTTGAGTTTAGAAAAGTTTTAAAAGGAAAATATAATGAAAAAAGAATCTAAATTTGGAGAAGGATCTGTATCTATAGAATGTTCTTGTTGTGGGAAGAATACAGCATCTTATATTTTTTGTTATGGGAATGAAAATTTTACAATATGCTATTCTTGTTTAAGAAAAATATCGGATAAAGCAATTGATTTAGGGA
>Ga0268278_1002113_pt1 | contig 10719 bp, 4 predicted proteins | sample saktaG_3_FD_190135 | JGI IMG/M metagenome (GOLD analysis project Ga0268278, IMG submission 190135) | Saline water microbial communities from Sakinaw Lake, British Columbia, Canada - sak_2010_1_5_55m | ecosystem: Environmental > Aquatic > Non-marine Saline and Alkaline > Saline ... | reverse complement strand
AAATCCAGAGTTCTGGTGGTAAAAAATAATAAATACAAATAAAATTCCGTTTAAAAGAGTGTTATAAAAATTAGAAAATATAAAAGGATAAGAGTGCCTTATTTTTGAGGTACTCTTATCCCTGATAAGTAAGATAGGAGTAAAAATTGCAAAGGAAATAACTTCTATAAGGTAAAATATAAAATAGAAAATTGGCCTAAAAATTAATTTTTCCCATAAACTATCAAAAAATCTATTATTTTTAAAAAAATTATAGGAGCCAGGATTATAATTATGAATAAAAATTATTTAAAGATAGAAGTCATTTTTTTATGCTTCGTTATTATCACCCTCAGTTTTTCCATCCTTCTTCAAGCTCAAGAAACAAGAGATTTTCCCCAGTTAACCTCTTTGGAAGCGGCTGCCCTGGCTTACCAGGAAGCTCGAAAGTGGGACCGTGAAGCAGTCTTGTGGTATATGAATCCTCATGGGGGAAAATTAGATTATAACTGGGGAAAAAATGACCTTTCCTGGGAATGGGGGATTATTTTTGTCCGCCCTCAAGATGATAAAAGATATAATATTCAAATTGTAAATAACCAGATTGTTTCAATGCGGGAAGAAGAGCATGTAAAAAGAATTTCTCCCATCCTTCCTTCTTTTCCAAAAGGTAAGCCGGGAATTTCCATGCAGGAGGCAGCACTGGTGGCTTTTTCTTCCGGCGCTCCTTTGTGGGAGAGAGCTTCATCGATTTATATTATAGATAATTCCGTGAGCGCTTATCGGGGAAAACCGGTGTGGGATTTTCTCTTCGTTTCTCAATATGCTGCATATACTATAGACGGATTGACCGGGGAATTATTGGCTATCCACTATTTTGACCCGAAGACCGGTAAAAAAATAGCACCGGAAGAAGTTAAACACGAATTCTATCCCGATAAGGTGGCCAGGATAAAAGAAGAAAATTTTATCTATGAATTTTTTGAAGCAATAGATCGGGGAGATGTTGAACAAATATTTTCTATGATGGATGAAAACCTCGCTGGCAATGAAAATATGCAGGAGATGTGGAAAGTTAATTTTTCCAGTTTAGACAAGATTAAAGTGATTCATATCTATCTCGAAAAAGATCAAAAATGGCTCGATAAACAATCTCTCTATGAAGTCAATATCTATACGATTTCTAAACCGGGTTCTCCTTATTGTGGTTGGGAGGAGGGTGAAAATACCCGCTGGATAACTTTTACAACTAATGAAGATAACCGAAAAATAGTATCTATTGCTACCGGCCCTTAAAAAAATTATTATTAATATAATGTAAAAGCTCACATTTCACTATTAGATAATTCTTGATGGTAAAATATATCGTCGTATAGATAAAATAATGCAAAAATATATTCAAAGAAAGTAGAAAGGAGTTGTAGAAAAATATGAAATTAACCAGTATTTTTTTAATTATTTTAGTTTTTATTTTAATATTAAATTTGGAAATGTTAGCGACAGCAAATGAGGATGAAATAATTACTGTTAAGGCGGAACATGTGCATATGCATTATATAGGTAATGCCATTATTCCACCATTTTTTGGAACAGGTACAGTTAATCGAGCATTAATTTATGGTGACTATGTACCAATATATCTTACCGATCCTTCAGTTTTTAAACCTTATCCAATATCTCAGTTATATAATCCGCCATATATTAATGACTTTAATTCTGCCCAAGAAGTTATTGATTTTTGTAACGATGAAAATAATCAGGAAAATTACCTTTATCCCACAGCGGTTAATATTTTTCGTCCCATAGCAGATGCATTGGTAAGTTTGGATAATAAGAAAAATCAAGTGCGTGATAATTTAAAATCTAGTTCGCTTAATAATGCTTTAGAAAATCATTTAGGAATTTCTTCTTCTTCATGTACGATTGAAGGAGTAGATCCATCATCAGTATGGAAGTACGATTCAAATAATAGCTTACAAAGTATTTATAATCCGGATTATTTAATGCAGCGGGATACTCGGATCACTGCCCCCATGAATCAATGGAACAGTGTTACCTATAATCCCTCGGAAGAATACATCGAGGAATTGGATGAGTTGTTGCACCCGGTACCGGATATGAGTTTTTTAGATGGAGTCTTTGCGACTAGTGGCCCTTTGGGTGATATGGCATCAGCGCTTGCTAATATAGCTACTCCTTACACTTTTCTGCCCGCCATATTTATGTTGGGAATGGATATTTATCTTCAATCACAAAATGAAATTGGTTTCCTTTACCCGACCACCACCGGTTACGAAATATCTCCCTGCCCGGAATCGGGGATGGTCATGATTAAAAATGATGGACAACAAATGATTTACAATATTAGCGAAGGAGAAAGTGCTTCTATTACCAATATACCTTCCGGTGATTTCGGCACTTTCTTTGTTAATGCGGTGAACAGTTTCAGCGGAGGAATAAGACCTTCCGAATCCTTGATTAATGATGATCTGTTGGTCGGGGGCAGGGTTCAATATGATAATGTCCCTTCACAATACCAATCTCAGGATTACTCTTTGAATTTGGAAAGTCATGTCGGAATTGCACAGAATGATCTTGAGCTTTGTGATACCGTGATATGTAAAATTCAAGGGTCCGGACGTATGATTATGTTACCCTTTAAAATAGGCTGCTGGTTTAAATGCGACCAGGGTCAGAAAGGGAATGTTAAAAGCAAAACAACGATAGGTGTTCGTTTTAAAGGTGATGATAAATATTATACTTATGATTTAGCTGACTGTGCCTTAAATAATATTAATGAAAGGGTTAGTGCTAATCAAGACGGAATTTTAATGTGGAGTGGCGTAATATCTATCGATGCAGAAGAATATGGAAAAAGTGAGATTGAAGAAATATATCTTGCTCTTAATTCAAGTGCCAAGAAAACCTCTGGATTGAATAAGGTCAATTGCTATACCTCTCTTTCTTTTTCTCCCTATTTTTTAAATCCGATTATTACTTTGCCTCGGGATATAGAATCATTTCCCGGAGAAGAAGTTACCTTTCAGACTGAACTTTTAGAAAGGCCTGCCGATGCCACGGTAAATGTTTCCTGGGAAATACCCACCGGTTTTGAATCCTTAGCGGGATATGAAGTGTCGCATACGTTTCAGCAATCAGGAGTCTATGATTGTAAATTGATTGTAAACCCTGAATATACTGAATATAATGCTGATGTTGAAGATCCCGGAAAAATATTCTGGAATACCAATGCCGGAGAAATCATATTTCCCTTTCAAGTAAAGGTACTTCCTCCTCTGGACTTAAAAGTAGATTGGGAATTACCCCCTTATGTGTCTCTTAATACCCGCAATCACCCAGAAATGGAACTCTATCCGGAAAGAGAAACGACCTTCAAAATTTATGTTACCAATGAAGGGGTAAAAGATTTTCACAGCAGTGAATATCAGGATATTCCTCTAAAATTATCCTTATTTATTGATAATAATTATAATCATTATTTTGATCCCGATGAGAAGATTTGGGAAGAAGAGATTGATGATTTCGCAGCAAATTCCAGTCAATTTTATCATGTCGATCGATTATTCAGTCTTGATAAAAAGACAGAAGATGCCAGCGGCGAGACCGTTGTCTATTGGCCCAATTTTCATGATTGCCAATTACAGGTTTCCGTGCTGGCAGAAGAAGAGAGCCAGGAAAATAATATGATCCGAGACACTATAGAATTTATATCATCTCCTGAATTAGATACATTTCTTCCAGACTTCGCGGTAGAGAATGCCCGCTTTTCTGTTGATCAATATAAAAATTTTGAAGTAAGCTTTGATTTAGCAGAAAAGAGTGGGGATAGAGATATCATAAATAAGTGGAATTCTTATCATGAGGATAATCCCTATTTACCTAATTGGGGTCCAGTTTCTTATGAAGTAGAGTTGCGGAATATTAATGGTCATAGTCTTCTATATTCAGGAGAAGTAGTTAAGTTAAATTATCAAGAAGTAAAACCTATTCAATTAGAAAGTTTAAATCTTAATTATATTCAAGCAGGAAGTTGTAGTGTAGTTTTAGTAGTTAATATACCTGGAGGTCTTACGGGTCTTCCGGAATCGGATTGGCAGAATAATTATAAATTTTTTGACTGGTTTACTTTAACAGATGATGCAACATCTCCCTGGCATACTAAAGGTGGAGACCGGGGTCATACCGGGTGGAAAAATATCGATCTTAAACCACCCCTAATTACCGACTTGATCATTGAGACTGATGGAGTTCCGGTAGACATGGTATGTAATTCCACTTATTTTTATGTGCTTACCAGTTCTGGTTCGATTGAAAAATACAATGCATCCGGAGAGCTGCAATATGTCGTGCCCGGATTTGATGGAACACCTCTTTTTTCTTCTGTCATGCTTCTTATTTATCCAGGTACTGATAATGAAAAATTATTAGCTTTTTCAGATGATTATAAATTGGTAATGATTGATACCCAAACCGGGAATAAAATCTGGACAAGTAATCATATATTTACTGAAACAACCTATGGTTCCCGGCCAAGCCTCAGGGAATATGGTAGAACCCTTGATTTTGATGGACGATACCTGGTCGCAGGCTCGCCGCTGGTATTGTATCAATTTGATTCAAATATGAATGCAAATATGAATGCACCGATTTTGTTGTGGAAGAAAGATAAAAAACGATATGGAGAAGCTTTTATAATAGGAAATAATATTTTTGCAGGTCAGTATCTTTATAGTTTAAACGGGGAAGAGGGGGAAGAGTTAGAATATTTCAAGTGGATGGATAATGAGGCAATACTCTATTTACGGAATTTATATACCGATAGAAATAAATATGATTATCTTTCCCAACAATTAACAGAAATGGAAAATCTTAAAAATCCAGGGAGTCTTTTTTCAAACAAAATACTATGTGGAAATAAAATGTTATGTTTAGACAATAAAAGCAATGAACTTTGGACACTTCCTGATGAAATCGAACAGGAATACTACTCTCCAAATTCTACTCCCCAGTCTATTCCAGTGCGTATTCGTTCCAACAGTGTGATTAATTTATGGAATGGTTCTGAAGGCTATGCTTATTGTATAAATGATAAAAGCCAGTTATTAGCGGTTGATCTGGAAACTGGTACTCCTGTATGGTATAGAGAATTTGTCTGCCGTATAGCTGATTTAAGAGAAAAAATTCCTCCTTTTATGCTCTCGCTGCTCCGAGAAGTACATTCTGGTATTCCGTATAGTCAAAATATTTTAAGAATGGAAGAAGGTTTTAAAGTAAATATTCAGAAGATTATTCCCTTTCAGAATTCTTTACTCGTAGGTACTATCGATAATAAAATATACCGCTTAAGCAGCTCTCAACTTCACCATTTTGAAGTTCAAGGCTATATACCATCAGTATTTTATGGACCTTCCAGGCTAAAAGTTAAGGTCCAAGCTTTTAATGAACAAGGAGCAGAGATACCCTTGGAAGATAAAATTACTGTAAGCGGAGATTATATTGACCAAAATCATCCAAAGTATTATGATGTTCAAGAAGAAATTTCCCTTCCTATAGGACTTCCCGATTCAGAAAAGTATTTAGTAGATTATCCAAACCCTCCTTATATAGTAAGCAACCTTTTTAATTTTGTTGATGTGCAGACCCTGTCTCCCCGTATTTCGGTTCCTTTGGTGATTGATAATGTCCAATCCCGTCGAAGAATAAGCCAAAAAGATGTTCCTGCAGGAGAAGAATTTATATTATCTATGGACGATGAATCAAGGGTAGTATATAAACCACGGAATGATAAAAATTCGATTACATTTTATTATTCGGAATACGGGCAGGAAGATATCTCCCAAGTCCTACATGAACATTCATATCATTTAATTGCAAGTATTAGAAATGCTCAAGTTTTACTCAAAGAGTATGATTTTATCGATCTATATATTCATTTACCGGAAGGAATAAATGTAGCTAATTTTTCCGTAAAAATAAACAAAAAAATAGATGATTCCTGGTCATTGGATTTGTTGAATAATACTTTAATAATCCATTGTTTGAATGTATTTTTAGAACAAAACACTAATAATTTAAGTATCATTATTTTAAAATCACCGGAGTGAATTTTTTAAAAATGAAAATATAGTAATTTTTATAATATATTAGTTAACTATATTTTTAAATACTTGGAGGATCTATTCATTAAATAATAATTGAAGTTAGATGAAGTGTAAAGATTGAGAGACAAAATAGAAGGAAGCTATTTATAATGAAAGATAAGAAGCCTAATAAATATTTTAAAATTTTTATTTTATGGACTACTTTAATAATTATATTTACCGGTGGAGTAAAAATATTTGCTACGGAAATATACTCTGTAGAAGATAAAAGTTTAATACCAAAAAACACCATAGTCTTAGATGAACCATCATCTCAAGAATTAGTTTATATTTCTTCGGATCAAAGCATCCTTCTATTTAGAAGTTCTACTCCTCAACTAGAACAATTACAGCCAGGAGATGTTTTATGGCTAAACGCAGCTGTGAATGACAACTATGGTTTTTTACGTCAGATAATATATATAAGCAAAAAAAAAGAATCCAATGATAAAGGTTTAATTGTTAAGACTATACCCTGGATAGAGAATCACCCTCCCTTTATCTCTGCTCTTATCGCCCAACCTTCTACACTTGAAGCCGGTCAACGTAGTTATTTAACCTGTCATGCTGCTGATCAAGACGGAGATATGCTCCATTATACCTGGATTTCTTCCGGAGGCACTATTTTAGGGAATGGTCCCGGTATTACCTGGATAGCACCTGAACAAACTGGTGGTTATAGTATTTCTTGTGAAGTAATGGATAACAGTGGAGATAAAGATATTAAATTGGTTCAACTTTTTGTAGCAGAAAAACTTCCTTTATTATCTAACGAGGAAAAAGAATTGATTAGAAGGTTTGGCTGGGGAGGCAACAGGACAATCCGCTGGCCTGATGGCTATGTGGAGGTCTATGATGCTACTAACTTTAGTAAAATGCAGGAAGTTTTAGACCAATGGAATGAAGTACTGGATGGCAAGGTTATTTTTTATCTAAGTAATAATCCTCAAAGTCCGGTAAAGGTTAACTATAATTCAGCATTAAGGAAAGAAAATAATTGCGTTCATATAGATACTCATTGGCGGAGTTATAGATTATATGCAGCCGAGATTACCATAAATCCGGATGGTTCTTTTTGTGGTTATCCGGAAAACAGTTATGCTTTGTATCTCCATTTCTTCAGTGGAGTAGCTGGGTTTGATGCATGGAAGGGAGAAGTGGTTGAAAAGGGAGATTGGCAAAACTTTAATCTTATCTCGGAAATTATGCAGATGATGATAAAAGCTCTTTATCAAGTATCGCCTGGTTATGATTTAAATAAAAACCTATAAGTGTCTAAGAGAAAAAATAATTTTAAAAAAGGAGGATTTTAAATATTAAGGAAATAATGATTATTTGAGAATAAATTAGCTTAAAGAATAATAAAATAAAATGAAAGGAGTGACTTATTATGAAAACAAAAAAAGTTTTTATGCTGGTGGTTTTCTTTTTTATCTTAATTATTATGAGTTTATTAGTATTTGCAGAAGATAGTGAAAAGCAGGCAAGTGATTTTCAATCAAATGGTGATTTAATTGAAGGTTGGTACTGGTTGCGAGATTCTGCCCTTCAAAATTATGTTGAATGGACCTTTGATAATATTCCTCTTGGTCCTGAGGAGATTACCTTACAGATAAATGCTTTGGCTACGGATCGACCAAGTGGAGGTAGGGGGTTTAATGCAAAATTCTTGCTTTATTATTCGCTTAGGGGAGAGGGAGACATTCCCGAAACATTAATTCTTCCTCAAACAGTAACATTGGAAAATATTTTATCTTCGGATGACCCTCTTGGGTATAGTTGTCAAGGTCAGGTTACTATCCCAGCATCAACGCTTCCTGCAGCGTCAAGGATTTCTTTAAGGATTAGACGCGATTCAGCCCAGGATAATCATATCGCTTTTAAGGAAGATAGTATAGTTCTATTAACCGATGCAACACATCCCCCCAATGGAGACACTTCATTAAATGATGACGATTTTGAAGGAGCAACTCCAATTCTAGCGGATACTTGTACCGGTAGTCTTGGTGAGGAAGACGCAGAAGGTCATCGAGACGACGTTGACTACTACAGTATTCACTTGGAAGAAGGCCAGCTAATTACCCTTCAGCTTACTATTCCGGGGAATGCTCAATATGGAATTTTGTTGTTAAATCCTAACCGTAACTCTCAAGGCGCTTCTATTACTCAGAGAGAGATTAAAACCCTGGACTATATAGCTAATTCCACTGGTACCTGGTATATAAAAATACATCGTTCTTCTGGAGAAGGAGAGTATCAATTGGCGGTTGATAGTACTTCCAATGGTTCCGGAGGAGGAGATAATCATCCACCAGTAATTTCTATGGTTAATCCTGCTTATGATTCTTTAGAGATTAACCATTATGTACCTATAATCTGTAATGCGAGTGACCAGGATGGGGATACGCTTACTTTAAGCTGGACTGCAAACGGAGTAAGCGTTGGTGAAAATAATTCATATTTAACCTGGAGAGCCCCTGCTACTGTCGGAACCTATACCATTACCTGTACAGTGAGTGATGGTAATGGTGGAGAAGATAGTGAATCAGTAAGTATTGTGGTAACTGATGATTCCGGAGGAGCTGGCTCATCTTGCAGTTATAGCTTTTCAAGTTATGATTCTCATTTTTCCTCTACTGGTGGCAGCGAAGAATTTACTGTGATGCCTTCTAGTTCTGATTTCCAATGGACAGCAGTATCCGATGTGCCCTGGGTACAAATTGATTTTGGAGGTACTGGGCCGGGAAATAAAACCTTAGGTTTTTCTGTTCAGAATAATAGTAGCGGAGAAGAACGTACTGGATATATCACTATTGAAGATAAAATACATACTATTACCCAGGAATCTAAAATCGAATTTAATTTAAATTTATCTAATCAAGGAAGAACTCTTACTAGCAGTATTCCAATTTTTGTTGAGGAAAATAAAGTGGGCAATTATATAATTGACCCAGATGGTGATGGGATACATCAGCAATGGGAAAATGATGCAATGGAATATGTTAATCCTTATTTTGAACTTGATGAAGATGAAGATTGGCTTACACATCCAGAACATCATGTAGTTAATTTTGTACGTGTTTTTCCTTATCCATCAGAATATAATCGACAATATCTATTATTCACATATTGTGTAACTTGGAGTAGAGATTATGGAAGAGCAGACTTGGCTGGTCATAACGGAGATGTAGAGAGAGTGATTATGGCTTGGAAAATAACCGACCCAGAGGGGAAAAATCTCCAACTGAAAAAAGTATTTACTTCAGCCCATGGTGGTAAAAACGATCATTCAGCAGTTTGGGATGCCTGGAATAGAAGTTGTTTTACATGTGAAGTTGATTGGAGCCTCATAGATGAAGAAATGTGTGGTCAATTACAATTTGAAAATAATATTCTATTATTGCAGGCCTCTGAAGATAAACATGCTATCTATCCAACCAAAGCCTGTTGTGAAGGTGTAAATCTTCTTGCTCTTGTCCAGGAAGATTGTGGGGGTGGAATTACCAAGCAGTTCGAATGTTATAATGCTGGTGAGCCTGGTACGCATCTTATTAATGATTTAGATGATCCTTCTTCCTGGAAAGGGCTTTCTGAAAGTAAGCGTAATTCTCTTATTAATTTATTCCCCAATGAACAAGTTTGGAGTGGAAATAAAAATCACCCTGATAAATTTTGTGGAGCTTTAGGTTGCAGTGAAGAATCAATGGGAGGATTAGCTTCTCTAAATTCTCCTGGTCGAATTGGAGATAAACTTGAAGGCGTACCAAATATGCTTACTAAAAAACTAACCTGGGATATGGCCACATATCAGGTTAAGGTAAAGACTAGCAAGTTAGGAACTTTACCTAAAGGTGAAGGGACAGATGCAAATGTCTATATCGAATTATTTGGTAGAAAATCTGATGGTAACCTACACACCAGTGGGGAGTTCTTACTCGATACTCCAGGAGTTAACGATTTCGAAAGGGGGGATACTAATACATTTACTGTCATTGGGAAAGAGATTGGAGAACTTGAGCACATCACTCTTCGACATGATAACTTTGGGCTTGGAGCAGGATGGCATTGTGACAATATTGTGGTTAAGAACCAAACCACAGATAGAGAATGGACAATTTCAGTTAATGCCTGGTTAGAAAAGCAAGGAAACATTAATCCCTTTATGACCCTTTATCCCCAGTAATTAAAATTAATATATTTGTTAACTTAGGACTAAAATATAAATCTTTATTTATTTCAAAATATTTATTATCCCTCAGGCTTGGTTTGGGGGATAATAAATATTTTTTATCAGTCTAATTATTAATTAAAGTCTATTTGCTAGGAGGAATATAAAATATGAAGAAATATTTTTTTCTTGTTTTAGTGACCGTTGTTTTCTTTTGTTTCTGCAGTTCTTTAATTAGCGCCCAGGGTACAGATACTACAGAAATACCGGAAGGATTTGTTTTTTATCATTATCAATATGCATATTTTGATATCTCTTTAATTTATCCGGAGAATTGGATTAATTATTCTTCTCAGGAACGAGGAATATTTATTTATACTCCTGATTCTAAAGGAACACTGACTTTTCGGG
>Ga0268278_1002103_pt1 | contig 10757 bp, 10 predicted proteins | sample saktaG_3_FD_190135 | JGI IMG/M metagenome (GOLD analysis project Ga0268278, IMG submission 190135) | Saline water microbial communities from Sakinaw Lake, British Columbia, Canada - sak_2010_1_5_55m | ecosystem: Environmental > Aquatic > Non-marine Saline and Alkaline > Saline ... | reverse complement strand
GCTGGCAACATTGACGCCCTGAATAACGCTGTCTTCCGTTACATTGTAATAGCTGGTTGCCATCCCGGAAACCCGAATGGAGTCAGTCTTGCCATCCTTGAAATAGATTTCCATCATTTTACCGGTGATTTCATCGTAAACACGAATGGAGTCACGGTTGACGACCGACGCCGAATCCATTCTATCATAAGGCAAATAGGCCTTTGATCGCGATGAGGCTACCGCATTACCATAGATAAACAGGGATTGCAGCATTTCATCTTTCAAGTAGAGTTTCATGCGCTCACCGGACAGGTCCTGACCATCACGAAACACCTTTGGTTTTCCCGTCATATCGGCAACTTCCAACGAATCAAAATATTCCAGTTCATCGGAATAAGCGCTAAAATCCTCCCGCCAGATTTTGACATTACCAATGCTGATAAAATGTCCCTGATCTTCATAGCCTTTGATCACATCGCCCTTAATCCGAAAATTTTCCTTTCCTGTAGAATCCAGTTTAATAATGTATGGATTCTGCGATGCTTCGATATTTTCAGAATCGCTGAAATACACAAGACTGTCCCCATACAGCGATGTGTTCCGGCCGGGGTCGTGGATGACGGCATTCTGTAGCGCCACGGCTTTTTTAGTACCAGAATAATAAATCAGGTAATCGGAAATGACACTGCGGTTTTCACCTTTCAGCAACACGTTTCCCCGGGCCTCGGAAATATCATCATCCACATAATGTTTCAATTTTCGGGCTGTTAATTTCACTTCTCCGTCATTGAAACTCGTATTTCCATTAGCAACGATGATTTCATCCGCTGCAAAATAGCTCAAGGTATCGGCCCGTAGAACCTGTTTTTCTTTTGTGACGAAAACATTGCGATAAAAATCCACCCGCTCATCTTTTTCAAACCAGTACGCCAGCTCACAGGTCAAATCAACAACGCCTTTGCGGAAATGGACATTCCCGGTCAATTTTTTCACCGCGATCCCGTTCCGGGTCGTCTGTTCCAGGCGGTTGGCGCCAATCAACCGTAATTTTTCCTTCGGTTTGGCGCTCAGTGAACCGCAGATGGCACTCAAAACAAGGGCGCTCAGGATAAATTTATAACAGGCGGTTTTTTCTTTATTCAAGTCGGGAACTCACTCGCAAACATCAATTAATCGTCGTATAATATACGCATTCTTTTGATTTCTTCTAAAAATAACGTAGCAGAACAGGTGTTAGTTCCGACAATCTGTTTGTTTTTGTTTTGCTTTCCGCTATATTTATCTCTGTAATGAGGCGTTTAATTCCAGGAGTACCCATGAAAAAATTTACATTGCTTTGCGTTATAATGGTCGGCGTTGTTCTGCTGTCCGGTTGTAGTAATAAAAATTACAAAAGCCACTTCGATCTTGGTAAATGGTATTCTGAAAAAGGACTGATCAATGAGGCGATCCTGGAGTTCAAATCTGCCACCCAGGCAGACCCGGATCAGTACAAAGCCCATCACCACCTGGCCATTGCCTATACTAAAAAAGGATGGTACGAATACGCCATCAAAGAAGCCGAAATTGCCTTTGACCTGCATCCTTCTGACGATACATACAAACTCATTCACGTTATCCGTGAAAAACGGACACTGTCGTCATATGAGGATATCATAACCGAAGAATAACATTCCTTTAATTCCTGCCATATTCCCCTTATGAAAAACAGTTCCGGCCAGATTATTTCGGCCAGCCGGCGAACCGATATACCGGCATTTCATGGAGACTGGTTCCATCAGCAGATAGTCCGGGGATTTGTTGATGTACCCAATCCGTTTTCAAATAAAACTTACCGGATTTCATTGAAACCCGATGATATCAGCGCAATTGTATTCTGGTCAAAGGATTATAAAGCATTTATTCCCACTCTTAATAAAATCGGATCACTATACGAACATCGTTTTCTGTTCCATTTTACAATCAACGGATTTCATGACCGGGCAAAACAGCTGTTTGAACCAAATACTCCGGATGTTCAGGCTACAATTCAAACCGCTGTGTTTCTATCACAGAATTATGGCAAAGAGACGGTTCAGTGGCGCTTTGATCCAATCATTTTGTCAAGTATAACTCCCGCAGAAGAACGCATCGCGGCCTTTGCAACTCTCGCAGCTAAACTGGAGGGCGTTGTGACCCGCTGCCATGTTAGTTTTGTCGATCTCTACGGCAAAGTACAGCGACGTTTCAATAAACTTGAACGAAGTGATGATATCCGGTTTTACCAACCACAATTCTTCGAACAGGTAGATATAGCCCGGCAGATAAATGCCATTGCAGAAAATCATGGAATCCGTGTTTTTACCTGCTGCGAAAACAGTCTTGCAGAGGCCGCCAGCATTATAAAAGGCCACTGCATTGATACTGAATTGTTGCAACAATTGTACCCTGAAATTCAGTTCACCGGTCAGTTAAAACCGACCCGTAAGGAATGCGGCTGTTACGCCAGTCATGACATTGGTACGTATAATACCTGTCAGCATCATTGTCTGTATTGCTATGCGAATAATTAGCTATTCCATCGGATATTTAAAATTCCACTGCGCCCGAATGGTATCCATGGTTTCCATAATCGCCAGAGTTTCAGCCAGTGGTAATATGTCACTTTCGGTTTTACCTTTACTTAGACAATCCATGACTTCAATAGCCTGATAGGTGTATCCGTGCCCCAAGACGGGAAATTCTTCAATAATTTCCTTCCCATCGACCGTAATGCAAACATGCTTCAATTGATTCCAAGGTCCATAAATGTGGATAAAACCATTTGTGCCGAAAATAATTGATTCCTTTTTCGTTTCCAGCGTATTTGCAGAAAAAATCGAAGATGTTTGACCACTATCATATTCAAATATGAGAGATTCCTGCTCATCCACGCCAGTCGCACCACGATAACCACAGGTTTTGATCACACTGGGTTGTTTATCGAACACAAAAGAAGCGAAGGAAATTGGATACACACCAACATCCAGAAGCGAACCGCCACCCAGTGCCGGGTTAAAGACACGGCTTTCGGGACCTTTATCCGAACGAAATCCGAAATCTGACTGCAAATAACGAACATCGCCAATCAATCCATCTTTCAGCCATTGCTTCACTTTTTGAAACAGTGGCGTAAAGCGGACCCACATCGCCTCCATTAAAAAGACATGGTTCGCCCGCGCCGCCGCTATCATTTCCCGGGCTTCAATGGCATTCATGGCAAAAGGTTTTTCACAGAGGACGGCTTTGCCTGCATTCAGACACAATAGTGTGTTTTCCTTGTGAAACGGGTGTGGCGTTGCTAAATAAACAGCATCCACTTCCGGACATGCCGCCAATTCATCATAACTGCCGAAATGGATTGGAATATCAAAATCCTTGGCAAATTTATCTGCATTTTCAGGACTGCGAGAACCCACAGCCATCAGCTCGGCATTGTCAAGAAGTTTCAGATCAGCAGCAAATACACGGGCGATACCACCGGTTGCCAGAATTCCCCAACGAACTTTTTTATCCATCGTATTACACCCTCAATGTTCAGTTTTCTAATAAAATTCAGTACCATGTATAGAATAATTATCTTTATTGTTAATCTCAATACCCAAATGGGTATTTGCAATAGTGACACTATTTTTTAACTTAATTCAATATTATGCAACGGCTATCAGTTAATTAACATAGGGGACACAGATCGATGAATGTTCCATTTCCGTTTCAACCCATGCTGACTTTTGGATTTTTATCTATCATGTTACTTATTGGAATTTATCTCAGAAACAAACTCCGGTTTTTCCAATATTTTCTAATCCCTAGCTGTCTGCTCGGTGGCTTATTGGGATTAATTTTTATTAGCACCGGTATTATAAAAATCGGGGCGTCTTCCCTGGAAACATTCGCGTATCATTTTTTTAATATCTCTTTTATATCTGTCGGTTTGTCCAGCAGTAACGAAGACGAAAAAAACGTAATCCGGGGAAAAGACTATATCCGGGGATCGGCTTGGATGGCCATTGTTCAAAGTATCTCCTTTTCTTTGCAGGCCGTGATTGGGGGTGGGATTGTGCTTCTGTTTGGACTTTTCGGTATGAAACTGTTTCCAACCTTCGGTTTTCTCCTTTCTCTGGGGTTTGAAGAAGGTCCCGGTCAGGCATTGTCCTTTGGTAAAGTCTGGGAAACCGTCGGTTTTGAATACGCTGCAACGATCGGTCTGACATTTGCCGCGATTGGCTTTCTATTCTCATTTTTTGTCGGTGTTCCAATCGCCAATTGGGGGATCCGCAAGGGCCATTCCACACTTGCACCGGCCTCATTACCAAAACATATTCTGAAAGGTATTATCCCTAAAGATCAGGAAAAGGAGTCGGCCGGAAATCTGACAATGCATTCCGGTAATATCGAGACCCTGGCGTTTCACGCAGCGCTGATTGGTCTGGTGTATCTACTGGCCTATGGTGTTACATTGCTTCTGGGGAAAATCCTGCCACCCGATGTTGCTAAGATGCTTTGGGGATTTTTCTTTTTCATCGGCATGGCCATCGCATTTTTGGTTAAAATGATCATGAAACGGTTAAAAATTGACCATTTGATTGATTCCGGGCTGCAACGGCGGATTACCGGTCTATCTGTGGATTATTTGATTGTTTCCACTGTAATGGCTATTCAGGTCGTGGTTCTCTGGAAGTATATTCTTCCGGTTTCAATTATGGCTCTGATCGGTGGACTTGTCACGACATTCATCGTCATTTACCTTGGACGAAGACTCTGGGACCATAACATCGAGCGGTCAGTAACAATTTATGGCGCGGTGACCGGTACTGTATCCAGTGGATTACTACTGCTCAGAATCGTGGATCCGGAATTTAAAACCCCTGTGGCCGTCGAGGTTGGACTGATGAACCTGTTTATGGTCCCCATCATTCTGGGGTACGGAATCCTAATCAATGCCCCGCTGTGGTGGAATTGGAGTTTGTTGCTGACTTGCGGTGTTTTTGGGATTGCACTGGTTATTTCTTTACTGTTATTGAAGTTTTTAAAATTAGTCGAAGCACCAAAATTTTAGATAGCCATATTCATTTGAATTTCACCAGGATTTGTATAGATTAGCCACGCTTTATTCTATGTAAAATTGGCTCTATTGATAAAAACCGGTGATTTATATTGAAACCACTAAATCAGATCCTTCGCTTTACCGTAATAATACTGGGATTCAGCGCACCGATATGGGCGTTGAATGAAGCCTATACCGCAGAGGTTCTTGTTAAAAATGAGATGCAATACACTTGCGGAGGTGAGTTTTCGGAAAATAGTCAGACAGCGACCAAAAAACATCAATTTTTCGACAAACTTGGCAATACTATCATCACGGAAAATGTCACCTTTGAAAGTAAAACATTTCAGCCGGTTGAGCTGAAAGTTTCCGACCAGCAAACCGGACGTTTAGAGGAAATATATCTGACAGAGCAGGGTTATAAACTCCGGTACAGGGCCCGGTCCAATACTCCGATTCAGGAAAAAATCATACCTTACAACGGAATAACATTGCACGGGTCATATGTGCCGATGTATATCTCCAATAAAATGAACCGGATAGTAAATGGTGAGATTCTCACTTTTCAGCTGCTGGTTGTAGACAAACTCAACAGTTATGAATTTCAAGTTTGTCAAAATGGAATTAAGACAATTAACGGCAAAGACTATCTTGAGATAATCCTGGAGCCCACTTCCTGGATTGTCAAACAGTTCGTTCCATCCATCAGTTTTTACTATTCTCCTGACAATTATCAGAAAATTGTCCGGTATCGTGGCACAATCGGCCCCCGTAATATTAACGGAAATATCCAAACAGGTGAAATAATATTTTATTACCCGTCTGATTAATCCGGACCAACATCTTTCAATTTTTTTAAACTATTTTAGAATAACCCCTGTTATTCCCTCTACCCTGGCGCCAGTTTAAATGTAATTACATCGCCATCTTTAACGACATAAGTTTTACCTTCGATATGTGTCAATCCCTGGTCATGCATCAGTCTTTCGGACCGGGTCTTTTCAATATCACTCCAATGACGGACTTCCGCCTTGATAAACCGTTCCTCAAAACTACTATGAATTTGAGATGCAGCTTTAACGGCCGATGAGCCGACCGGTAAGGTCCAGGCCTGACATATATTGGATTCCATGGTAAAAAAAGTGATCAGTTTCAGTAATGTATAACCGGCATTGATCAGCCGATTCAAGCCTGGTTCCGAAATATGCCATTCTCTCATAAGCAGCTGCTGTTCACCAGAGTCTAACTCCGCCATTTCCAGATCCAGATTCGCAGACAAGGTCAGAAAGAGATTCCCCGTAGACAGAGCAAATTTATCGAATTGTTCAGTTACCTGTGTTTTTCGACCGGATGTGGCTTCATCCTCGGATATATTTCCCACAATTAGAACGGGTTTATTGGATAACAATGCCAATTCCCGGATAAATGCTTCCTCTTCCGGATGGGCATGGTAATTTTTTGCCGCCTTACCATGCGACAATAATTCACGTAGTTCTTCGAGAACCAACAATGGCTTTTTTAATGTTTGATCACCTGTTCGGACCTTAACATGAATTTTTCGGATTCGGTTTTCAACCGTTTCCAGGTCTTTCAGCAGAATCTCTGTTTCCACGATCTCGAAATCCCGCTTCGGGTTCAATTGAGTATCGATATGTGCCACATTCGCATCCTCAAAGCAACGCACGATGTGTACCAGAGCATCGACGGCCTGAATATGACAGAGGAATTGGTTGCCGAGCCCCTCACCCTTGGAAGCCCCTTTAACCAATCCGGCAATATCCACAAACTGCAGGGTTGTGGGAATAACTTTATCCGGTTGATAGATTTTTCTAAGCAGTTCCAGGCGCTTATCCGGTACCTCGACCACACCCACATGTGGATCAATAGTGCAAAAGGGATAATTTTCCATAGCTACACCCGCATGGGTCAGCGCATTGAACAGCGTCGATTTACCTACGTTTGGCAGACCGACAATTCCACATTTAAATCCCATGTTTCAATCTCCCAATAAATACTAATATTCCATTTCAATGATTAATATAATGAATAATTCACAGTGGAAATAATTTTTCCCCAATTCATTGATTCTGCTTGCGCTATGCTGATAAAATCTTTAAATTTGCGTCCGCCTGAGCAATCAGGTCTTTGAAAATGGAGCCGTAGTTCAATTGGTTAGAGCACTGGCCTGTCACGCCAGAAGTTGCGAGTTCGAGTCTCGTCGGCCCCGCGTTAAATTCCCCGTCAATAACCTCATTTCTCGTCGGAAAAGTACGTCCGTTTTTATCAGAATTTAAAAATCTAAATTTGGACAGGAATGGTCAGAATTGGACAGAAACGGCACAACCACCGCCTAATAGCCGACCTGTGATTGGCCACTTATCTCGGACAGCACTGTCATAGGCAAAAGCATACGGAGGTCCCCTCAAAGCCTCCTTACACACCAGAATTGAACATAAAAAAAGGCCTCAACTGAGGCCTTTTAATTATGCACTTTATGCCTTGTTTTACATCAAACCCTCAAGAGATTCAACCGCTTGTTTATAATTCGCACTTATCAAATCTACATAATAGCGTTCTGTTGTCTTCAAAGATTTGTGGCCGAGAAGGCGAGATACAACATATAAATCTGTCTTACCTTCTTGAATTAACCAGCTTCCAAATGTCTTACGAAGCGAATGAAGATTGGCTCCAGTTATTTTAGCTGTTTTATAATATTCAGCAATCTTATGCGATACAAAGTAAGGTTTATCTGAAAACGGCACTGCAGATCCTTCTTTTTTAATTTCATTCAATATATCAAACAGAACTTTATTCATGGGGATATACCTATTGTTTTCCCCTTTTACTCCGTTAATCATGATTTTCTTTTCATCAAAGTTTACATCATCCCATGTAAATTGCGGATCTAACAATTCATTTCTCCTGGCGCCAGTATGGAGGTAGGCTAGTACCAATCGTAAGAAAGGAATATTGTTATCATCTTTTATTGCTTTAATTAGTCTTTCAACTTCGTTCCTTGTAAGGAATCTAACGGTTATATCCTCTGACTTTGGTAATTTTACGCCATTTGCTGGATTTTTCGTAATGTATTTCCATTCCACCGCTTTATTAAAAACAGCCCTGAGAACTCTTAGTTCAATAGATACTGTGGCAGCTGTCTTGTCTTTTCCCAAACGTTTCTGTTTATAATTACCGATTGTCTCAGCTGTTATTTCGTTAATATATACATCACCTTCCAGAAATTTTTTAAACGCTTTAAACACATATTCTTCCCGATCAATAGTTTTTTGGGACTTATTTCGCTTTGAATATTTTTTATAGTGACTTAGCAATTGAGACCAAAGATATTTTCTCTGTTTCGGATTGCTCAGGTTAAATTTGTCAAAGGCATAATCTGTCTCAATTCCAGCCTTGATTTTTAGAGCATCTGCATAAGAGCAATACACTACTCTTTTCGTCCACTTCTTTTTGTCAGGATGCATATAACCAATTAAATATGCCGGTCCTTTATCCCGTTTAACCTTTTTTATTGTAGCCATATTTACACCTTATACAATTCGTTAATAATAACATCTACCTCGTCACCGGAGATTGGCCTGGTTAGCAACCGTTTTACTGATGAAGCAGGAATCCTGATAGGTGGTCTTTTTGCAGCCATTGACTTAATCGCTATGACTGGAATGTTAAGATCCCGGATCATACGACTAACGGTCCTTTCAGACACCTTCAGGTATTTTGCGACCTCTGCTTTGGTGAAGAGTTTTTCCATGATTCTTATACCATGTATTTTGTGGCTGTTGGTGGGCTGTAGATTTGGTTCATCATGGTTCTTATACCTGAATTACATGTCAAGGTTTACAGAATAAATCGTCTGATAAATCTCGCTCCCAATAATTTTATTCAACCGACCCTGCTTACGTTTTAGATCGCTAATAATATTTTTTATATAGCGGGTCTCTTTTACATTGGAATGGGCCACTCTATCAATCCGTGCAAGACGACGTTTTTCGTTGTCGATCTTGTGGGATAGTTTTGATAGATGATTTTGAATTTTACTTAATTTATTCATATTTAATTCCGTTCGAATTTTAGGAAGGGGCGTTTGCCCCTCCCTAGTTCATCATTTCAAAGAAATAATTCACTCTCACCTTTCCCCTTACAGAGTGGGGATATTAGGTTTCCAACTTTCCAGATCGGCTTTTGTGGCCTCTTCCAGCTCCGAACGTTTAGTATCCAGTTCAGAGTTCCACTTTTTCAGTGTTTTCAACTCTTCTTGAATTGATTCGACCTGGTTCCGGATGGATTGTTTTTTACTAATGTCGTCAGTAGTATTAAACTGTTCCATCAGGTTTTGAACCTGAGTGTTCAAGTAGTCGTACCGTTTCTGGATTCGTTCCTTAGCGGCACTGTGCTTAGTTAAATTGTCAACTCTGGCAATTATAACTTTAGTCCTTTTGCTGCCGTCATAAACGGTTGAATTACTCATACTATCACCTCCTTCCTTTAGTTGCTCCGAGAGTTTTGGTTAAAATTGGCACACCTTGTGAGAGTGAATTTTTCTCCATTTCAATAAGCCTTCAACCATACAATTATCTACAAGTAGTTTTCAGGATTTTGCCGATTTTTTTTATCGCGCCACCTCCCTGTGTGGGGTGACCATAGATGGTTTGATAAACTGCTTGTTCAGAGACATTTAATACTCGGCCAATTTCAGATAACCCCATACCTTTGAAGAAGTGCATTTTCATTACTTTCTTCTGTTTGTCTGTAAGTTGATTTGCAATTATATCGTTGACTCTCGGCAGATATTTCTTGTAATAATTACTGCGATTATCAATGTTTTCTGAAATTGTCTCAGTGAGCCAATTATAATAACCGGCCATATCTTCACAAAGTGATGAAGAACCAACTTCTTTGTTGACGTACGTGGTCTTGTAATTACGCTTACTATTAAGGTACTGTTTGACATCTTGGCAAAGAGATTTACATTCATTTTTCAAAGAACAATTGCGACACAACATTTTTTCTCCGTTGCGTCACGGGCCCGCGACTGATTTTTAGTTCAGTCGACTGATAGTTCATGATTTCAAAAGTGCACTTACAAGTAATAGGTATAACCTGTGAGTAACTTCAGAAATAAATACTGCAGATTTTGACGTAGAGAACGTCTTCTACAATTATTTAAGTTGTATTATAGGATTATTTCAGAAAGGGAGTAAAGTGATTATATATCGATATATTCTATCTGCTTGTTTAAAGCGTAGTTTCCCTTGCGACTGGCAACCTTATTAGGTTGAGGAATGATTATTTTAAAATCAATTTCTCTAAGGTTTTTCAATTTCTTATTTATATCACTTACAATCACTCTTCGGTGCTTATTATCAAAGTCCCATATCCATGTTTGAAGAGCATCCATTTCTTGCCTGCCTGGAGGATCGATACTAATCTCGTCTTCAAAATAATTTGCAAGATAAAGACGATTAAATATATTTTTCAATTCACTTCTATGTTTATCAGGTTTTTCCAGCCAATATTCTTCCTCATTTTTTCTCTCCATAGCTAGATATAATAGTAAAGATGCCTGATCCGGAGATAATTCAATTTGTTTTATTAAATTTTGATTATTACCAATCTGGAAATATGCTTTATCCTTAGGGTCGGAGGGATCTTTTGGTAGAGTAATTTTTAATTTGTTATACTTCTTCATTTC
>Ga0268278_1002100_pt1 | contig 10759 bp, 8 predicted proteins | sample saktaG_3_FD_190135 | JGI IMG/M metagenome (GOLD analysis project Ga0268278, IMG submission 190135) | Saline water microbial communities from Sakinaw Lake, British Columbia, Canada - sak_2010_1_5_55m | ecosystem: Environmental > Aquatic > Non-marine Saline and Alkaline > Saline ... | reverse complement strand
CTCGTCCACCGCACCCGCGCCCTCGACCGCTGGCTCGACTTCAAGAGCCACCAAATCTTCGACGAGGCCATCACCTATACGGCCCTTCAATTCTTCAGCGGCGCCCCCTGCGACGCCATCACCTGCGCCTTTGCCCCCGACGGCAACGCCTCCGCCGTCGACTGGCCATCCGCCGACCGCATCCCGTATGACGAATTGCCGGAAGAAGAGGCGTGGACCCTCGCCCCAGCCGCCGAACGCCGCCTCATCGAACGCCTAAGCAAAAGCTGCAAGCCGCTGGGCGCCTGCTGCAAGGGGATCTTTGTCGGCATTCAAACAAGCATGAACGGTGTGTTTCACCTTACAGAGATGGCAGCAGGAAGATATCGGAATCTGCTTATGGACGAGAACGAGAGTATCGATCTCGAACCAGAACTGATTCATCCGCTGGTTAATGGGCCGGGTGCTCGACGCTATCATTGGCAAACAGGAGACAGCCGAATTCTGGTTCCCTATTGTTCTGAAAATGACCGAGCGGTTCTAATTTCGGAAACCACCCTGCGTAAGCGTTATCCAAAGATTTGGTCATATTTTTGCCGTTACGAGGCGGTTCTTCGGCAACGTGAGAACGGTAAAATGGATGCTCAAGACGGATGGTGGGGATACAACTATCCAAAGAACATTGAGAAACAAATGACGCCTCGTCTGCTTTTGGCTGGCACAGCTCCCGAATTGCGGGTCTCTGCGGATTTTGCAGGCGAAACGGTTCAAGATGATCGTCGCGTTTTCGCAGTCTCTGTAAACGCGGGCAATGACCTTGGGTTCCTCCTTGGATTACTCAATGCGCCAGTTTGTGGCTTTGTATTCAAGCATATTGCGCGACCAAAAGCCGGTGGCTTCTTTGATATTGAGAAGCATTTTCTTGCCCCGCTGCCCATCCCAGACGCCGCACCGGAAGCGCGCGCGCGGAGGTGGGGCGGTGTGCGCGGGAGTTGCAGGAGATGCACACTCGCCGTCGGGACTGGGTTGAGAAACTCGAAAACCGGTTGCGCAGTCCGCAGACCGTCCCGCTGTCGCCCGCGCCGGATCCGGAGTGGCTCGGGGCCGATGTCGGCACGGTCGCGTCGTGGAAGCGCTCCGTCGAGGCGCCGGCCGGGCTTTGCGCCCGCGACCTAACCGCCTGGGCGAAATCCCGTCATGCCGAGGCCTTGCAGGCGCGCCACGACGCGCTCGACGCCCTGTTGCAGCCCGGCGTCGGCTTCGAGGTTGCCGCCAGTGACGGCGAACTGGCGCTGCGCATTGGCGAGCGCGAGGCGGTGCGGCTCTACGACCGGCCCGACACGCCCTTCATCGCGGCCCAATGGCGGCATGCCTTGCGCGACCAGCGCGTCACCGAGGCCTTCGACGCCCGGCGGCTGCAACGGCTTCTTCTTGATCTGCGCACGACCGCCGACGCGCCGCTACGCGACCGCCTCCTCGCCCTCGACGCCGAAATCACCGCCCTCGATCAGACCATTGCCGCCCACGAATCCGCCCTCAACGTCCTCATCTACCGCCTCTACGGGCTCACGCCGGAAGAGATCGCGATGGTGGAGGCGGGGTAGTGATGGACCTAAAGCTGATGCAATGATGAAAGCATTTGCAGGACAGGCAAGAAAAGGTGTAACCTTACAAAGAAACGATTGCGATTTAGGATTACGTTTGGTATAAAGGGGGCATCATGAATGCGGAGTTGTTAAAGCGTTGCGTGCGGGCGATGTCCGAGACGGGGGAAGGAACGCTTTTGCCCTTGTGCCGGAAGATTGCCGAGGGGGAACGGCATAATGGTCACGAGAAGCTGGCCGGTCAACTGGATATGATCGTAAAGCGTTTGGAAAGCCAACCTCTCGCACGAAATATGCGTCCCTTGTCAAGCAGACCCCCGCAAGCAGCGGGGCATCCTGGTGCCGCCGTATTTATCCGTCGTCTCGAAAACGCTCAGTTGCGACATGAAATGGTTCTAGACGAAGCGATTGAGCAGCGTTTTCAGCGCATAGAGAAGGAATATATGGCGCGCGAACGGCTTGCCCGCTATGGCTTGCATCCTGTTCGGAAGGTGCTACTTTACGGACCGCCCGGTTGCGGAAAGACGCTAGGTGCTGAACGCCTCGCCTGGAGTGTGGGCCTTCCCATGCTAAAAGTGAAGATCGACACTTTGATTTCCTCATATTTTGGTGAGTCGGCGACCAATCTTCGAACGGTTTTTGAACAAGCTCATCGGGAACCGTGTGTCTTGTTTATGGACGAGTGTGATTTTATCGCTCGCAGTCGTGATGGTTCGCGAGATGTCGGCGAGGTGTCGAGGATTGTGAACACGCTGCTTCAGTTGATGGAGGAGTATGATGCGCCGGGGTTGCTGGTTGCCGCCACGAACTTGGATGAACTTCTCGATCCCGCGATATTCCGGCGGTTCGATGATGTCTTTGAGATCCGGCTTCCGGGACGGACGGAGATTGTGCGTCTGCTGAAGACAACCCTGAGTGCCATGCCGATTGACCGGCATGTTTGTTGGGATGCTCTAGCCGACAATTTGATGGGCGCATCCGCCGCCACGATTGTCAAGATTGCGCAGGATGCGGCCAAGGATGCTATACTCGATACGGGGTCGGCGTTGCGACACGAGGATCTCGAACGGTCTATTACACGTGCCTACAGACATCCCATCAAGAAGAGATAGGCACCTGATATGCCAAGCACTCCCTTCCCGCATCTTCCGTTTGCCGGTGTAGAGGAAAGCCACGCACGCTTGTACGGTGGCAGCACCCCTTCAGAACAGACTCAGGCAAATAAAATGGATCGCCAAGGTCATGCGAACAAGCTGAAAGGACAGCTCGACCGTTTGAACGCTTGGTGGGCCGAGCAGAAGGAGATGCGCGACCGAGATGGTCTCCCCGAATTGGACGGGGTCGCTTCCTGGGTCAAGATTGATCCTTCCGAACAAAACGCCGAGTTTCTCCGTGGTTTGGGCTTTGAAATCGTCTCCGAGGAGGAGGAAGGTTTTGTGCTGGTAGCGGCCAGTCAGCGAACTTTTGTTGTTAGCGCGCAGGTACTGGATAAATTCGTGGATCTGCAAAGGAAGCGAAACGGCAGTCCTGCCAAGCTTTACGAGATCGGGCAGCCCGAAACCGAGGATGAGCGGATCAAGCGGATTCTTCCTGCCGATCTTTGGGAGCGATGGCGTCAAATCGACGATAATCAGAACTTGATTGTAGACCTTGGTGTCAGTTGTGATGTTAAGCCCCTATCCAAGTTTGATTTACAACGTGAAGATGAAACAGAAGAACAGTTCCAGCATAGAACACAGAAGAGAGAGACAAAGCGCTCAGGGTTCTTGCATGAATGGGAAAAAGTTCGATTGGATCGCGAGAGTATGATCCAAAGATGGGTGACGACGCATGGCGGCGAGATCAAGCAATGTTACGAATCCAGTGAAGTCGATTTTCCCGATTCGTTTACTGTCCGTGTTGCGATCAATGGGCAAGGCTTCAAAGATATTGTGCGAAATTTCAAGTACCTCTTTCAAGTCGAAAATCTGGATGAGATTGATCAGGGGTTTGGGAATGCAGACATTGACAGTGCCATATTGCGGATGCGCGTCATTCCCCCCGACGCGGAAGCGCCATCGATCTGCGTCATTGACAGCGGAATCATGGAGGAGCATAAACTCTTGCGGCCCGCAATCCGCTCCGAGGAATCGCGCAATTTTATTCCTGGAGAATCCGAAAGTGATACGGCCGACTATGTCGAACCTGTCGGTCACGGCACGCCGGTCGCCGGGGCCATCTTATATCCGGACGTCGACTTCACGCAGGACGAGGTTACTTTGTCTGGATTCATCCAGAACGCGCGAATCCTTAATGCATCGAAAATGCTACCAGACGGCGTACAGCCCGCCTTGTACGTTGAGACAATTGTCAAGCACTACCACCGCGCCTATGGAACACGCATTTTCAATCACTCGATAAATGCGTCTGTTCCGTATAGAACGCCGCACATGTCCACTTGGGCGGCCTGCATGGACCGAATCTGCTACGAACACGATGTGTTGCTTGTTCAAAGCGCTGGAAACCTCAATACTGCGAATTCTTCAACACATGGCATCTTAGGTCACTTGCAGGCAGGCCGATCTTATCCCGGTTATCTGCATGAGAATAGCGCACGGATTGCCAATCCGGCACAGAGTTATCAGGCCCTTACGGTTGGCTCGATCGGTGCGGTAGACTATGAGGGAGCCGGCTGCAAGGCGATTGCCGGCCATCTGCAAAGTTCGCCTTTTTCGCGTTCGGGTCCGGGTATCTGGAATTCCATCAAGCCGGAGGTCGTAGCCATTGGCGGTGATCTTATCATACAGGATGCCGATCCGATTAGAGTTGCCACTCACACTGCCGTGAGTCCGCTTATGATCCAGAGTACGCTGCATGGTCGGCCTGCTGTTGGACGAAACAGTGTCGGCACGTCCTTCGCCGCGCCAAGAGTGGCAGCGCTAGCCCTTGAATTGCAGAAGGAGTTGCCGGAAGAATCCGTATTGCTCTATAGGGCATTGATCGCCAATAGCGCAAGATGGCCACACTGGGCGGAAGTATCGGGCAATAAATACGAGGTGCTTAGCCGTATTGGCTACGGCATTCCAGATTGGGAAAGGGCGTTGCATAATGATGCTCACAGAGTCACTTTGATTGCATCAGGCCAGCAAATATGTGCCAGACAAGCCAAGCTATTCCGTATCCCGGTACCGCTGGAACTACGTGCTTCGGCTTTGGATTTTCAGGTCCGCGTTGACATAACCTTATCCTACTCGGCTATGCCACGTCGAACGCGGAAAGGTGCGCGCCAGTATCTTTCCTGCTGGGCGGACTGGAAGTGTTCCGGCAAGAATCAAACCGAAGAGGCTTTTCGTGGCGGTTTGTTTAAAGAAGAAGAACGGGGTAATGAGCAGACCGATTACCTCCCTTGGATGCTACGAAATGACCAACATGGAGTTATTGCTGAAGCGCGACGCAATATCGGAACGCTGCAAAAGGACTGGGCTATTGTCCACAATCATGACTTGCCGGACAGTTTTCTGATTGGCGTGGTCGGCCATCCTGGGTGGGATACAGCCGAATTATATCCTGCGAAATTCGCGTTAGCCGTCAGCTTTGAGGCTGTTCGCGGGCAAGTCGATATCTACGAGCCGATTCGAGTAGCTCTTGACTCGATACGGGTAAGTGCCGCGCGCGTGCGAGTTGATTCGGTCGAATAAGGGTCATGCGGGATCCTCCTTGCGGGTGGCGTCCTCGATGAGATGGTCGATTCCGCCCAGGAAGGGGATCGCCCCGAAGCGTCCTTGCAGGTATCCTTTGTCAATACGCAGGTCGCTGCGCACCTTGAACTCGGCGAGGGAGTAGAGCCGGGTCGCGCCCGTTTCATCCTTTTCGGTGAACCAGATGCCATCCCGCCGCAGAAGCTCAAGATCCAGCAACGTCGACTCGTGTGTCGTGAAGATGATCTGGCTGTTGCTCTCCCGGGCCGCCTTCAGGAAGAACTCGACGAATTTCCGCGCCAGGATCGGGTGCATGCTCCGTTCGAGTTCGTCAATGACAAATACGCCACCATCCGCCTTCACCTTGTAAAGCGCAGGCAACAAATTGAGAAGCAATTTATGTTTGATCTTGCCTCCGATTGACCGTGGGCCGATTTCGGCACGCCCCTGCGCGAGACCCATGGGGCGCCGAGACCTTCGACGCCCGGCGGCTGCAACGGCTTCTCCTGGCTCTTGCGGTGAATGATCTGCGTGCCCCACACCCACACTCACACCCACACACTCACTCACACCCACACCCTCACACCCGAATGACACTTACTTAAGGGGCTTTTGTCATCTTAATCGTAATCCTAATCTTGATCTTAATCTACTGGTGGAGAATGGATTACGATTACGATAAAGATTAGGATTATGATCGGAAGCATCGCTAAAGTATGCGCCATTGCCCACACCCACTTGGAATACGGAATGCCAAAATCGTAACTATTTGTTTACGCGATCGGAAAAACCGTGCTAAGTTTGAGGTCGCGACATGTGAAAGGCCGTGATTCGCTTGGCCGTGATTCGCTTGCCTTTTCTCCTGCGTGTGATGTGACGCGTTTGCTTTCGCTTTCAGAATATGAACTATTCCTACCCGTTTCCGTCCATGCAAAACTCACCCAACCAGACCGGAACGGTGATCCTGCGGGATTCGCCGCCAATCGGTGACTCGCGTTGGCTGGTCTTTGCCCAACCGGTGCGCACGCTCGCGGCCCGCACCGTGGCCGACGTCGCGTCGCTGGTCCGGCACGTCGAGGAAGCGGTCGCGGACGGCCTGTTCGCCGCCGGGTTTCTGTCCTACGAAGCCGCGCCAGCCTTTGACCCGGCATGTCGCACGCACCTCCCGGCGGCCACGCCAACGACCCTCCCGCTGGCGTGGTTCGGCCTCTACCGCGGCGCCGAGGCATGCGACGCTCTGCCGCCCGCCCTGTCACCCCCGCCTGCGTTGCACTGGACACCTTCCGAAACCCCCGACGTCTACGCCAGCCGCATCGCCGCCATCCGCGAGCACATCGCCGCAGGTGATACCTACCAGGTGAATTACACCCTGCGCCTGCGATCCGCTTTTGCCGGCGATCCCTGGTCCCTGTTCCTCGCGCTGGCCGCCGCGCAGCAAAGCCGCTATGCCGCCTGGATCCGTCTCGACGGCCACACCCTGTGCTCCGCCTCGCCCGAGCTGTTCTTCCGCCTCGACGGCGATCGCATCATCTGCCGCCCCATGAAAGGCACCGCCCCGCGCGGGACCACGCCTGCCGCAGACCGCGCCGCCCGCGCCGCCCTCAGACATTCCCCCAAAAACCAGGCGGAAAACGTCATGATCGTCGATATGATCCGCAACGACCTCGGCCGCGTCGCCATCCCCGGCACGGTGCGCGTCCCCCGCCGCTTCACCCTCGAAGCCTATCCAACCGTCTGGCAGGCAACATCCGACGTCGAGGCCCGCACCAGCGCTGGCCTCGGCGAAATCCTGGCCGCGCTCTTCCCCTGCGCCTCGATCACTGGCGCGCCGAAAATCCGCACCATGGAACTGATCGCCGAAATCGAATCGTCACCGCGCGGCATCTATACCGGCGCCATCGGCTATGTCGCTCCCGGCCGCCGCGCCCAGTTCAACGTGGCCATCCGCACCGTCGCGATCGATCATGCCGCGGCGGCCGCCGAATACGGAACGGGCGGCGGGATCGTGTGGGATTCCCGGGCCGACAACGAATATGCCGAGGCCCTCGCCAAAACCCGCGTCCTCGCGGCTCCGCCCGCCGACTTTGAATTGCTCGAAACCCTGCTCTGGCGGCCCGGACGCGGCTTCTTCCTCCTCCGCGCCCACCTCGGCCGTCTCGCCGCCTCGGCCCGACTCCTGGGCTTTTCCTGCGATCCTGCGGCCGTGCGTCGCGATCTCATGACAGCCGTCACCGGTTCCGCCGAACCGGTGCGCGTCCGGCTCACGCTGCCCCGCAGCGGCACTCCCGCCGTTGCCATCGCCCCCGCTCCACCCAGGCCCGTCCGCCCCTGGCGGATCGCCCTCGCCGCGCAACCGCTCGACCCCGACTTGCCGCTGCTTCGCCACAAGACGACCTGCCGGACCATTTACGAAGCCGCCCGCGCAAGCTTCCCCGACAGTGACGACGTCCTGCTGTGGAACACCCGCGGAGAGATTACCGAAACGACCATTGCCAACATCGCCCTCCGTATCGACGGCCGCTGGCACACGCCGCCCCTCTCCAGTGGACTCCTCCCCGGCGTCTACCGCGACCGGCTACTGCGCACCGGCCGCATCGCCGAGCGCATTCTCACCCGTGACGACCTTCGCACCGCCGAAGGCATCGCCCTCTTCAACTCGTTGCGGGGCTGGATACCGGCGGAGATTGCTGAACCAGTAGCATCCCACAGAAATCCTAATCCTAATCGTAATCTTAATCCTAATCGTAATCTCCTGCCCCAGAGAGGATTATGATTAAGATTACGATTACGAATGGCCATTGGTTCCGCAGGGTCTTGCCGGACATTTTTGCATTCGTGCTAGGGTTGGGCCAGGCCTATTTCTTCAAGTGGAACACAACGGACCTGGTCTGGAGCTTGTGGTTATGCAGTCTGGTCACGGGGTATCTGACGATCCTGTCGGCCCTGAGCGGCGGAGCCGCCACCGGGATTCGGATGCTCCGGCAGAAAGAGATCAAGAGGACGCAGTGCCTGCCTGCCATCCTGATTGGACTGGTGGTCGGCCTGTTCTTTCTGGGTTTCTTCTCGCTTCATTTCTGCGGCTTTCACGCGATCCACTCGGTGTTTCTGCGGCAGTTCTTCCCGGTCGACGGCATGCCGAGCGACGGTTTCGGCGCGGCGTTCATGAATCCGCCATTGCTGTGGGTGCTGGTATTCCGGCACCTCCTCCAGCCCTATGGCCTCTTTCTCATTCCGGCGCTCATCGCGGAGAGAAAACAGGTTTTTTCCCCTCTGATGCGGGCGATCGAGGGCGAACGCACGTTTAAGCCAGTCCGCAGTTTCGCGGCGGGCTGGCTGGCCGAGACGCCGGACACGAAGCCTTACGATCTGGGCGAAGCGATGAGCCGGCCCTACCTCAACGTCGTGCGCATGCACCTGCTGATCTTCTTCTTCGCCTTCTGCCACATCCTGAAGATCGAGTCCTTCTTCATCTATGCCGTAGTCTACTCGGTCTACTTCTTTCCGTGGCGGGAAGTGAAGGGGTGGAAGAAAGTGAAGGGGTGGAAGAAAAAGCGGATCTGAGAGACCGGCCACCGGATTTCATCAATGAACATCCAACACTCAACGCCCAACGATCAGCTTGACCTTCGTTTCAGAACGTGCGAAGCGCGGTTTGAAACGTAATGGTCCAAGCTCTGGTTCGCAGATTCTTCATCGCTTCAGGTGGTCGTATTCTGCGTGGGTTCCGATCCAGTACCACAGAATTCCCTCCGGGGACTGAACGCCGACGGCGCGGTAATGGTTACCCACTCGGACGGACCAGTGCCGCTCGACCTTCTTGAGGTGTAGTGATGGATGACGCGGGCTTCTCTTCAGAAGGGCGAAGTTCTGGTCGGCCAACTTCTGAATGTGGGCAGGAAGACGGTGGTAGCACCTCCAGAAGTCAGGGTTGGCATGATAACTCATAACTCCGAACAACGCCCCTGCGCGAGATCTTGGAGCGCCTTGTCGGCAAGGCTTTCAAGTTTGCCGCGAGTCGCGTCCTGCTCAAACTCGCGATCCCATGCTTCAGCATCGAATTCGGTAAACCATGTGCGGAATCTGCCAAGCTCAGGGTTGGGCAGGTGTGCCACTGCATTTTCAATTTCTTGTACTGTTGTCATAGTGATAATGTATCACGAGGCCGTTGATCGGGCAACATCTGGATTCATCTTCTCTGCGAACATTAAATAGGCGTCCAGACGCAATACACCGGTCCGAAGAGCGAAACGGCGTACGATGCCTACAGGGAAAAGCGTACCCTGAAGCCCCATACAAAGTCAAGCTCCCGCTTCAAAAATTCAAAACTTTAATAAAACCAATGACTTACGATGTCTCCGCCCCGCTGTACCGCGCACTGCGCCAGAAAGGAGCAATTCGCCGTTTTGACGTTATGCACGGCTAGGAAGAGGCGGAGGAGGAATTCTGGCAAGGGAGAGGCATTCCGTCCGCCTTTCCCATTATTCAATACCGCGCGGCGCATTCTTCCGGACGCCGCGGCCCTACCGGTTGCTTCGGGCCCCCTTGATCACCACTGATTTCCCCCGCGTCGTCAGCTCACACGCCGGTCGAGCCGAAACCGCCTGCGCCGCGGGCGCTGTCGCCCACGTCGGCGGCCTCTTCGACACCGGCGTGTGTCACGGGCGCCACCACCAGTTGCGCGATGCGCATCCCCGGCTCCACGACAAACGTCGCATCGCCGAGATTGATCAGGATCACGCCGATTTCGCCCCGGTAGCCCGCGTCAATCGTCCCGGGCGAGTTGAGCACCGTCACCCCATTTTTCAGGGCCAGGCCGCTGCGAGGCCGCACCTGCGCCTCGTGCCCCGGCGGCAACTCCATCACGAGGCCGGTCTTGACCAGCGCTCGCTGTCCCGGCTCGATGCGCGCCGGCTCACAGGCACACAAATCCATCCCGGCGTCACCGGGATGCGCATAGACGGGCAACACCGCCTGCGGATTGATTTTTTTGAAACGGACGGTCATCATCATGCTCCCATTGGATTACTTGTCGCCTCTGACCGCCCGGAGGAACCCCTTGGCGGCGGATTCCGCCGATTTGATCGCCTCGACGCTGCCCGCAGCCGCATCCTTGCCCGCGTTGACAGCCGCCTTGCCGGTGTCGAGCACAGCCGTACCGACCTTGGCGACCGCCGTCCCCACCACGTTCAGCAGTTCAACCAGCACTTTGGCAACGGCGTCCTCCGCTTGGATCCCGCCCTTGCTCCGGCCGATAGCCGTCAGCCGCAGGTTAGGCAGCGGCAACGGCACAGCCTGTCCCAACGTCATCTTGGCGCGATACGTAAGCTGTCCATCCCGGAATTCCAACAGATCAATGATCACCTTGCGGGGCTCCTTCTTGTTCTGCGCCGGTTGCGGATCTTTCGGTTTCTCGGATTTCGGCAGCTTGGCGGTCAGCGCCTCGATGTTGCTCTTCCCGCCCGCGAGCTCATATGTCACCTGCGGCTCGATGATCGCCAG
>Ga0268278_1002097_pt1 | contig 10763 bp, 10 predicted proteins | sample saktaG_3_FD_190135 | JGI IMG/M metagenome (GOLD analysis project Ga0268278, IMG submission 190135) | Saline water microbial communities from Sakinaw Lake, British Columbia, Canada - sak_2010_1_5_55m | ecosystem: Environmental > Aquatic > Non-marine Saline and Alkaline > Saline ... | reverse complement strand
CGAAGCTTTGGAATACGGCATGCCGCCGACCTGCGGGTTTGGCTTTAGCGAGCGGCTGTTTGCCTTTTTAATGGATAAACCCATGAGGGAAACTCAAATTTTTCCTTTAATGAAACCAAAAAATTAATTATCAATTGTCAATTACGAATTATTAATTATATATGGATTTGGGAATAAACAAAGAACAAGCCGGGGAATTACTGAATAAGCATATAAAAGATGACATCACCAGAATGCATTGCTGGGAAAGCGAAGCCATAATGCGGGCATTAGCTAAGCATTTTAATGAGAATGAAGACGAATGGGGGATAATCGGCCTGCTTCATGATATTGACTGGGATTTAACCAAGAATAACCCAAAAGAGCATACAGTTAAAGCTGTAGAAATTTTAAAACAAGCCGGTGCCAGTGATTTTTTAATTAAAACCATAGTTTCCCACGGTTATGGTAGCGAGCTTTGCGGGACAAATCAGGACAAAGTAAGGACCACAAAAATTCAGCATGCCTTGGCCGCGGCTGAAACCTTAACCGGCCTGATAATCGCCACGGCCCTGGTCCAGCCAGATAAAAAATTAGCCAGCGTAAAGCTTAAATCTTTAAAAAAGAAATTTAAAACTAAGGCTTTCGCCGCTAAATGCGACCGGGAAATTATTAAAGAATGCGAAGCCATGAATTTGCCTCTTAATGAATTTTTAGATATAGGCCTAAGAGCCTTACAGGGGATTAGTGATAAACTAGGATTATAATTTTTATTAGCAGAGCTGACAGCGGGTCTCCGTACCCGCTGGACAACCTTTCATTTTTAAACCACCGAAGGTATGTCGCAGGTGTGGAAACCTGCGACCAGCTATTCTTATATTATGAAAATAGTTATCTGCGGTAGTATGGCTTTTTCTAGAGAAATGGTTGAAATTGCCGAAAAACTTAAACAATCTGAACATGAAGCCATCCTCCCCCGTAATACAGAAAATTACGCAAGTAGAAGTTTAAAAGAAGAGATTGGTTCTGAATCAACTGAAAACAAAATAAAACATGATTTAATCAGGGAGTATTATAACGAAATAAAAAATTTTGATGCGGTTTTAATAGTTAATAAAGATAAAAATAATATTCCTGGTTATATCGGCGGCAATGCTTTTTTAGAAATGGGTTTTGCTCATGCTTTAAATAAGAAAATATATCTTTTAAATGATATTCCGGAAATGATTTATACTGATGAAATCAAAGCTATGCAGCCGATTGTTTTAAGGGGGGATTTAGATAAAATAAATGACTGAAGATAAAAATCTAAAAAAAATTCTGAATTTTCTGCATCAAATAGGAAAATTAAAAGAAACCTACCGCTTTGGCGAATCTAAAACTTTAAAGGGGGATTCCAGCGCTGATCACTCCTGGCGATTGGCTTTAATGGCCGCAGTGATAGCTAACGAATTAAAATTAAACTTAGATATGGAAAAAGTCTTAAAGATTGCTTTAATCCATGATTTGCCCGAAGCCATTACCGGCGATATTGATGCCAGACTCATTGCGCAAGGTAAAGTCACCAAGGAAGAGAAACACCGAAAAGAAAAGGAAGCGATGGAAAAAATTCAAAAATCTCTGCCGCCTAAAATAGGTAAAGAAATCTACAGACTTTGGCAGGATTATGAAAAAGGAGGAAGCAAAGAAGCAAAATTCATTAAAGCCCTTGATAAAATAGAAACCTTGACTCATTTTACGGGAATAAAAGCCCCTAATAAAATTGACACTCCTGAGCTTCTTGTTGTCTACGGAAATAAGGAAGTGAAAAATTTTCCCCAGCTAGAGAATATGTTTAAATTAGTTAAGAAAGAAATAAAAAAAGATTTTAAGAAAAACGGCGTCCCCTGGAAAAAAGAATATAGTATTTAATTTTTTATATTATAATTTAATCTTATGCTGGACATAAAATTCATCCGCGCCAATGCGGCCAAAGTTAAGGAGGCGGCTAAAAATAAAAACATCAAGGTTGATGTTGATAAGTTGCTTAAGATTGACGAGGAAAGAAGGGGAAGTCAGGCTAAAATTGACGAATTAAGGACTAAACGCAATGAATTGGCTCACTCAACCAAAGGAGGAAAGCCAACGCCAAGCCAGATTACCGAAGGCAAAAAGTTAAAAGACGAAATCGCCGGCCTGGAAAAAAAATTTGGAAAAATCGAAGGGGAATTCGAAAATTTAATGGAAAAAGTGCCTAATCTTTATTATCCGGAAACGCCTATTGGCAAAGATGATTCGGAAAACAAGGAGATTGAACGAACAGGGGAGCCGACGAAATTCAGTTTTACCCCGAAAGACCACGTAACTTTGGGTAAAGAGTTAGACATTCTGGATTTTGAAACTGCGGCGCAAGTTTCTGGCGCCGGATTTTTCTATTTAAAAAATGAACTGGCCTTGCTCGAATTTGCTTTGATTCAATTCGCTTTGGAGAAATTAACAAGCAAGGGTTTTATCCCTTTTTCTACGCCCGACTTAGCTAAAAGTTTTATCATGAACGGCACTGGCTATAACCCGCGCGGCAATGAAGACCAGATTTATGAAATTAAAGGTGAAGACACTTCTTTAATCGCGACAGCCGAGATTACTTTAGGCGGCTATTTAGCCAATAAAACATTAAAGGAAGAAGATTTGGATATAAAATACGTCGGTTTTTCCCATTGCTTTAGAAAGGAAGCCGGGGCTTATGGCAAAGAATCCCGCGGCCTTTACCGCGTACACCAGTTTAGTAAAGTGGAAATGTTTGTTTTTGCCCGACCGGAGACTTCGGAAAAAATGCACCAGGAAATGAAAGAAATCGAAAAAGAAATCTATACCGAACTGGGTATTCCTTTCCGGGTGATGGAAATCTGCACCGGGGATTTAGGCGGGCCAGCTTACCGCAAATACGACCTGGAAGCCTGGATGCCAATGAAAAACGACTGGGGAGAAGTCACCAGCTGCTCCAATTGCACTGATTACCAAGCTCGGCGCCTAAATATAAAATATAAAACCAAAGAAGGCAAAATCGAATATGTCCATACCTTGAACGGCACAGCTATTACTTCCAGCCGTGCACCCTTAGTAATTTTAGAAAACTTCCAGCAGGCCGACGGCTCGGTTATTATTCCAGAAGTATTGAGAAAATACTTACCGGGAAAAATGAAAGTTATAAAGAGGAAATAAGTATGATTTTAATTTCTATCGGCGTCACCACTTTTTATTTAAGTTACTTAGTTTTTCCTTTCTTAATTTATATAATTTGGCAGTACCAGAAATTAAATAAAGCAGTAACTGCAGTTTTAATCCTACTTTGTCTAGCCCTTATCTACGCTCGTTTTATTGAGCCAAATATTATAAAAATAAGACGCCATAAAATAAAATTAGCTAAGATAGGAACAACTCCATTTAAAATAGTGGTCATATCCGACTTCCATATCGGTCTGTTCACCAAAAGCTTTTTTCTTAAGGGGGTGGTTAAAAGAATAAAAAAACTTGAATTTGATCTTATCCTTATCCCCGGAGATTTTGTCTGGTGCTTACCAAAAATAAAAATAAGAAAAAAACTGGCTGCCTTAAGAGAATTGTCGGCTCCGACTTTTGCCGTTTTGGGTAATCACGACTGTGGGGCCAAGGGAGAAAAAGACGTTTCTGGAGAATTAGAAAGAATTTTGACGGATTACGGCTTAAACATCATTGATAATAAAATTGAGGAAATAAAAATAAAAGGGCAGGGGATTAAAATAATCGGGTTAAGTGACATAGAAACAAGGCACCCTGATTATAATTTAATAAAGAATCTTTCCGGCGCTAATATTAATATCATCTTGGCGCATAATCCTGACACGGCTTATGAATTTCCTTCTTATGATATGGATCTGGTTGTCTGCGGGCATACTCACGGCGGGCAAGTGAGAATTTACCCTTTTTATAAATACGCTTATAAATATATCTCTCAAATGAAGCACGATTTTGACAAGGGTTTAAAAAATTTTAGGGGAACAAAAGTTTTTATCAACACCGGCGTGGGACTGGGTGGCCTGCCGTTTAGATTTCTAATGCCGCCGGTGATTGATGTTCTAGAAATAGAATAAAATAAATATGAAAAAAGAAGTTAAAATTGCTGGTGCTGGTATTTCTGGCCTTACAGCAGCTATTATTTTAGCCAAAGCCGGATATAAAGTTAAAGTTTATGAAAGAAATAATGTTATAGGAAAAAGATTTAATGAAGACTTCCAGGGTTTAATGAACTGGGGATTTAATGAGGATGTTTTGGATTTTATGAAAAGAATTGGGCTAGAAACAAATTTTTGGAATAAGCCAATGAATTATTTAGATATTTTTGGACCTGATAATTATAAAGGTAGTTTTAAAATGGGTAAACCTTTTGCCTATCTAGTGCAAAGAGGGGTGGGGGAACGGGCCTTTGACCAATCCTTAAAAAATCAAGCGATTAAAAATGGGGTGGATATTATATTTAACACACCTAGAAAAGCAAGCGAGGTTGATATTATTGCTACCGGGCCGAATTTTGATGGTGTTACCGACGCTATGGCCTCAGGTTATACCTTTGAGACCGATTCTTCTGATATTTCCGCGGCCATTCTTGATGATGACTTAGCTTATGACGGCTATTCTTATTTCTTCATCGCTGATGGGCACGGGACAATTGCCACCTGTATATTTGGTAATTATAATAAGATTTCAGAATATTTGGAAAAAACTTACAACTTTTTCGAAAAAAATTATTCTTTTAACGTTAAAAACAAACGAAAATTTTCTGGAATTGGAAGCTTCTATTTACTTAAAAGCGAGAAAAGATATATAGGGGAGGCGGGCGGTTTTCAAGATTTTCTCTGGGGTTTTGGTATGAGGTATGCCATGATTTCCGGCAGTTTAGCTGCCAAAAGCATTATTGATAATAAGGACTATGCTAAGTTGCGAAAAAAAGAATTGGGCGGTTTGTTAAAAACGTCAATCGTAAATAGATTTTGGTTTTCTTTATTAGGTAGATACTCATACAAACGTTTTATCCGATTGCTTAAAAAATATAATGACCCCATAAAATTTTTTACTATTGCTTATAGGCCTAATCTGATTTCAAAAATACTTTACCCGATAGCTAAATTATATTTTGGAAAATATATTAAAGATAGAACAAGCAAATAATCTTTATCATTTTATAATATGCCGAAGAAAATAAAAATTGCCTTGCTGGCTGGCGGTTGGGCAGGGGAGAGGGAAATCTCCTTAAAAACCGGGGAGCAGATTTATAAAGCGCTTGATAAAAAGAAATATCAGGTTTTTAAGTATGACCCGAAAAACGATTTAGGGAAATTTTTTAGCGATGCTTTAAAGAAAAAGTTTAATTTAATATTCCCAGCCCTGCATGGCCCTTTTGGCGAAGACGGAAAACTGCAGGGCCTGCTGGATATACTGGGCATTCCTTATTTATTCTCCGGCTGTTTGCCAAGCGCCTTAGCCATGAACAAATATAAAACTAAAGTAATCGTAGAAAAAGAGGGGATAATAATGGCTCGCGATATTCTAATCAAAAAAAAAGAAAAATATAACCTAGACAAAATCATTAAAAAATTATCTTTGCCCATTGTTATTAAGCCGTCCGAACTTGGCTCATCAGTCGGCATGTCTATTGCTAAAACTAAAAAAGAATTAGAGAAGGGGATTAGAACCGCTTTCCGATATGACCGGGAAGTATTGCTGGAAAAATTTATAAAGGGACGGGAGTTAACTGTACCGATTATGGGTAATAACCCGGCTCGCGCCCTGCCTGTGATTGAAATAATTCCGCGCGTTTCCACTTGGTTTGATTATAAAGCTAAATACGAAGTCGGGGGCAGCGAAGAAATCTGCCCTGCCAGAATTCCGGAAAAAATAAAGAATAAAATTCAAACGATTTCTTTAGAAGTTTATAAAATAATTGGCTGCAAAGATTTGGTCAGAGTTGATTTTATCTGGCAGAAGGGGAGCGACAAGCTTTATTTTTTAGAAATAAATACAATCCCGGGCATGACTGCCACTTCTTTAGTCCCAAAATCCGCTAAAGCCGCCGGAATGACCTTTAGCCAATTCTTAGATAAACTAATCGGCCAATCCCTTAAACAGGAATAGCTTCTTGTGGGTTTAAACCTTTCATAGGAATGTTTAAAAATTAACAAACGTATCGAACATGTACAAAAGGAGGAGAAAAATTGATTACCATGACAAAAATCTAACTAACCCGTTCTTTCATCGCCGACGAAGGAAAAGGATAAATTTCTCCATCGGCTGGTCAGGAAAAAGAAAACTAACGGCTCTTTTAATTTTAATACTGGCTGGCGGATTGATTTGGCTTACTTTCTCTCTATCCATTTTTTCAATCAACAATATAACCGTTACCGGGGCGATAAGGATTCCGGCGGGGGAAATTGAAAACCTGGCCTGGCAGCAGGCGAGAGAAAAAAAATTTATATTCTTTCCCCAAAAAAATATTTTTACCTTCAGTAAGAAAGAAGCAAGGAAAAAATTAGAGGAAAGCTATTCTTTTGAAAAGCTCATAATTAATAAAAAACTTCCCCATACCTTAATAATTGATATTCAGGAGAAGTCATACGCTCTTATCTGGTGCGAGGGGGAAAAATATTATTATGCTGATATCGACGGTTATCTGATAAACGAGGTAAACCCCCTGGAGATTAAGCAAAAAAAATATCCGATAATCCAAAATCAGGGCGAGGGGAAAATAATTAATGATCCCGCCGGCGGGTTAGGTAGAATTGACATCAATGAAAATCATATAAATTATATTATAAATCTCTCTGACAGGTTTCTGGCTGGAAAAAATAGGGAAGGGGAGGAAGGGGGAAGTTACGAGGACTTAATCATTGAAAAATTTATCATAGATAAAGACGCCAATACTGTAAAGATGGCCTTAGCTGAGGGTCCGACGATATATTTTAATACCAATGAAGATCAGGAGAAGCAGATAAATAAATTATTAGCCATAAAAGAAGAAACATTAAAAAATGATTTTAAAAATAAGAGTTATATAGACTTGAGGTATGGAGATCGGGTTTATTACCGATAAGTCTAAGCTATAATATTTTTTGTTTAATATTAGCTAAAATAGCTAAAATTAGCCAAAAATAACGTATAGGAAAAAACTATCCGGGCACAAAAAATTTCAATTAGAAATAAAAATTCCTTATACCAAAAAAATATCACTTATAATAAAAATTTAAATCATAGACTAAATAAATCCCGCACCTTTCCAACGAGGTATTCGGGAAAGGTGCGGGATAAATTATTAAATTAGAAATTTAAAATTTTTGGCAAGAGACGATAGAAGATACCATAAAAATTTTAAATTTTAGTACATTTATATGGAAAAGACGTTTAAACTCTTATTTATCCTGGCGGGCCTAGTCTACGGCCTGTTATTTATCGGGGTTTTCCTGATATTTTTAAAAATTTTATTATTATTCACGCCGGAGATAAATATAATAGGGTTAACGATTACTTAAAGAATAAAGAAGGCATAAAGCCGGGTATTAACTTATTGACTTTAACCTGCCAAAAGATATATTGTAGATTATAGGTTAATTAATCTACATTATGCGAAGTATTATCAACCCTTAAATTAAGGCCGATGGGCTGCCTTTATCCTCTCCCCCAATATGGAAAAGAACAAACCTATAATAGAATATCTAAATGACTTTCTCGATTACACAGAGATAGAGAAGGGGCTTTCCAGCAAAACGCAGGAAAACTATACCCGCTTTTTAAATAAATTTTTCAAATGGCTAGAAGCGAACAATCTGGTCGGCTTAAAACCGGCCACCCTCTCCCCTATCCATATCTCAAAATACAGAATTTTTCTGGCTCGGCATATTGATCCGCGGACGAAAAAGGCTTTAAAAAAAACTACGCAAAATTATTATTTAATCGCTCTGCGCTCGCTATTGGAATTTTTCGTGGAAAAGGACATTGCCGCCCTCTCCCCTACTAAAATTAAACTGGCGCGGGATAAAGCGGACAGAGAAATAAAATTCTTAACCCTGGACCAAGTTGAAAGGCTGCTTCTTGCCCCGGATACGAAAACCGCCATTGACCTAAGAGACCGGGCGATTCTGGAAACATTTTTTTCCACCGGGCTGCGGGTAGCGGAATTAATAGGCCTAAACCGCGACCAATTGCGGATCAAAAATTCCACGCAGGATTTAGAAATTTCTATTTTAGGCAAAGGCAATAAAGTAAGAACGGTTTATTTTAGCCAAAGGACGATTGACTCCCTAAGGAAGTATCTTGAGAAAAGGCAGGATATGGACGAGGCCTTATTTATTAATTATAAGCCGGGAATAGCCAAAACTGATAAATCACGGCGCCTGACCGCCAAAAGCATTGAAGATATTGTTAAAAAATACGTAAAAATCGCCGGCCTGCCTGTTATGGCCACTCCTCATACGATAAGGCACTCTTTTGCCACGGATTTACTTGCTCAAGGCGTGGATTTGCGCCTAGTCCAGGAATTCTTAGGCCACCGCAATATAGCGACGACGCAGATTTATACTCATGTTACCAATAAGCAGCTTCGCGACGTCCACCGCCGGCTCCACAGCGGGAAAAATTTAAAGAAATAAAAAGAGGAGAAAGCATATGATATCGCTTCCTCCCCTGGTATAGGCTATCGGTAGAGAACGGGGGGTTAAGGTTATTGTCTTGATACGATTTCGATTATCTGATTCTTTTGTGTTGAATCTTACTACCACCTTGTATGTCTTGAAACTGCAAAAAAAACAGAAACCCGTTCTTTCGTGACCCAAATGAATAGGGCCGCCCGATTCTTATACCTTTCTTCAAAGAGCATGAGAAGGTCCTTAGACGGTTTGTGGACATTGCCTGAAAGGGCAACATCTTTACCAACAAGGTTTTTTAAGGAATAATATTCCATCCCTCCTCATATAGTTAGGACCCGCCAACCACCTCTGAGCACGCACATAAGATGTGCTATTATTTGGAGCTTAAAGCTAGCCCCTTTATGCCAGAATCGGATTGCCCCCCATACTCTTGTATTTTTATTCTAACAAACTTTTAAAAAAAGTCAACCCCCTTTTTTGCAATAAAAAACCGCTTTAAAATTTTATCTTTTTTTAATATTCTGATATTTCTTTCAACTTGTTTGTAAAATTGCGGGTAATGCTGGCGATTAATCCAATGCCCTTTATAAAACTGCCTAAAGGGCATTTTTTGATAATGGGCGGCTTCATGGCAGAGAGTGCGCAGGACAGAAGAAATTTTTTTGGGCTCGCGCTTTCTTGGTGTAAAAATATCAATCGTTATCAGGCCGGTTTTTAAATTAGTCCGGCCAACAATAAAACCGCGCTTGGGGTTAACGCGGGCAATTCTCCTCATTGGCCGGAATTTTAATTTATCTGCCTGCAAAATTCTAAGGGCGTAATCGCAATATTTCTGCGCTTCTTCTTCATGAGTCATAATAATTTTAATTTAGCTCATGCATTATGTAGGATTTGTAATTTGTAAAGGATTTGTAATTTGTAGGATTATGGCAAATACTCTAACGGATTAACCGGTATGCCATCCAGCCGGACTTCAAAATGAAGATGCGGACCGGTAGTTAGGCTCCCGGCTCCGGGCGTGCCCGGCATTCCCCCGCTTCGGCCTATGGCCTGGCCCTGGACAACATATTCGTCTTCCCCTACATAAATCCCGGAAACATGGCCGTAAACGGTTGATAAGCCGTCGCCGTGGATAACCATAATATAGCTATAACCCCGACCGGCGTCTTTAGCCCGGGCCACATATCCGGAAGCCGCGGCTTTTATGGTTGAGCCCTGGTTGGCCCTGATATCAATGGCCGGATGCTCAAAAATATACCGAAAAGGGTAATCAGGATCATGGAAATAAGCGGTAATGGTATTTTTCGGCACCGGCCAGATCAAACCATTATCATTAAATTGCAGTTCCTGGCCGGACATTTTAGCGATTTTGGCACGCACTGATTTTTCTAAGCTGACAATGTCAGCCGCCGCCTGTTCCTGTTCCTGCTTCGCCTGAGCCAGGAGCCGTTGGTATTCCTTTTCCGAACCTTTAACTTGCGCCAGAATAAATGTCTTGTTGCCCTTCTCCCCCTCTAAAGTGTCTTTCTTCTCCGCTAATTTTTTCTTTAAATCTTCAAGCTCTTCATTCTTATCTTCTAAAACCAATTTGCTTTTTTTCAGTTCATTCTTATATCTTTTCAAAGTATCCAAACTCTCCCCTATCCCCTCGTTAACATCTTCAAGATATTTAAGCTGGCTGATAAAATCAGCCAAAGAATTATTCAAAAGTATTATTTCTAAAGTCGTTACCCGGTTTTGTTTATAAATTAGTTTTAAAACATTGCCTAAGTGATCCTTTTCTTTATTTATTTCCTTATCTTTATTGCTGATTTCCAAATTAACTTTTTTTATTTCCAGATTAGTCCTGTCCATTTCCGTTTCCACGCTCTCAATATCCAGCTCGGCTTTAACCAGGCGGTTGCCTAAAATGGAAAGCTGATTATTTAAACTGGCCTGCTCCCTCTGCTTTTGTTTAATTGATTGGGAATAAACTTCCTGTTGCTTCTGTATTTTCTCCATTTCTTGCCTTTTTGCTTGTATTTGGCTGTTTATTTCTCTTATTTCCTCATTCACAGCTTCCTCGTTTTGGCTATAAACAAAAACCGAGGAATTTAAAAAGATTCCCAAAACAAAAATAGGAATAATCAGTTT
>Ga0268278_1002094_pt1 | contig 10785 bp, 11 predicted proteins | sample saktaG_3_FD_190135 | JGI IMG/M metagenome (GOLD analysis project Ga0268278, IMG submission 190135) | Saline water microbial communities from Sakinaw Lake, British Columbia, Canada - sak_2010_1_5_55m | ecosystem: Environmental > Aquatic > Non-marine Saline and Alkaline > Saline ... | reverse complement strand
AGATTAGTTGTTCCCCCATTCATCGGCTCTATCTTATCGGTATTCACCTCAGAAAGTTGACCAACATAATCCAAAATTTGAGGTAAATCTTCATTTATCTTTGTTTTTTCTTCTTCGGTCAGTGTTAAATGAGCTAGCTCCAATAAATGATTGATTTCCTTAAAATCCATAATTAAATCATTTTTAAAAACTCTTTTTCATCAATAATTTTAATTCCTAATTTTTTAGCCTTCTGATACTTAGAACCAGGATCTTTCCCAATAACTAAATAATCGGTCTTTACAGAAATGCTTTCACCAATCTTTCCCCCTTCTCTCTTTATTTTCTGCTTTGCTTCTTCTCTTGTCAATGATTCCAGGCTGCCAGTAAAAACAAAATTAAGATATTGAAATTTTGTCCCCTTTTCCGAAGTTGAAGAAATTAATCTTATTTCCTTATCCTTGAGCTTTTGCAAAAAATCAATGTTTCTCTTTTCCTGAAACCATTGATATATTGTCTCTCCCACTTTAGGACCAATAGAAGGAATATTTTCCCATTCTTCTTGACTGATTTTAGGAGCAATCTTGATTAGTTCCTTAATCTGTATTTTTCCTCCTTGTTTTTTCTCAATATAGTTCATTAAAAGAAGGGCAGTTTCTTTTCCTATATGACGAATATTTAAAGCATAAAAAAAATTAGAAGGAATAACATTCTTTGCCTTTTCAATAGCAGCAATAACATTTTGGCCTGATTTCTCCCCGTATCTTTCCAGTTCTGCTATATCACCTTCCTTCAAGTCAAATAAATCTGCTGCATCTTGGATTAAGCCTTCATCTATCAATCTGTTAATTAATTTTGGCCCTAATCCTTTGATATCAAAAGCACCTTTCCCAATAAAATGATAAATGGATTTCTGAAAACGAGCTGGACATTTTCTATTAGGACAACGGACAATAATCCCGCTTTCATCTTCTATGGTTGGTGTTCCACAAACTGGGCACCGGGAAGGCATTGGAAAACTTTTCTCCTTCCCTGTTCGTAATTCTGATAAAACCTTAATTACTTTAGGAATCACATCACCAGCCCGGCTGACAATAACAGTATCGCCTATTTTCAATCCTAGTCTCTTAATCTCCTCCTTGTTATGAAGAGTGGTCCGACTAACTGTGGTCCCTTTTAATTGTACTGGCTTCAATATTGCTACTGGAGTAAGAGCTCCCGTCCTTCCCACCTGGACAATAATATCCCTGACTATGGTAGTGGCTTCCTCAGCAGCAAATTTATAAGCAATTGCTCCCCGGGGTGCTTTCCCTACTGTTCCCAGCATATTGAAATATTGATTGTTATTTACCATTACTACCACCCCGTCAATTTCATAAGGAAGCTTTTCTCTTTTCTTGATCATCGTTTGATAATAGCTAAAAACACCTTTCAAGGAATCCGTTTTCTGATTGTCTTTTAATGATGTTTTGAAACCTAATGAACGAAGGATTAAATGCTCCTCTTCATGTGTCTTTTGTCCTAAATCAGTGATTAATTCATAGATATAGGAATCCAAATGACGGGAAGCGGTAATTTTAGGATCCAACTGACGCACTGAACCAGCCGCAATATTACGAGGGTTAGCATAGAGAGGCAAGCCCTCCTTTTCTCTCTCTTTATTCAGACGCTGAAACTCTGCTTTACCCAAAATTATCTCCCCTCGTACTTCTATCTGTTGAGGAAAGTTTTTCTGAAACCTCTGAGATATTTCTTTTAAGCCAAGCTTTTGTAAATTAGCTACTATCTCCTTAAGATCTAATAAACGTAAAGGAATTGATTCAATGGTCTTAACGTTTTGTGTTATATCCTCCCCTACTAATCCATTGCCCCGAGTGGAACCAATATTAAGAATCCCCTTTTCATATTGCAAGGAAATAGCCAAGCCATCGAATTTATGTTCACAATAAAACTCTATCTTTACCAAGGAAGGAAGAATCCCTTTAATTCTCTCATACCAATCCTCCATATCTTTTTCTGAAAAGGCATCATTCAAGGAAATCATTGGTACTTTGTGAGATACTTTCCGAAAAAAATCTAACGGCTTCCCCGCCACCCTTTGGGTAGGAGAATCAGAGGTAATTAAGTCAGGAAACTTTTGTTCTAAGTCAAACAGCTCTTTTTTAAGAGAATCGAGAGCGGCATCAGAAATCAATGACTTATTCAGAACATGATAGGCATAACGGTACTGACGAATAATCTTCCTTAATTTGGCTATTCTTTTTTCTGCTTGGGATTTAGTCATAAAAAATATCAAACCTAAAATAGGATAAAAAATAAAAAAATATTAAACGGGAATAGATCTAACAACAGACAGGGCAAACTACGGTAATAATACTTGAAAATTAATTTTCATTCCTCGGGCAACGTTAGATTCCTCTGGGGTAGCCTTATTATACCCCAGTGTGGAAAGATAAGAATCTTCACTGTAGAAAGAAAAGTGGGTATCATCAGAACGTTTAGAAGTTCCATTATCCATATCAAAAACGGGTTCTAATTCCTCATCCTTCTCTAAAACCAATGTCCAATAAAGTAATCTCTCCATCTCTGAATCGGCTGCATATAGCGCCTTGGTAGATTCAGAAGACTGGTAAGCCAATTTTAAGTCGCGGGTGGAAATAATAATCAAAGTCATTCCCATTACCAGTACTGCCGAAAGAAGTAAAATACTTAGTAGAAATACTTGCCCTTTAGATTTTTTCTGAAACCGTAGCATATTCATTTTAATTAATTTAATCCTCTATTTCAAATATTACCCGAGGAGTAACAGCTGTTTCAATGTCAAACCCATACTCTCTCCCTCCTACAGTTGATATCACTTTAAAAGATATTGTAACAAATGCTTGCGAATCAGATGTTTGAGATTCAAAGTCAAATTTACCATTTTCTATCTTTACCTCGGGGGGCAAAAGAGGAAGTAAGCCGCTATCCATAAAATCTCTTTTAATAGTATTATCAGTAAAAGAGTATGTTAAATCTTTCCACTCTCCTTTATAAAAATACTGGAAATCTAATTCATTATCGCCGCCAGTAAAGTCTTTACCCATTCTAATGGTTTTACTCATTGTATCCAAGGCGTAACGAACCGATTCTTCATTCTGAAGCAGGGCATATGTTATTCTTTCCGCCCTCATTGCACTAACATAAATCTGAGAAATAATAACCATTGTTATAATAAAGATACTGGTAGCTACCAGGGTTTCAATCAGAGTAAATCCCTTGTTTTCTCCATTTAATCTCTTTGGAATTTGTAGAAATTTATGAAACTTCATTGTTTTTATCAATAAAAAGCAGGTTAGATATTAATCCAGTTAAATAAGTGGTCTTCAGCAGTAAAAGAATATGGATGGCCTCTTGTCTTCCAGCTTACCGTGCACTCCACTTTCAAATGAACATCGGGATCAATCGGGGTAACAACAATTTTACGAGTGAAAGTAACATTATTGAGATCAAAATTGTCCTCTTGATCAACTATTCCTGATGCCCAGTCGTCCACTTCGATATCATGAAGAATTTTGAGAAAATTACTATCCCGAACTTTTCTTACTCCTTCTAATTTTTCCTGAGCTAGAAAACTGGCTACTAAGCGATCCTGAATAACAGGAACACTGGCTAATGACCTACTCACCAAAGCAAAGGCAGACAAGACGCCCACTAAAAGAATAGAGATTGCTATCAATACCTCAATAAGACTAAATCCTTTTGATTTTTTATTACTGATCATTTTCATTTTATTCACTGCTTAATTTTTTATAAATCATGCCCGTGGACGAAATCACTATTTCATACTTAGTAACATCAGGAGAAGAGAGTTTAAGAATAATGATTTGATCATCTATAATATCTTTTTCATCCGTTGGATTATGTTCTATGTCTTCTATGTACACCACTGTGGGTTCAGGAGGAATGAAAAAAAATGTTTTTCCCAAGCTATTCTCATTATCAAGTTCTCCATTTACAATACTTATCCCCTTCCTAAATGAGATGGAAGACTCTCTATTAAAAACACCGGTATCACTTTTAGAAATTAAATAGTACTTATCACCATTTTCATCTATTTCGATCCCCCATCCTTCAACAGGTGCTTCAGTAGAACCAAAGGATAACATTGATAAAGATTGTGCTCTTTTAAGATCTGCCATTAGTTGTTCTGTTGCCCTGCGTAAATTATTGATAGATTGCCCCGCACGAGAATAGCTTATAACCATCGTTGTCAGTAAGGTAATAATGGAAATCGTTACCAGCATTTCAATTAAAGTAAAGGCCCTGCTTTTAGCCCTGTGATTCTTAGAAATTTGTAGAAATTTATTAGAATTCATTTTTGCTATATTCCTATATCAATGATAGATATGCTTTTATTATTATATCACCAAAAAGCATCACTGTCAGGGCACCCAAGGTAAGGAAGGGAGCAAAAGGAATATAGCTATGAAATGTCTTCTTTTTCAGAGCAATCAAAATCAAAGAGATAAACCCCCCGCTAAGAAAAGCAATAATTAAAGCTATTAGGGCTTCTGGCCAACCAAGAATCATCCCTAAAAAGAGAGCTAAAATAGCATCCCCCCAACCCATTGCTTTCTCGTGAGTAAGAAAGGCAAGAAGAGAAATGACTCCAGCAAAAAAAATAGTTCCCAGGAAAAAAGAATGGAAAAAGGAATAATATCCAAAAAGATAATTCTGGGAACCAAGAAAATGATTCAGGGAAGGAAGAAAAGAGAAATTAAATGAAGAAAGTTTTAATATAACACCTTCTGATATTTTCCAAATAAATGCCAGAATAATAGCCGGAAATAATATCTCATTGAGAATAAGATATTTCTTCAAATCATAAACAGAAACAGCAATCAAAACACTAAGCCAGTAAAAGAGAAGTCCAATATTAATAACCACTAAGACTTTCTCTAATAACAAGAGATGGTTGAAACTAGAAAAAAAAGCAAGTCTTTCCAAATACCAAAGCAGAGAAACAAAGATTAAAGCTGTCCCTCCCTCTACTAGAGGGTATTGTAAAGATAATTTATGATGGCAAGAGGAACAATGTCCCCGTAAAAAGATAAAACTAAAAATAGGAACAAGTTCCCACCAAGATAGAGTTTTTCCGCAGTAAGGACAATGAGAATGCCCTTTTAGGGCAGACTCTTCCGAATCGGCCCGGTTAATTACCACATTTAAAAAGCTCCCCACTATTGTCCCAAAAACAAAAGCACCTAAGTAATACCAAAACATTAATTAAAAGAAAGGCTAGGGTCTAATACAATACACTGGATCTGTACAATCAACACTGTAAAGAGAACTATCATCAATATCATCATCAAGAGCAATATTTTCACTTTCCTCTAATGTAGCCCCCAAGACATAGTCTGTGGGAACACCACTAGGATCATTATTCCCATAAATATAATGTTGATCACTTAGAGGATCATCAGGAACTCTATTTACCCCAACATCAGCACCAATAAGCTCAGTGGTAAGAGCCGCCCAAGTAATTGCTACTGGATATTGGCCTTCTGTAGAGAAAAATAATTCCAAGCCATTCTGAACATTATGTAAATCGCCAATACGCTTAGCATCACGTGTTTTTACTCTTGCTCCTCCCATTCCCACTAAGATCATTGCCGCTAAAACAGCAATAATAGTGACAACGATGAGCATTTCGATGAGGGTAAACCCTCGAGTAGACTTTAAATGTTTCATATTTTTTATTTTTTATTTATATTTTATATATATATATATATTACACCCCCTGGGCTAATTGATAAATTGGCAATAGAACAGCTGCCACTAAAAAGGCAACAAAGATACCAATAATTATAATCAGAACCGGTTGCAATAAGTTGATCATGGTATTAAAAGCCCGGTCAATATCCTTCTGATAATAACTGGATACCTTTCTTAAGATGGTGTCCAATCGACCAGTTCCTTCCCCTACTGCTACCATCTGGGAAACCAGGGGAGGGAAATATTTATAATGCTGTTTCATGACATCACTGAGACTTCTCCCTTCTTTAATCTCTTGAGCAACTTCCTTTCCTATTGTTTGATAAACATAATTTCCGGTGGCTCCTCCTGCTATTTCCAAGGCGGTAACTATGGGAATGCCTCCTCGCATTAAAGTCCCGGCTGTTTCACAAAAACGAGCAATATATATTTTACGATAAATATCCCCAATTACCGGGATTCCTAATGTATATATTCCGGCCATTCTTTTCCCCTCAGCTGAATGAAAATAGTTCATTACCACCCAGGCTAGACCAAACAAAACTACTGCCAATATGATTCCCCAATGGGTCAGAAATCCCCCTACAAAAATCAGAATCCTGGTCCCTATGGGAGGGGTTTGGCCAAATTCTTCAAAAATATCTACCATTTGAGGAGCCAGCATAGTAGTAATAACTGTTCCAATCACAATAAAAGCAACAAAAAGAAATACTGGATATGTTGCTCCCGCTTTTGCTTTACTGGTAAGATCATTTTCGTGCTCGGCATAATCAGCCAGATATACCAATACTTCCTGCAACCGTCCTGAAATTTCTCCTGATTTTATCATCTGGCTGTAAAACTCGCCAAATATATTACCTCTCTTTTCTATTGCTTGAGACAGAGGCAATCCGGCATCTAAATCTGCCATTAATCCGAAAACTAGATCTTTAATAGCCGGAGAAGCAGCCTGTAGGTAAAGTGTTTTTAAAGCATCAGTTAGGGGAACCTGGCTTTCTAAGAGAATAGCAAACTGACGTAAGAAAATAGCCAAATCCTTTCGGGAAATTCTAGTCTTCTTGCCAAAAATATTATCAAAAAAGGAACCTTTACTCTCTGGGCTAATATTCATTACTATCAAGCCATAGCCCTGAAGCAGTTTTACTGCCATATCTAAAGAGCGAGCTTCTACTGTTCCCGCTTTAATTTTCCCATTTTGGTTCTTGGCCCGATAGACAAACTTCATATTAATCTAATTTTATCCTATTAGCTGCCTTAATTCTGCTGGATCAAGAGAATAATTTTCTGCTGATTCCAAAGAAATTTCTCTTTTCCGAACTAGATCTACCAAAGAACGATTAAGCGATACCATTCCTTCCTGGCTACTGGTATCGATTACTAAATTAATCTGGTAACTCTTCTTCTCCCTAATCAGGTTCTTCACGGCGGAATTGGCAAACATGATTTCACAAGCCGGAATTCTTCCCCCGGAAATGCGAGGAATTAATCTTTCGGAAACAATGCCAATAAGGGTAGAGGATAGTTGAGAACGAATCTGATTCTGTTGGGAAGCAGGAAAACTATCTATAATCCGATCAATTGTCTGACTGGCGGAGTTGGTATGAAGAGTAGAGAGAACCAGATGTCCCGTTTCAGCAGCAGTAAGAGCAATAGCAGTTGATTCCGGGTCACGCATTTCTCCAATCATGATGACATCGGGATCTTGACGAAGAGCAGAACGCAAGCCCCGAGGAAAATTCAAAGTATCACTGCCTACTTCTCTCTGATTAACCAAGGCCCTGTCTTGAGAAAATACATACTCTATAGGATCCTCAATGGTAATTATATGATCCATTCGCTTATGATTTATCTCATCCACCAAGGCAGCCAAGGTAGTGGTTTTACCCTGACCGGCTGGTCCCACTATTAAGAAAAATCCCTGCTGATGCTGCAGAAAACGATGTAAAACGGTAGGAAGATTTAACTCTTCCACAGTCCTAATATGAGTAGGAATTAAACGTAAGGCGGCTGATAGATACCCCCTTTGAAAATATACATTAACCCGAAAACGAATCTTGTCTTCATAGGCAAAAGCAAAATCAATTTCCTTATCGGAAATTAACTTTTCCTGCTGTTCCGAATCAATCAAAGCGCTAATTAATCCCGCAGTAAGCTCCGGTGTCAGAATAGGTTCGTTAGAAACAGGAATCAAATTACCATCAATTCTGACTGTGGGATGTTTCCCCACGCTAAGATGTAAGTCGGATGCTCCCTGCTGGGCGGCCAGAATCATTAATTCTGCTAATTTTTTTTGATAATCAATAGCCATAAAATAAATATTAATATTCTGTATTTAGTATATCATTTTTTTCTGTCAAGCAAAACCCCGTCTTAACAAAATCAAGACGAGGGTCATTATCCATTCTCTATGCATAAAACTATATTTACTTAACTAAAACCCCTCTTAAAAAGCCAGATAATTTAGGAATAATCTCTCTCCACCAAGGAAGAGGAGCAACTTTCACATCAATACTAGTAATTCCGGCTATCATTCCTAGATCACCATCACAATTAATAATGTATCGATACTTCCCACTTTGAGAAGGAATAATCTCTCTACTCCCCATATTAGGAATAGAACCCGTCCAATTACCACAACTATCAGAAGCATCTTGCTCAGAATCTATATTAATACAAGAAGCTTCACAATTAATACAATTTATTGTAGACCAATTAAGCAGAAATGAATATCCTAAGAAGCGGGCTAAATAATCAGATTCAAGAATAATATTGCAAGAAGAAGGAAAGATAGTAGTAGGAGGAGTAGTGGTGGTGGTAATAATAGTAGTAGTGGTAGTGGTGGAAACAGTAATAGTAGTAGTGGACATTCGTTCTTTTGTTACAGTTACCGTATCGCTACAATCATCGTGAGTACTATCACCAATACAATTTACTGTGTAAGTAACAGACCTTTGATTTTGAACAAATGTCCCAGTACCTATACAGCTATCTATTCCTATTTCATCTCTAGTGCCAATAGTTGTCCGGTTTTGCCCGCTGGGAATAGGGTTGGGATTAGCTGTTGCCGTTACAGAACAGGCGGGATAATCACTACAAGCACGGTCTCCACAGGAAGGAGAATTACAAGGAAAGCCCACACTGCATACCGAACAGTACTTGGGTTGAGTCTGGCAGATATCACCAGAAGTGCAACAACAAACATCTATATTACAACTCCTATCTGAATTACAATTATCATTAAACTCCTTTGATATGTACACCTTATCACAAGTAGCAGCTCCACAATTACCATTAGCACAACAGTATCCTCCTTGGCACATATTTATCCAGTGATAACACCGAGTGACATCACCTCCATCCAAAGTACTCCTTACACAGTCCCCTGTGTCTTGAGCACCTTTACTAATTGAAAAAACTCCGCATTTTGGAGTAGGGTCACACGTGGCTCCTCCTCCCCCATCGTAATTACATTCCCAGTCAAAGTATTGATCACATTCATAATTAGCATCAAAACAGTTTGGCGTATCAGAAATAAAAGCAGCAACCTCTACACATCTACATTGATTGAACTCCCATCGGCAACTACCATAAGTTACTTTAGCAAGAGCAATATTGGAACCCCAAGAAAATATCCCTCCGAACAGAAGAGAAACAAGTAAAACACAGAACACAATTTTACGACTCTTGTTTTTTGATTGTATAAAAAGCATAAATGATATAATACCCAAATTAATACTTTTGTTAATTACTAACAACGGGTAAGGCAAAATGAACGATAGGATGTATTTCAGTAAAATAGCTTACTAAGTCACTTACTTTTAGTGGCTGGGGAAAAATTAAAGAATAGAAATTCAATGACAGTACAAAATTATTTATTCCCTTTTTAGGAACTCCAGTAAAAGAAAATATTTTCGCTTCCTGTTTTTTATCTGAGCAGATATATATTGTTTGGCCATCACTATATGTTTTATATAGGTATTCTTGCTTAAGATAAAAATCAGATAAGTTATTATATTCCCGAATAGCAACACAGAAATCATTATCATCAGTAATAAATTTATCCATATTCGCGATTATGACAAAACGTTGATCAGAACGGAGGGGATTATTTATATAGTCCTCAGGAGAAATTAATAACACTTCTTTGTCTGGATTCTCCACACAATAAGAAACTGAACGATTAAAAATTGCTGCCAATTGTACGCATTTATCAATAATTACCTCTTCTTTTTGAAGAACAGAGTTCTTTCTAGGATTTAGCTTTAGCAGTATGCTTATTACCAACATAATCAGCACTGCGATAAGAAAAAGAAAAATAAGTAAACGAAATTCTTTTTTAATCATCTTTGTTTATTCATTACATATTTTATTATATCACAAAACATTACCAAAGAAAAAAGGTGGATAAGAATGAAAGTAAAACCCCGTCTCAATAAAATCAAGACGGGGTCATTACTTGTACGTTCTGCACTCAAAACTGTATGTCTTCGTCTATTTAATTAAAGATCCCCGCAAAAATCCCGTTAGTGTGGGAATAATCTCTCTCCACCAAGGAAGAGGAGCAATCTTCACGGGATCTGTAGTGAAATCACCGTCATAACTAGAATCACCACTTAAAGAATCACAGTGGATAGAATAAGTATATTTGCCACTATATTTAGGATCAATATTAATGCTACCCTGAAGACTAGTTAAAGTCCATGCTTCATCTAATCCACAGTCAGGATAAGCCTCTTGACCATAGTTATCGCTTCCAATATTCGCATCGTTACAAGAAAGAATACAAGTATTAGTATCACAATTATCTTCATTAATATCCCAAGTAACGGTAATAGGATAACCCAAGAAACGAGACATGGGAGTAACTTCTAGGGAAGTAACACAAAAATCAAAAGTAAGGGTAGAAACACCTTGAACCGCAGCGGTGACCGTATTACTAGTTGCTGTCGCTCCTGTTTTTTTAATAACTACGTACACATCATTAAAAGTATCCGGCTGAGACCATTGATACACAATGGAGCCAGAATTTACCGCTCCTTTAGCAGAAGA
>Ga0268278_1002089_pt1 | contig 10800 bp, 5 predicted proteins | sample saktaG_3_FD_190135 | JGI IMG/M metagenome (GOLD analysis project Ga0268278, IMG submission 190135) | Saline water microbial communities from Sakinaw Lake, British Columbia, Canada - sak_2010_1_5_55m | ecosystem: Environmental > Aquatic > Non-marine Saline and Alkaline > Saline ... | reverse complement strand
CTAAAACGGCCTGCCAAATCCTATTTTTAGTTTTAAAAAACAAAATAAAAATGAAGAAGAGATTAAAAATGGCGTAAGCGCCGACATAGGCGGCGTTGCCAATCGTGGCGATAACTCTGTCAGGCCCCCAGGGACTCTTAATAATTCCTAACCGCTGGCTAATACCGTGCAGACTGACTAAAATTCCTATGGCTAAAAAAGCCAAAAATAGATGGCGCCAATCCGCCCAGGAACGCATAACCGTAATTATAATAAAATAGAGAATCAAAAAATGAAAAAGATGAAAAAATCCTAACATCCTTTCAATGTCTCCCCAAAAACTTAAATTAAAATCTACGCTAAAAAAGCAAGATAAAAGTATAGCGGCAAAAAAAGCTAATAACCCGAAAGAGACCCATGATTTCTTGGGCCGCCAACTTGGATATTTAATAACAAAGGCGAACCAAAAAACAAACAGTACCTCAATTAAAACGTTAAAATAAATCTGCTTGGTGGAAATATAAGGAAAATAAAAATTCCGGTGAGTCAAAAGGACGGAAAGAAAAGAAAGATAGACGCCCCATCTTAAAATTATTAAATAAATTTTTTGTGACATAAAGTTTAAATTGATTCTGCAATATGCAATAAAACTAATAATTATAAAGAATTAAAATCGCTGTTGCTTACTCCCAAACCCAAATTCCTCATAACATTAAATGCGTCAACGGGCTTGTCCGCCAAAGCATCTAGTAATCTACAGGGAACCAAAATCACTGTTGGATATTCCTAACCCCAAATTCCTCATAATATTAAAGGCGTCAAGGGGACGGCCGAGGAAATATCGTTTTTTATCGGTCGGATTCACATACCAAGCCTCGCCGTTTCCCTCCACTTGCAAAAAAATTTTTCCTGCCTGCTTTTGGCTAAAACCATTATCTAGATTTAGCTTACCGGCTCCGGCAGGATTATAGCCGCCGCTTAACTCAACTTTATCCTCATAGCCATCATCGTCGCTGTCTTTTTTATTTTTATCAGTGCCAATCGCATCCTCTAGCATATCCGGCAGGCCGTCGCTATCGCTGTCTAACCCAGACAAATTACTTAAATCTGTAGGAATCTTATTTAAATTAATATTAGTAATACCGATTCCCTGCTCCCGCATCACGGAAAAAGCGTCAGCTGGCCGGCCGAAATAATGCGCCTGCTTGCTTTTTGGATTTACATAATAGGCTTCGCCATTAGCCTCAACTTTTAAAATAATTTTTCCTTTTAGAGAATTATATAAACTATTATTGGTTATGGCTATATTATTAGCCGCAGACTCAGCCGGAGAATCACTTGGAGTTGAAGTATCGTCTGGTTCTGTTTGCGCGCCAGTATCGTCTGGTTCTGTTTGCGCGCCAGTATCGTCTGTCTGGCTTGGCTCATCGCCAGAACTGCCAATAGTAAAATTAGCAATCTCGGTTTGATAAATCGTACCCGAGCTACTAGTTGATTCCAGATAATAATCATACTCCCCTGCTTCCAAAGAAGACAACTCAACTTCATGAGCAACTGCTAAAGTAGCCGAGCCAGTCTTAGTATAATCATTATCACCAATTTTTTTATAATAAACATAGCCTGATGACAGCAGATTAACTGACCAATTAAAAGAAGCTGAACTGCTCTCATTATTAATTTCAATACTTGGCCCGGAAGTTAAGCTAAGCTCATCATTAAACGGAGTAGTAAATAAATAATAGGCTGAATTCTTAGTAACAGTATTGTTTGTTGCTATAATCCGATAATAATAATCTTGGCCAGCTTCTAAATTCTCCAAAGTAATTTCGTGCGAACTGGCATTAGCAGCAGTTTCAGACCCTATATCAGTATAATAAACTTCCTTTTTATAGCCGACATACCCAGTGCTTGGCTGGCTTGTTCGCCAGCTAACCATAACCGAACTGGTGCTAATCAACCAAGCGTTAATAGCTAAAATTTCAAAGTCGTCCCTGTCGGCCTCAGTTAAATAAACGCTCACTATAGTTGAACTAGCATTATTATCTTGATTGCTTTCAATTATATTATCGCGGCGGTTAAGGAAAAAAGTAAGATTATTATTTCCGACCTTATTAAAATAACCGCTAAAAACGTGGGATAAACTTTCATTCGGGTCTAAAGGATTATCTAGGGTCGGATAAGTGGGCAAAGTTTGGCTTTCTGTTATAAAGCCGCTAAAATTAGCTAAAACATCATCCCGGTCCAAGCCAGCGCTGGAAGTTAAACTAACATTGCCGCTATTTAAAATTACCACTGAAATATCAACGTCAGTATTAACAATCGGCTTGTTTTGGCTTAAAGTTATTTCGTTAACCGCTAAATCAGCTTCGTTAAGATTAAAAACCGTTAAATCCAGCGAACCGGAATTATTATCTTCATTATTTTCATCCAGTTCATTGCCGCTATCAACAGTAAGACTTAATGCTTTATTCCCGGCACTGCTGAAGCGGCCGGAAAAAATATAATAAAGATACCCGCCGGCGCTAACTGAATTCTCTAAAGAAGGAGCCGGATAAATTGATTCCTCTTTAATAAAATCAATAAATTCATAGCTAAAAGAGGTTAAACCATTAGAGGTATATAAATTTTTTGTGCCATTATTTTTAATTTTTACTGTAATTTGGCAATATTGATTCACGGCTGGTTTAGTTGGATTAATAGTAATCGCTTCAACGCTTAAATCATCATAATCTTCCTCACTATCATCAGCCTGGATACCAACGGCTCCGACCAAAAAGATAAAAATAATTATAAAAAACAAACCTAGCCTCCCCCAGCTAATAATCCCCGAATAATTATCTGATTGTTTATAAAACATATTTATATTATTTTATTATTTTATTATTTAATAGTTCTTTCTAAATAAGCTTCTTTACGTTTAATTATGAATCCAGAATTAATCGCCTTTCCCATACCTTGATCATAAGCAGCCACAATTTCTTCTTTTGTTTTTCCCATTTCATATTCATATAATTCAGCTAATAAAACATAATAAGTAACATCACCCGGAGACACTGAAATGGCTTCTTTATAATAATTCTCCGCTAACTCATAATCCTCTATATATTTGGCCATATTGCCGGCATTAGTCATTAATAAAGTATTTCTTCGTCTAGTTTTCTCAACACCAGCCTCATAAACTTCTAGAGCTTTCTTATAATAATCTTTATAATTAGCTACTCCGGCCGACCGCGACCATTCAGCCAAGCTTTTCCAGGCCAAACCTAAAGTATTATACATTTCTATATCTTCCTCATTTTCTTCTAATTTGTTTTCCCATTTTATAACATCATCAACATAACTGGTTAATTCCGGATATTGCTGCTTAATTTTTCCTAGTTTAGATTGGGTATCCTGCTTAGCATAAAAATACCACCCGGCACCGATAATTAAAATTACCAAAATGAGAAAAAAAATTTTTTTAAACATAGATTTACGGTAATTTGTAACTTGTAACTTGGAATTTGAAAGCCCTTAAACTATAGCCCAAATTACTAATTACCAATTACAAATTACGAGTTACTTATACTTATTAATATCTATCCCCTGCTCCTGCAAAAACTTCTTTGCTTCTTCAGCCAGAGCTGGCTGCAATTCCACGGCTTTATTCAAGTTAATTATAACATTTTCCTCATCATCTATAGAAGCGTAAGCCACGGCTAAACTGGCATAATATTGGGCATTATCAGGTTCCTGCCTAATTAATATCTCATATAAAGATATTATTTTTTCATAATTTTTTCTCTCCGCGTAAATATCAATTAAATAAAGGATGTTGCCTTTATTAAAACCAATGCCGAAACCTTCACCTTTGGCTAATTCTTCTATACCTCTTTCTGGCTGCTCGTCCTGCATTAAGGCCAAACCCAGAAACCAATGCGGTTCATCAAATTCATCGTTACTGGCTACTACCTCTTCTAATATGGCTATACCCTCTTTATTTCTGCCTTGGATTAAAAAATTTTTAGCTATCATCAAAGGTATGCTTTGTCTGGTTCTATTAATATCCCAGGCTTGCCTAAATATCTCTTCTGATTTATCAAAATATTTATTATCAATAAATTCACCCATAAAACCATAAAGTTGGCCGGCCCAAAAACGCATAACGTAAGAAGTTGGATAATTCTTAATCTGCTCTCCAAAAATATCAGCCAGCTGGAAAGCTACCGGCTCTAAAGTTTCCTTTTTTAAAATTCCCTTGCCGTCAAATTGAGATAGATCCTGGGTTAAGAACATAGCCTGCTCCCATAGAAAAGGCACTTTAACTTGCAGTACTTCAGGCGCTTTCTGTTGCCATAAATATAAAGACTCAATTTCCGCCGCATCCGAGGCATCTCCCATCAAAACCGATGATTTATAAAAAGTATAATTTTTGTAAATTAAGTACGGAGTTATGATTATAAAAAATAAAGCTAACCAGCCAATAGTTCTATACAAAAATTTCTTATTATAAAAAATAATTTCTTCCCGGCTTAAAGTATAATAAAAACTAATAAAAGCAATCAGCCAAAACCATAACTGGAGAGGATTAGCAGACTCAATACCAAAACTATTTTGCCCTAAATAGGCAATAATTGCCCCTATTAAAATAACAAAAGCCAATTTTTTATTCTCATTTTCATCCTTTTTTATAATTCTTACCGCATATAATAATAAAACTATTATAATTCCTAAATAAGCAGCCAGTCCAATTATCCCCATAGTGGCTAAAACTTCTAAATGATAATTATGCGGCTTATCCCAGACCGTTTCCCCTAAAGAATATTTTAGAAATTCTGGATTATAATGCTTATCAAAGGCATCCTGAAAATTCTCCACTCCCCAGCCAAAAATCGGTTTTTCCTGCCAGCTATTAAAAGCAACCCGCCAAGCCATTAAACGAGTGCTAGCGGTCCTGGCCGTTGGCTTTATATTTAATATATTAGCCATTATCGGAACATTATTGCTCAAATATTTGTTTAAATTCTCATTTTTTAGGTTAAAAACATAAGCGCCGGACAAAAAAATTAAAAATAATAAACCGCTAATTAAAACAGCCTTTTTTGTCCGCCAAGATTTTCCAAGAATTAAATATGCTATCCAACCAACAAAAATACCCCCTACTAAACCTACAAAAGCGCCTCTAATTCGGGTAAAAATTAAAGTAGTTAAATTTAAAACACTAATTAATAAAACCGGCCAACGCCATCTATTATTTTTATCCAGAACAAAAAACAAAGCAAAACCTAAAAAAGCCGGGATTATTAAATAGCTGGCTAAAAATAAAGGGTTGCCAATCATACCGCTAAGCCTTACGCCACGGACAATGACACCGTCTAAAAAAGAAAGATATTTCCCAAACCAAGCCAAAAAAGAAGAAATAAAACTAATTATTAAAATCCAGATTCCCAGATTCTGCCAGTCTTTTTTAGTAGTAAAAAACTGGCGGAGCAACAAATAGAAAATCCCAAAATGCAACCAGGTAAACACACCCTGAATTCTTTGCTGATCCCCCCAAAAACTGCGATTAAAATTAACTCCAAAAACTGCTGAAATAAACTGCAAAAAAATAAAAAACAAAACCAACCAATCTAATAAATTTAATTTAATAATCTTTTTTCCTGCCCCGCCTGAAGCTTGCTTTTGAGCGAGGTCTTTATTGAAAGAAAAATATATTAAACCTAAAACCAGTAATATTTCTACCAGGGCTTGCCATAAAATAACTTTGCCAAAATGCCAGGGATGCATTGTCCGGCTGGTAAAAACCAAAGGCAGGATAAACGCCAAATATATTCCAAATTTCACCCCGTTGAATAATTTATTATTAGACATGGTTTTTGTTTTATCGACTTATATATTTAAAATAACTCGCCCCATTAAATATTTTGTTTTATTCAACGGGGTAAATTATTTTTTCTAGTTTTTGCATGTTTTTTAAAAATTTTTAGGGTTATTTCTATCTAACGCCCATTTATACGGATTGTCAATTATATATTGCCTGATTCTATTTAATTCGTTTTCATTCCTAATTATTCTGTCATAGAATCTCGGTTGCCAAATAATATTATCTGATTTATATTTTTGATTTATTGTTTTTGTAACAATTGATTTAAACGACCCAATGATTGTTGAAATTGATTTTGGCATAACGTGCCCAAATTTGGAATATTTTTGCGTAGGAACAGGGCAATGCCCTGTTCCTACATTATTATTTTCATTATTATTTTCCCCCGCCGGAACGATATTTATTATTCCATGAATATGATTTGGCATAATAACAAATTCATCCAATTTTACAAATGGAAAATGGTCTGAAATTTTTAACCAAAATTTTTCCGCAATTTTTCCATCTTCCGACAGAACCATTTCATCGCCAACAATATCGCCAAATAATTCTACACGATTTTTTGTACAAATGGTAATAAAATAAAATCCATCTTCTGAATAATCATAATTTTTATATCTGTACTGTTTATGCATTTTATAAAGCATACCAAATCAAAAAATCCGGTAATATTTATAAAATCATTATATCATATAACCACGCCTTGTAGGAACAGGCGGTGCCCTGTTCCGGCCGTTCCACCCCTTTTCACCCCCTCTCGCTCCCCCTTGTGAAGGGGGAGAATATCGCTCCCCTCCTTTACAAGGAAGGGGTTGGGGGAGGTGGGGGATAAAACAAACCCCGCCCCGGGTTTATCCCAGGGCGGGATTTTATATCAGCGATATCAACAATTCAACTAGTTAGGGTAAGAGAATGACTTTGATCCTAATGGCAAGCTATTACAAGTACTAAGAGTTGTTCCGGCGCTATCGTCCCACTCAATATCACCAGCCGCAAAATTAACTCCTAATAACTTAGTGCCGCTCGTAGGATCATTAGCATCTTGAGTATCTAAGGTAACGATGAATAGCTTGGTTTCCCCGGAAGAGATTTCAACATCAGTCATGTCAGTAATTGCAGTATTGCCAAAATTCTGAACTCCGGCTGCTAACCAGCCAGTCTGTTTTAAGGTAGTAGTGGTAACACTATCCTTATAGATATTCAAGTTTCTATTAGAATCATTAGAAATACTGGTTGTCAAAGCTAAGTTAATATTCTTAATCGTAGCCGTATGACTACCGGCATTAGCGGAGTTAGTAATATTTAACTTAGCAATAACCTGGGCTGCGTCACCTATAGAAGTGCCTGATGGAGTATCGGACGCCCAAGCAGCCGTAACCTTAGTCCTGTAAACAGTCATTATTTTAACGGTTTGGTCAACGTCAGCGACTGCATCAGTGGTAGAGTAAAAGTTAATACCGGAAGCATCAGTTAGAACAGTGCCTGACTGCGCTCCTTTAACAACCATTGTTTCACCAGTAATATTATCATTAATCAATACAGCAAATTTGTGGGTAGAACCTGATACAGCGCCGTCAACAGCCGTACCTACGTCGGCCTTAACAATCAAAGTCTTACTGCCGTTAGCTGGAATAGTTAAATTAATTCCACTAAAAACAGCCCGAACATAAGTAGTGGTAGCGCTAGTAGTGTCAAGCTGAACCGGACCGCCGACTAAGGTAGTGCCGTCATAAATCTTAATATTCTTTAAGGTACCAGAAGCGGCTCTGCTGACTTGGTCAGCAACAGTTAGCTGGGTGATAGAAAGATCTTCAGAAGCGCTGGCTTCAAGCTTAAATCTGGCAATTTCCTGGTCAGTGGCGCCCATAACAATCTGTTGAGCAATCGGCGTGTTAGCGTCATCAGAAATATACAAGGTACCGGCCGCAGCAATATACATAGTCTGCATTTCAAAAGCAGCTGTAGTACAGTTAGCGCTAGCCGAAGTAGTCTGGCCAGTAGCGGTTGCAGAATAAAACTTAACGCCGAACATATCCATGGCAGTCTGTTCAGCTCCACTCTTAACATCTCCGTAAACGTCAACTACATACTGCGCGCCGGCCGCTAAGCTGATAGCCGGGCTTGGGCTAAACGCGTATGTACCAACGCTGGAAGCATTAAGATTGCCCCTAGTAGCGCCTAATTGGGTATCGCCATTCTTCAAGATTAAGTTCTGGAAATTATCACCCATTAAAGTAGCGGCGTTATAATCCGCTAAAGTAATCTGGGTAATAGTTACGGCTTCGCCCGCTCCGGCAGTTAGGGTAAAGGAAGCTAATTTTACTCCCACGGCGTTAACTACGCCGGTTGGATTGGTAACTGACCTGTCGCCAAAAGAATTGTTTTCCGCTGCGGTTAAAGCACCTGTTCTAACAGTCAAAACATTAGCGGCATAAAGACCAGTAGAGCCGGTAGTACCGGTTAATTGTCTGGTATAATCAGCTCCTTGGTCTGCACTTGCAGTGCCTCCACTCATACCTAATTGAAAGGCGATTGTTCCAGTATCACCCATAGCGGCGCCGAGTTTATCTTTAATATCGGATTTAACCATTAAAGTTTTGGTTGTGCCAGCCGGAATAATAAAGGCATTGCCAACAGAGACTTCAGTATCATCATTTTCTGCTAAATTAATAGCTGTGCCTATTTGTACGCCGTCAACATAAAATTTTAACTGGTATAAACCAGCATTTGAACCTGTATCAAGAACATTTACATACGGCCACAAACTAGTAACCTTGATAGCTTCGCCAACCGCGATAAAGTCAAATCTACCGATTTCTACATTAGTAGCTCCTAAAGCGACATTGCCGCTAGGACCATCTAAGTTCTTGGAAACAGTCAAAGTACCAGTAGAAATTGTATTGGTGGTTTCAGCGTCTTTAACCTTAGCGTATACATCAGCTTGGTTAATAGTCAGGTAAACGCCGTATTCAACGTCCTTAGCCATTAAATCTTCTTTATTATAGAGGTATACCTGGAAAGTACGGCTTGTACCGCCAACGATATCAGCAGTAAAGTTAACAGTCTTAGTCAGGCCCTTGTCAATCCGATAAGGAGTAGCAAAATCAAAGGTTACTGTCTTATCGCTGGCCATGGCAACAACTGTTTCACCAATCTGCGCTCCGGCAACTTCTAACTTAAAGTTAGTCATGTCAGTTGTGTCAACAGTACCGATAATGGTAAGCTTTATTTTTTCAACATCAATATTCTGAGCATCTGATGCCAGAGTAAATGACCATATTGTATGGTCAGTCGTGCCTGGATCTGGATCTGAAACAGTGCCGGTGTCGGTCATAGTAATCTTACCTAAATCAGTAACTGTCGCTACGGCCATGGTATTACCAGTTATTGGGAAAGTACCGGAAACAGTGGCTCCGTCAGTGGTAATATCAGTTGCAGTTAAAACAGAATAATTATAAGCCCGCGAAGCGGCTGCTTCATCTACTAAGTTAACCTTTAGGGTGATGCCTTTAGTAGTACCGGCCGCGACTGTAAATAAGCCAGCGGCGCTATTAAAGGTTAAGACGCCTTCAGCTACTGAACTGTATGTTGCTAATAAAGTACTACCATCATAAAGATAGAAGTCAGCAAAATCAGTGTCAGCTGAAGGAATACCGCCTCTCTTAAACTTAAGATTAGTAACCTTTACGGCTCCGTCAGAAGCGGCTGTAAAGTTAATTTTAGTTACCGGAATAAAAGCTTGAGCGCCGTCACCACCATCAGTGCTTTCACTTAAGGTAGTGCCCGCGGCTGGAGTGTCTGAAGCTAAAGCTACAGTCAAACCAGTGCCTGCGCCGGCTCCTAAACCAGTGCCTGCGCCGCCGCCCTGGGAAGTATCAATCATGGTGGCAGAAGCGATTTCCGTTCCCGCGGTCGGTAAAGTCAAAGTGGAAGTGATAACATCCGCCCATTTGAAGCGGTTAGCCAAAAAGGCCGCTTCAGTCGCAACTTTGCTGGCGGTGCCATCGGCATTGATGTAATAAACATCAGCCGAAGTTCCGAACTTGACTAAACTGCCGGTTGGGTAAGCCGTAGCGCTGACTTGCACGGTGCTAACTGTATAGTTAGTGAAGAAAGCGTCCGAGACATCAATTACCTTTGTTGCCCAATTAGCTCCGTAAAGAGCGGCAGCCGTAGCTTCGCTCGGAACCCACTTTAAGGTCCCGTTCGGTTCTACCGCGTAGACCTTGGGGTCGGTTGTGATTTTAACTAATTTAGTACCTGGCCTAATAGTAACGTTAGCTCCCAGAGGGTATGTCTCTAACTCGCTTTGAGGAATAGTCACAACCCCGGAGAAGTCGCTATACCAGGAAAAATAAGTCTGTTCATTAGGGAAAACATATCTTTTACTATCAGCTCCCAAATAATAAACGGAAGAAAGGCCGTCCATCTTGATTAAGTCACCGGCGGAGGCGGCTGCGTTCACTTCCGGAACGACAACCACGGTCATAGCCAAAACTGTGACTAACATGACGCTGATAGTAAAAACTTTTCGTATTCTACTCATAATAGATTTTTTTTCGCATTAGATGCCTTCTGCTAAAGAAGCATAAGCATCTAAATACGTGATTCCCGCACCTTTCAAGCATTTGTATCGTCCATGCTACCTTTTATACTTTTTCTAATTTTACTTGATATTTCCGTCGTGGCAGAATCCTCTGTATCGGGAGATTCTGCCACAGCGGGGAAAAAGGTGCTGGGTAAATGTAATACATATGCTTGAAAGGTGCGGGAGTTGCTCTTTAAATAAAACCTGAAGCAAATCAACCGGAATCCCGTCCCCCCACACTTATATATAATAAGTATTAGCTGGGGGCAAATTGTGCCGCATCCCGCGGCATCCCGCTTGCCTTAATAAATGAAATTAAGAAATGGCGGGGCATGGGAAATTCGCCCGTCCGCCTTATCGACTAATTGGC
>Ga0268278_1002088_pt1 | contig 10802 bp, 11 predicted proteins | sample saktaG_3_FD_190135 | JGI IMG/M metagenome (GOLD analysis project Ga0268278, IMG submission 190135) | Saline water microbial communities from Sakinaw Lake, British Columbia, Canada - sak_2010_1_5_55m | ecosystem: Environmental > Aquatic > Non-marine Saline and Alkaline > Saline ... | reverse complement strand
TTTATTTGGTTTAGTCCAATCATACAAGGCCCTGGACCTTGTGACCACGGTTCGAATCCGTGCGGGGCTATTTCTCTTAAGAAACTAAGATACCAACATTAAAGAAATAAATTTTAAGAAATAGTTAATTTAATCAATTATTTTGATGGCCCCTTTTGGGCACTGGACTTCACAGGCCCTGCATCCAATGCATGCCTCTGGCTTTTTAACAACAACTTTATTATTTTCTTTTTCAAAGATCTGCATCGGGCAGATGTCAATACAATTGCCGCAGGTTGTGCATTTTTTATAATCTATCACTGGCTTTGGCATATTCATCACCTTTATTTCTTTGTGTTTTTAGAGTTTTCTTTCTTCTATTCAACTTCTTTTTCTTTCTTATTAGAATTATCTTCCTCTTGTTTTGGTTTCTCTTCTTTTGATTTAACATTCTCTTCTTCTGGTTTAGCTTCTTCTTTCTTTTCCTCAGATTGAGGTTTATCTGGTTTCTTTTCTTCTGCTTTATTACTTTCTTCTTCAACTTTTTCTTTTGGCTTTTCTTCAAGCTTTGGTTTTTCTTTTTTACCAACAGCCTTTTTTCCAGCCTCTAAAATCATTTCTTTTATCTCAAAGCTTCTTAAGGGATATATTTTTCTTAATGGAATCTTTAAATTTGACTGAAGCTTATGGGACACTAATTCACTTACAAGTTCCTTGTAAGTTATTTTTCTGACATAGTCTGTTAAATTGGTTCTTAATGCCTTCATCAATGAGTTAATAACAGCACCTTTTGTTTTGTTTACTGTTATTATTAATGGCTTTAATCTTACATTTTTTTCATCAGATGTCTTGCAGACAAAAGAATCATGGAGATTATTTCTGCCCCTTCTTATTATTCTTTTTATGAAAGCAGGCATGATTTTATAACCTGTAACTTCTGTCTCTGCTTTATTTTCCTTCAAACCGCTCACTCTAAAAGTCATATTGATATTTTGTTTTTTGATATCCCTGGTAATTCCCATTAAATTAATTGTCATAACCTTACCAATAAGGAGCCTTGGATCAAATGAGGGTGTTTCACCTATTAAAGCTTCGTTAAATTCCTTAGGAGCTAAAATCTGATACCACTTTTTCTTTAGTTTTGATGTTGATCTTTCTTTCACCATTTTATATATCTTACAGAGGAAAAAAGGATTATTTATAAAGCTTTCGTACCAAAAACCAAAAGCTTAATATACCAAATGTTTTTAATTAGTCATAAGGGGATTATATGAAAAAAGATGAAACATCAGAATCAGAGGATATTGAAAAAGTCTATTCTGAAGAGGGCAGGGATTCCCTTGTAGAGGATGATGCAATGGAGCCCTGGGAGCAGGGCTTTATGGAAGGGGCAGAAGATGATGGTCAGGGGGCAAAATGCAGGCGATGTGGAAAAATACTGCTTGGTCCTGATTCTATTGTTGAAAAAGAGATAAATGGTACAGTCTATAGGTTTTGCTCAGAGGAATGTGCAGAAAAATTTGAAGAAGACCTGCATAGAAAAGAATAATTCTTTATACATCTAAATTCTTTACTTCCAGGGCATGCTCTTCAATAAATTTTCTTCTTGGCTCTACTTCACTACCCATTAAAATAGTAAACATATTATCTGCTAACAAGACATCCTCTACACTTACCTGTTTCAAGGTTCTATTTGAAGGGTCCATAGTTGTATTCCAAAGCTGTTTTGGGTTCATCTCACCAAGGCCTTTATAACGCTGAATAGTGAAATTAGAGCCAATCTCCTTGATTATCATATCTTTCTCAGCATCATTATATGCATATTTTATTATGTTCCTGCTTTTTATCATATAAAGGGGAGGCATAGCCAGATATATGTATCCTTGCTCTATCAATGGCTTCATATACCTGTAAAAGAATGTCAATAGCAGGCATGTAATATGGTTTCCGTCAATATCAGCATCAGTCATTATTATGATTTTATGGTACCTTGCTTTGTTTATATTAAATTCCTCACCTATGCCTGTTCCTAATGCAGAAATCAGTGTAACAATTTCATTAGAGCTTATTACCCTGTTTAACCTTGCTTTTTCTACATTCAGGATTTTTCCCTTTAATGGCAGGATAGCCTGAAATTTCCTGTCTCTACCCTGTTTTGCAGAGCCTCCTGCTGAATCTCCCTCTACAATATAAATCTCACATAAGCCTGGATCTTTCTCAGAGCAGTCTGCAAGCTTTCCAGGCAGGGAAGAATTATTTAATACTCCTTTTCTTCTTGTTAAATCCCTTGCTTTTCTTGCTGCTTCCCTTGCTCTTGCAGCATTTATCATCTTGTCAATAATTGTTTTTGCAATTGATGGATGCTCTTCCAGAAAAATAGATAAACCATTATTAACTATTGAATCAACTATGCCCTTAACATCTGAATTGCCTAATTTTGTTTTTGTCTGGCCCTCAAACTGAGGCTCCTGAAGCTTTACTGAGATAACAGCAGAAAGCCCTTCCCTTATGTCATTGCTTGTTAGCTTAACATCCTTTATGCCATTTTTATCAGCATAAGAATTAAATGTTCTTGTTAGTGCTGTTTTAAAGCCAGATAAGTGAGTTCCTCCTTCTATAGTGTTTATGCTGTTGGCAAAGGAAAATATGCTTTCAATATAACCATCATTATATTGCAATGCAACCTCAACACTTGTTCCATTTTTTTCTTTCTGGAAATACACTAGGTCATGCAGTACTTTTTTATTCTTGTTTATATATTCAACAAATGATTTTATCCCTTCCTGATAACAGAATTCATAGCTTTTTTCAGTTGATTCATCTTTTATATTTATCTTAAGCCCTTTGTTTAAGAAAGCAAGCTCTCTTAACCTGCTTGATAAAATGTCAAAACTATATTCAACATTTTCAAAAATAGCATCATCTGCAAGAAAAATGACTTTTGTTCCTGTTTCATCTGCCTCACCAATAACCTTAACATTGCAAAGCGGTTTTCCATAAGCATACTTTTGGATATAGGTCTTGCCATTTCTTTTAACATAAATCTCCAGATCTTTTGATAGTGCATTAACAACAGAAACACCAACGCCGTGTAGGCCGCCGCTAACCTGATATGCTTTTTTGTCAAATTTGCTTCCAGCATGCAGCTTAGTCATTACTATTTCAACAGCTGGCTTATTGTATTTTGGATGCATTTCAACAGGAATGCCCCTACCATTATCAATTACTGTTATTTTATTGTTCTTATGCATTATAACAGATATTACTGTGCAGAATCCAGCCAGGGCTTCATCAATTGCATTATCAACTACTTCATAAACCATGTGGTGCAGGCCTCTTGTGCTAGTATCACCTATGTACATGCTTGGCCTTTTTCTAACAGCCTCTAGGCCACCCAAAACCTGAATATGTGTTGCTCCATAACCTGAATCAGTCATTTTAATCTTCTTTTGCCTTCTAGTTTGCTTAATAATTTTATTAGCTAAAATCAACTATTTTAACAAGAGATATAGCCATTTAATTATATAAAAAGAGAAGGGGGCTTTCTTTATATACCTTTCGCTTTTAAAATGGCAATACAAGGCCTGTATTACCAGAATTCAGGAGTTTCAGCAGGTTTTAATTTTCCCTTAATTAATATTGATTTAAATATATTAATATACCTTTTAATATATCTTTATATTATTTATAAAATCTTTAACAAGTTAATATAACTGCTATACTGAAAAGCCAGCAAAGTTACAAGGGTTTAGTTCCAATATCTTCATTAAACATAAATAAATATCCGTCTGGATCCATTACTAGGAAACCTTTCATACCAATTAATTCATTTTCTTTTCTAAACCAATATTCTTTAGGTTCTACTTTAATTGGATAATTATTTTTATTAAGATTGTCTAAGATTGGCTGGATTTTATCAACTTCCAATTGAAAATGAATACCTCTTCCTCTTGGATATTCTAATTTTCCTGTAAACCAAGGTGAATCTTCTTCGTCATTACCTTTATCTATCATTATTTGGCTTCCATGAAAAGAAAGAAATGCAAATTTTGATTCCTCTCGTTGATATTTTATTTTAAACCCGAGTATTTTTGTGTAAAATTCTAAACTCTTTTCAAAATTTGAAACACTTAATTCAGGGATTAATTTATTGAACTTCATGTTGGAATAAATTTTTAGAGCTTTGTCAGCTTCTTCTTTTAATTGGGAGAATGAGAGATTATAGTTTTTTAAATCTTGCAAATCAACCCATTTCCAATCATCATGTTCATGACTTAATTTAACATTTCCGCATTTATATTTTGCTACACAAACAAGAATGAAATCTTTTTCCCTAACTACTGCATTAAGATAACTTACAAATTTAACTTCTAAATTTGTTTCTTCTTTTATTTCTCTGAGCAATCCTTCTTTTGCAGTTTCATTATATTCAAGATGCCCCCCAACAATGCCCCATGTACCTTTCTTATTTTTTAAAATTAGAAGCTGATTATTGTCATTAAATATAAATGCACCTTGCCTAACTTCAAATAAAAATTTTTTTCCGTCCATGGTGACTAGTATTATATAATTCCTTATAAACTCTTCGAAAGATATTCAAATTTATTGTACATAACTAATATTTATTTTTCAACAAGCTCTGCAGATTTAATTATATAATGGCCAGTGCATTCATTCTCCATTCTTATCTCAAAATCTATTATTTTTATTTTCTTTTTAAATAATGGGCAGTTAAGAACAAATGTTTCATACTCGCCGCCCTCTGCAGCAATATGAATCTTGTTTTTTTCATGCAATTTTTTTAAATCTGCAATGCAATTATCATCAATTTTTCTTCCAAGCCAGCTCTTATTTAAGCTGTCTGCTGCAATGCCAGTTATTATAACATTAAATTTTGCCTTAATTAAATCCTTAAGATACTGCTCTTCATCAATGCCCCATAAAGGAGTGATTGAAATTAAGTCAAGCTCATCACAAAGTTTTTTTATCCTGCTTAGTTGGTATTTTGAAGCCAATGCCCCAGAAACAAGCCCATGGATATTATAATTTTCCTTTGCTATTTTCATAGCTTTTTTTAGGTCTTCCAGCTCTTTTTCCTTAACACCAGATGATTCCATATAAACCACAGGAATCTCCAATGCCTTTGCCTGCAATTTAGCCAACTCAATGTTTGGTATGTGGAACATATAAGAATCAGTTCTTTTTGATTTTATTGTTATTAAGCAAGCGATTTCATAGCCTTCATGCACTGCTTTATATAATGCAAAAACACTATCTTTTCCGCCAGAAAATAAAGATGCAATCTTCATTTGATTAATTATTTGTTTTCCCCATTTATTTTCTTTATGCTTAACCTGCCTTTATCAGCCATGATAACCAGCTCATCTTTTTCATCAAACTTGGTTATTTTTGTAATTAGCTCTGGCAGGAGAATTCTATCTCCCCTGAAGTCTACATTTGTTATTATTTCCTTTATTTCATCTGTTGTGGTTTTTATCCCTAAATCATCAAATATCTTAGAAGCATCTTTTACTTTGTCCTTATCCTTAAATTCCTTTGCTTTTTTGTATAAGAATTTAGCAATTATATCTGCAACATCTATTCCTGTGTATTTTGTTACACCCTGCAGCCCTGGTGAGAGATTTGCTTCTATGACCAATGGTCCAAGACTTGTTTCAAGTATATCAACAGCGCATATGTTTGCTTTAAGTGCTTTTGCTGTTTTTACAGCAACTTTTTTTGTTTTTTCATCTAAGATGCATTTTATACCAACACCACCCATATGGATATTAGCTCTTTTTTCTCCATTAGCTGCCTTTCTCTGATAGCTTGCAACAACCTTATCGCCAACTACTATTGCCCTTGTGTCTGTGCTGTTGGTCTCAACATATTCTTGTATAACAACCTGGACCTTTAATGGGCCTATTGCATCAAGCATAGAGCTTGCACCTGGAAAAGAGTCAGCAAACATAACTCCCTTGCCGCCAGTGCCTTTAGGAAGCTTTATTATAATTGGATAGTTTGCTTTTCTTAATATCTTTTTTGCAGCATCAATTGTTGGGGAAAGATAAGAATCCGGCATTGGGATGTTATGCTTTTGCAAAACCAATTGTGTAAGAAATTTATCATGGACTATGTCAAATGATTCAGGGGCTATGGGCATATATGTTTTGTCAAACAAAGCAGAGGTTATTGCTGTCAAGGTTAATGCATATCTAAAAGAGCCCCTTACATAAATGCAATCATAAATTTGCAATGGCTTGCCATTATGTAAAAGCTCTATTTTATTTTTTAATGAATGCACTTCAATTTCCTTAAGATTTATGCTGTCAACACTGTCAAAATATTTTTGCATGGCCTTTACTGTCCATTTTGAACTTTCACTTTCCAGGCTTATTATTGCTGCTTTCATCTTGTATATCCAGATTTTTTATGTAATTTTTTTAGCGGGTCTATTAAAAATTTTTCCTTGCGAATAATGTTTCTTCCTATTAATATTTTGTATTTCATACGGGATCTGTCTGCAAGGTTAAAATTTGATATAATTTTTTTACCTGCAAGCATTATTGCAACTTTTATAACCGGCCTTAAGCCAATTCCACTAGCAGATCTGATTACTCTTGTTTTGAGTATTTTAGAATGTGATAATTCAACAGCAAGCTGCATGTCCAATGAACTTGTCTTTGCTCCAGTATCAATCCTTGCAATAAACTCCTTTTTCTTATTTCCTAACACAAGAAATACTGGCTCTCTGCATCCAATAATTGTCCTTTCTTTAATCATTCCTACAAGGGTTATTTAATGTTATATATACTTTTTGGTGATGTTTAATTTAGCTATAAAACATCTTGTATCATAAGTTCATGTCCTGTTTTGCAATTTTGATTTAATTCAAAAGCTTTTTATAAAACAAAAATCTTTTTTTTGGATTATGAATGCAAATGACTTAAATAAAAGGGAATTAGAAGACTGGAAAAAAGCATGCAAGATAGCTGCACAGGCTTTAGATTATGGAAAAAGCCTTATTAAAAAAGGGAATAATCTTCTTGATGTTGCCAGGAAAACTGATGAAAAAATTATCAGCTTAGGGGGAGAAATAGCTTTTCCTTCCCAGGTATCAATGAATCAGATAGCAGCACATTTCTGCCCAACAAAAAATAATAATCCTGTTTTTGATAACCAGATTGCAAAGCTTGATGTTGGCGTACATGTTAATGGTTTTATTGGAGATAATGCATGCACTGTAGACCTTTCTGGTGAAAATAGTGAATTAGTAAAAGCATCAAGGTCAGCTTTGAATAATGCTATAAAAATTATAAAGCCAGGAATAACTCTTGCAGAGATAGGACGGGAAATACAAGATACAATAATGGGTTTTGGTTTTTCTCCTGTAAGAAATTTAAGCGGCCATGGCCTTGGAAAATTTGATGTCCATACAAAGCCAACCATCCCAAACTATGACAATGGTGATGAAACAGAAGTTAGGAAAGGAGATATTTTTGCAATAGAGCCCTTTGCAACAAATGGCCATGGGATTGTTATTGAAACATCTAATCCAACTGTTTTTTCCCTTGTTCAAAAAAAGCCAGTAAGGGATATGACAACAAGGCAGGTTCTCAAGGAAATAGAAAATTATAAAGGGCTTCCTTTTGCAAAATGGTGGCTTGAGGAAAAATTTTCTTTATTTAGGGTCAATCTTGCATTAAGACAGTTAGAAAATTTAGGAGTAATCAAAGGGTATACTCCATTAGCTGATAGGGATAATGGCCTTGTAAGCCAGGCAGAGCATACAATTCTTGTCGAAGAGAAAGCTATTATATTAACTAAATTCTGATTAGCTTTTTTTAATATTTAGAGGAGGCTTCCTTAACTCTTTTAGCCATAAGAGCCCAATTTTTACAAGTTCCTTGTTAAATGCTTCAGATATCTTATATGTTTTCTTGTAAAGGTCATAGTAAATAATACCCATGCTTTTCATAGGTGTTAGAATTCTATCATAAAACTGTCTTTTGTTGTATGAAAGCTTTACTTTCTTGCCCCTGTACGGAGGCTCATCAATCTCTGTGATTAAGTTACCCTCATGAAGTTTTGTGGCAAACAGAGACATCTCTGACTTGCCTATTTCACCATCATTCTCTTTCATATAATTTATCAATAACCCAGAAACTATCTTCTGCTGCTTTGTGGCAAATATAACATCAAATATATCTTCAGGTAAATTAAATCTGTCAAATAAGATTACTATTTTAACCCCCAGTAGCTTAATAATTTATACTAATATATAAATGTTGCTTTTTGTATAGTCGAGTTTACAAAACTAAATTAAATTACTTTTTCATAGTTCTCGACTAATTCAATATACAAAAACGAAATATTTATATATAAGGTGTGTTTAAAATATATCAGTATACAATTTGGGTATCAAAAAGGAGGAAAAAATGGATTTTATCGTCGAAAATGCACTAAAGAATTCTGAGGAAAATAAGATTGAATCAATGATAGGACAGGCAAACATAAAAGTGTTTGGTGCTGGCGGGGCAGGCAATAACATGGTTTCATGGCTCTATAGAAAGGGCATCAAGGGAGCTGAAATAATAGCTGCCAATACAGACCAGCAGCATCTTGATATTTCAGAATCAGACAGGAAAATATTGCTGGGAAGGAATATTACTCGCGGCCTTGGATGTGGTGGTTATCCAAAAAAAGGTGCAGAAGCTGCAAATGAGAGTGTTAATGAGATAAAGGATTCTCTCAAGGGTGTTGATATGATATTTATATGCGCTGGAATGGGCGGAGGAACAGGAACAGGCTCTGCTCCAGTAATTGCAAAAATTGCAAAAGAAGTTGGTGCAATTGTCATTGGAACAGTTACAATGCCATTCAATATAGAACGTGCAAGGGTTGATAAGGCAGAGTTTGGATTGCAGCAGTTAAGGCAGAATGCTGACACAGTTATTGTTATTGACAACAATCGCTTGGTTAATATTGCAGGCAATCTTCCAGTGCAGCAGGCATTTGCAGTTGCAAATGAGTTAATAGCAACAATGATAAAAGGAATTGTCGAGACAATCGCTGTTCCATCTTTAGTTAACCTTGACTATGCTGATGTAAAGGCAATAATGAATAATGGGGGAGTAGCAGCAATTGGTGTTGGCTCTTCTGACACAGCAAACAGGGTTGATGAAGCAGTAAGAGGTGCTCTTGCAAACCCATTATTAGATATAAGCTATGAAGGTGCAACAGGAGCATTAATACATATTTCAGGAGGGTCTGACTTAACCTTGGATGAGGTAAGCAGGGTTGGAGAGCTTGTAACAGAATCAATGGACCAGGATGCAAATGTCATCTGGGGAGCAAGAATTGATGATAATATGAAGGGAAAGCTTACTGTCATGACAATCATGACAGGGGTTCATTCTCCATGGATTATAGGAAAAGAAAACAACAAGCCTGTAAGTGTTTCCACAGGATTCAGCGATGACCTTGGAATTGATTTGGTCAGATAAAATTTATTTTTCTTTAATATTTTATATTATATAGTTATTGCCTGTTTTTTCATAAAACTTATATATAAGGCATAAATTCTAGTTCTTAATAATCATAAAATAGGATTAGGAGGAATAAAAATGGTTGATTTCAAAATTGTTATTTCAGACCCAAGCACAGGGAAAACATATCAAAAAGAGGTTAAGGATGATAATGCAAGAAAGTTTATGGGCCTTAAAATAGGCGATAAACTGAAAGGAGATTTTTTGGAACTCGGCAATGTTGAGATTGAGGTAACTGGCGGCTCTGACTACTGCGGATTTCCAATGAGAAAAGATGTCTGGGGCTCAGGAAGAAAAAGGATATTAGCTGTTGGCGGTGTTGGAGTAAGAAATAAGGAAAAAGGAATTAAAAAAAGAAAAACTGTCTGCGGAAACACAATACATGCCAAAATATCACAGATAAATGTCAGGGTTTTAGGTGGCAAACCGATTAAGGTAAAGGAAGAAAAACCTAAAGCAGAGGAAAAGCCTGCTAAAGCAGAGAAGAAGGTTGAAGAGAAAAAAGATGAGCCTAAGAAAGAAGATAAACCAGAAGGCAAAACTGAGGCAAAAAAAGAACCTAAGAAAGAAGATAAACCCAAAGCAGAGGAAAAGCCTGCTGAGGTTAAAAAAGAACATAAGAAAGAAGGCAAACCAAAGGCTGATAAACCAAAAGCTAAAGCAAAAAAAGAAGACAAAGTTCCGACTGCTGCTGAGCTGGCAGATAAAAAAGAAGAGGTTAAGAAATAAAAAATGCCAAAAACTGCTAAGACAAAGAAAGCCAAAACAAAAAAGCGCTCTAAAACCTCAAAAGAAACAACTAAAAAAGAAAAAAAAATTGAGGAACCTGTTCAGCCAGAGATAAATATTGGATTGGTTGGCCATGTTGACCATGGAAAAACAACTTTGGTTAAGTCATTGTCTGGCAAGTGGACTGATACTCATTCTGAAGAGCTCAAAAGAGGAATTACAATACGGCTTGGTTATGCAGATACTGTTTTCAGGAAATGTTCCAAGTGCAAGGAGCCAGAGTGCTTTTGTGTTAGTGAGAAATGCCCAAGATGCAAAACAAAAACAAAGCCATTAAGAGAAGTATCTTTTGTTGATGCTCCTGGCCATGAAAGCCTTATGGCAACAATGTTATCTGGAGCAACTATCATAGATTATGCCTTACTTCTTATAGCTGCAAATGAGGAATGCCCCCAGCCGCAAACAAGAGAGCATTTAATGGCTTTGGAGATATCAGGAATAAAAAAAATAATCATTGTGCAAAATAAGATAGATGTTGTTTCAGAC
>Ga0268278_1002087_pt1 | contig 10806 bp, 9 predicted proteins | sample saktaG_3_FD_190135 | JGI IMG/M metagenome (GOLD analysis project Ga0268278, IMG submission 190135) | Saline water microbial communities from Sakinaw Lake, British Columbia, Canada - sak_2010_1_5_55m | ecosystem: Environmental > Aquatic > Non-marine Saline and Alkaline > Saline ... | reverse complement strand
CAACGCGGTTGGCCTCGCCGTCCATCTGCCGCCAGGTTATCTCCCGCCGGTAATTGACGCTGGGCTTGAGCTCTACCAGCGCGCAATCGTCCGGGTACATCCTGGCGTTTCTGGCTAACATCTCCGGTATCGTTATCATTTACTCCTCACCTCACTATGTAACCTGTGCCCCACTAATATCTTGCCAGGCTGGGCAGGAATGTAGCGATCTGCGGGAATGCCAGCAGTATGACGGCGGCCACGGCCAGTGCAGCCAGGAAGGGTGCGATGCCCTTAAAGATGGTCTCGAGCGGTATGTCAGGGGCGATACCTTTGATGACATACACGTTCAATCCCACGGGGGGAGTGATAACACCGATCTCGGTCACCAGCACTATGATGACCCCGAACCAGATGGGATCGAAGCCCAGCGCCAGCACCACGGGATAGAAAATGGGGATGGTGAGGGTGATGAGCGCGAGTGAATCCATAAAGCACCCGCCGATCATATAGATGATGATGACGATGCCCATGATGGCCACCGGCGGTATGGGCAGGGACCCCACCCACCCTGAGAGCATCATGGGTATGGTGGTTATGGCAATGAAATGGCCGAAAACGGTGGCCCCTGCCACGATCACCATGACAAAGCAGGTGACGCGCACAGCGTCCTTGAGCGCATTGACAAATCCCGCCCAGGTAAGCGTCCTGGTTACCAGCCCGATGAGGATGGCCCCGGCCACGCCTGCGGCGCCCGCCTGGGTAGGGCTGAACCAGCCGAAGAAGAGGCCCAGAATCACGAAGCAGAAGAGGAAGAGCATCTCGATAATGCCGGTGAGCGCCTCCATCTTCTCCTTGAATGTGGATGTCTCGCCGGCGGGCGCCAGCTTCGGGTTGCGCAGGCAGATGATTGCCACGGCGGCCATCAGCAGGGCGGCGATGAGGAGGCCGGGGAAAATACCGGCCATGAACAGCTTGCCGATAGATTGCTCCGTGAGTATGCCGTAGACGATGAAGATGGTGCTGGGTGGGATCATGATACCAAGTGTGCCCGCCGCGGCTACGATACCGGTGGCCATCGAATCGTCGTATTTATAGCGTTTCATCTCGGGGATGCAGACTTTGCCCATGGCGGCGGCGGTGGCGCTGGTCGAGCCGTTGATGGCGGCGAACCCGGCGCAGCCGATAACCGTGGCCAGGGCCAGCCCGCCGGGAAATTTACTGAACAGCACGTAGCCCGCGTCGTAGAGGCGCCGGCTCATGCCGGACTCGGAGGCTATGCACCCCATCAGGGTGAACATGGGTATAACGGTCAGCGAATAGGATGAAAAGATATCGAAAAAGTCGCGGGCAACCAGGTTCATACCCGCCGCCGGCGTAACCACTATGCTGAACCCGATCAGCCCGACGAAGGCCATGGCAAAGCCCACAGGCATGCGCAGCAGGAAAATGATGACCAGTACTACTACGCCGATGACGCCGAGCAGTATGTTGTCCATATAGTTACGTGGTCCTCAGCATCTTGATCATCTGCATGATAAGCACCAGCACAACTACGAGGCCACACAGACCCAGTCCCCAGACAAAGGGATAATAAGGTATACGTACCGTCATGGACACTTCCCCGCTGGACTGGAGAGCCAGCCCGTAGGTGTAGCTTTGCCAGGTCAAAATAAGGAAAAGGCAGATGCTAAAACAATGTACTACGGTGGAGATCACCTTTTGTGATGAGCGCGGTAATTTCCTTACGAGCATCTCGACCTCGATATGCCCGTGGGCGACCTGGGTCTGCGCGATGGCGAATGAGATCGCCACGACGCTGAGCAGGCTTACCAGCTCGATGCCGCCGGTGAGAGGCACCTTGAAGAACTTGTTCCCGCAGATGTCGATCAGCACCAGGGCGACCATGGCCGCCAGGCTGGCGCAGGCCACCCAGTTCAGCCAGCCTGCTATATCGGTTACTATTTTTTCGAACTTTTCAAACATCAGCATTGACAGGGGCGGCAGACATTATCCTGCCGCGCCACCCTTTCTGCCATATCTTTTAAGTGATTTGTTTATTTTGCGAATTCGGAGTTGACGAAATCAATACACTGCTGGTCGGTTGGGGTTTTGCCCGCCCAGTACTGCGCCCTCTCCATCAGGTATTTCTCATACTGCTCAGCCGGCAGACCCTTGGTGTTCCTTTCCTTAATATAGCTGTCCTTTAGCGACTGCGTGGCCTGCACCCACCTGGCCGCTTCCTCCGGTGACAGTTCGATCACCTCGCGGCCTTCGAAGGTCTTGAAGAACTGCAGCCCCGATATGTCATACCAGGTCCAGGTCTTAGCATGCTTCTCGATCCACTCGTTGCTTACATCCGTGAAAACCTTCTGGATATCGGCGGGCAGGCCGTCCCACTTGTCCTTGTTCATGACCACGTACATGTTGGCGGTGCTGCCCACCTCCGGGCATTCTGTGACATATTTCACCACCTCGGCCTGCTTCCATCCCTCCAGTGTCTCGCGGGGGGTGTAGCTGCCGTCAATGGTACCCTTGGACATGAGCTCGTAGGCTTCGTTCTGGGCCGCGCCGTATCCCTTACCGCCCAGCGCCTCAATGATGCTGGCGCCGACGCCGGTGGACCTGATCACCATGCCCTTCAAATCCTCCATCTGCCTGACCGGCTTCTTGACTGAGAATATGACACTGGGGCCATGGGCATGGAAATAGAGCACGTGGACGTTGTCGAATTCCTTGGGCTTGAACTCGTTATAAAAATCGTTGGCCACCCTGGTGGATACATAACCGTTGAGATAACCGTGCGGCAATTCCACCAGTTCGGCTGCCGGGAAGCGCCCCATGGTATAGGAGACCACGGACATTCCCAGGTCCGAGAGCCCGTTCAAAACACCATCATATACCTGCGGCGCCTTGGTCAGGGTGCCGCCCGAAAACACGGTGATCTTGACCCTGCCGTTGGTGCGTGTATTTACCTCATCGGCGAACTTCTGGGCCAGCAGGGTATTCTTGTGCACGGGTGGGAAGAAAACGCTGTAGGTAAATTCGTACGTCCTGTTATCGGTGACGGAAGGTGTGGCCGATGTATTGTCCGCGGGCGCTGCAGGTGCAGGGCCGCATGCCGCTGCCAGAATTAAAACCAGCATCGCGGCCAATAGAATTTGCATGAATCCCGTCCTTTTCATAGATATACCTCCACTAATATTAATAATGCGGGCACAACCGGGGATAGTAAGATTTAGATTGGGTGGATACGTGACTCCAGCGCCGCCGGGAAGATCCGGCAGCTCATCCAGAGTCACTTACGGTAGATATATTTGTTAGCGTGCATCTATTTATACTTGCTTATGGCCTGCCACGGTGGCAATTGCCAAACAGTATATTATATTACTATGAAATGCTGCAAACTTGTCAAGTCCCCTTCATCATCTTGAGATACTCCAATAATTAAGATATCATCATCATCAATTAATCATTAATATGTTTTTCCTTTATTCCATTAGATTTAAATTATAACGCTTGAAAAGTTCAATTTTATCATAAGGAGAATAACTTGCGACGCAAACTGATATTTGCTTTGCTCGTCCTGTACGGTTTACTCGTTCTGTACGTAACGGTCACTCTGATAGCCGGGGGCCGGGTGCCTGGCGTCATGGTCCCTATCTGTACGCTGACAGGCTTCAGCTTTTGCCTGCTGCATGCCGGGGAACGCCTGGGCTGGAAAAACACCCTGCTCCTGCTCGGCTTCGTATTCGGGGTAAGCTTGCTGTTCGAAAGCCTCGGCGTGGCCACCGGGCTGGTATACGGCCCCTATCATTACACTGAAAAACTTGGCCCGAAATTCCTTAGCCTCGTACCGTATCTCATCGCAGTGGCCTGGTTCATGATGATGTACCCCTCGTTTGTAATGGCTGAATGGCTCATCCCTTCAGCATGGACAGGCGCAAAGCGCCTGCTGTCGGTCGCTGCAATCGGCGGACTGATAATGACCGCCTGGGATGTGGTTATGGATCCGATCATGGTTGCCGCAAACTACTGGGTCTGGGAAGTGCAGGGAGCTTTTTTCGGCGTCCCTTTGCAAAACTACTGGGGATGGTGGCTGACGGTTTTCATCACATTCGCTCTGTACCTGCTGATCACGCGCAACCGGTCCTGCGCAAAAGAAGCCGGCTTCGACCGCCTGGCGCTGGTCGCGTTCATGATCACCGGCTATGGCAACGTGATCAGTGCGCTTTCCAGCAACCTGGCCGGACCTGCCCTGGCAGGGTTCTTCGCACTGACTCCCTGGGTACTGCTGGCATGGATAAGCACAGGCAAGAGATAGCTGCAGAAAGCTCCCTGCACGCCGCTTTTGACGGGGTCGCAAACCGGCGATAAATCCGGGCGGGCTGCGCAGCGGCTGTATGCGTTGAAGTGTTAAATGATAAAATAACAGTGCCCTGACACATCTGTGCAAAGTACGGTATATTAGACAGGCAACCGGGTAATTATTTTCGCGGAGGTAGAGATGGCCATATATTTGATGCTCTCAACCCTGACCGGTGACGGCAGAAAGGCGATCGAGGAATATCCCGAAAGGCTGAAGGAACTGAATAAGGAAGTCGAGTATATGGGGGTGAAAATATTGGCCCAGTACGCTTTGCTCGGTCAATATGACTTCGTGCATATTATCGATGCTCCCAATAATGAAAAGGCGGCCGAGTTGGCCATCCACCTCTCCGCAGGGGGGCTGCAGAGCCTTACGCTGGCGGCCATCCCCCTGGACAAGCTGATCGAGACGCTTAAAAAGAAGCCGCAGGTGTTTTAACCATCCAGGACGAGTTTGAACTTATCTGCCCTGCACCATTATAATTAAGCTTCAATTTTAAATCGGTGCTGTGCCGGGTTCACCATGAGCAAGATCCGTAAACTTCTGTCGGGCAATGAGGCTATCGCCCTGGGCGCATACCATGCCGGGGTGAGGGTGGCTACGGCCTATCCCGGGACTCCCAGCACCGAGATACTTGAGAACATGGCGAAGTTCAAGGACCTGTATGCCGAGTGGTCCACCAACGAGAAGGTCGCCATGGAGGTGGGCCTTGGAGCCTCATACGCCGGAGTGAGGACGCTGGTCTCCATGAAACACGTGGGTTTAAACGTGGCGGCCGACCCTTTCATGGCGGCGGCAACCACGGGTGTGCACGGTGGCCTGGTTGTGGTATCCGCCGACGACCCTGGCATACACAGCTCCCAGGGCGAACAGGACAACCGGCACTTCGCCAGGCTGGGACGGGTGCCCATGATCGAGCCCGCCGACAGCCAGGAAGCGTACGATTTTATGGCCACCGCATATGAAATCAGCGAGAAATATGATACCCCCGTGCTTTTCAGGATAACTACCAGGGTCGCGCATTCCAAATCCGTGGTCGAGGTGGACATGGGCGCGCTGAGGGCCGAGAGGAATAAATATTTTCACCACCACGTTGAAAAATATGTCATGCTGCCGGGACATGCACGCCTGAGGGTGCCTCACATGCACAGGCGCATGGTTGAGCTTACCGCGCTGGCCGAGGTGACCCCGCTCAACCAGATCATTGAAGGAGACGGACGCACGGGCATCATATCCAGCGGCGTCGGTTATGAATATGCCAGGGAGGTGTTCCCCGGCGCTTCGTTCCTCAAGCTCGGCCTGATTTACCCGCTGCCCCCGCAGCTCCTTCAACGCTTCGCAGGTCAGGTGAAAAAGCTGTTCATCGTCGAGGAGTTGGACCCCTTCCTTGAGGAGACCATCAAGGCCATGGGAATCAGGGTCGAGGGCAAGCAGCATATACCCCGCCATGGGGAGCTGAATATCGGCGCCGTGCGCCATGCCGCTGCAAAGGCGGATATCCTGCCGCCGGCCGGTGCGGCAACGGCAGCGACTATTGGTGATCTGCCGGGACGGCCGCCCCTGCTGTGCGCCGGCTGCCCGCACGCCGGCGCTTTTTTTGTGCTCAGCACCATCGGAAAAAGATCGAAGGTGCTCGATGCTAAAGGCAGGTCGGAGAAGGAGTCCGGTCTTATCATCACCGGGGACATCGGCTGCTACACCCTCGCCACCTATCCCCCTCTGCGCGCCATGGATACCACGGCCTGCATGGGAGCCAGCATCGGCCAGGCTATCGGTTTGGTCAAGGCCGGCGTAACGAGCAAGGTGGCCGCCGTAATCGGCGATTCCACTTTTATGCACTCGGGCATTACGGGGCTCATCGACGCCGTCTACAACGATGCCGGAATCACCGTGATCATCCTCGACAACGGCACTACTGCCATGACAGGTCACCAGGATCATCCCGGCTCGGGCATATCCGCGCAGGGCGTAACATCCGGTAAGGTTGCTATTGAAAAAGTGGTCGAAGGCGTCGGTGTAAAGAAATTACAGGTGGTGGACGCCTTTGATATGAAGGCTATAAGATCCGCCATAAGGTCGGCCCTGGACAGCGGGCAGTTGTCCGTAGTCATAGTCAGGGGAAAGTGCGCGGTAACCAACCGGGTGCGCAAGAACAAGCGCCGCGTAGACCAGGATGCCTGCAACGACTGCGGGATATGCCTGATGATTGGTTGCCCGGCCATCCAGAAAAAAGACGGCAGGGTATATATCGAGGCCGGTACATGCATGGGAGACGCCTGCGGCATATGCCAGCAGATCTGTCCCAAGAGGGCTATTGGTACGGAGGTGAAGGGGGCATAATGAAAAGCCGGGAGCAGGGCAAACAGGACATACTGATGGTAGGAGTGGGCGGCCAGGGCACTATCCTGGCCAGCGATATACTGGGCGACGTGGCGATGGATATCGGTCTGGATGTCAAGAAGACCGACACGCTGGGCATGGCGCAGCGGGGCGGCAGCGTAACCAGCCACCTGCGCATCGGTCAAAAGGTGTGGTCGCCCCTGATCAATGCTTCCGAAGCCGATATACTGCTGGCCTTTGAAAAGCTGGAGGGTGCCCGGTGGGCAGGCTACTTGAAACCGGGCGGCGCCGTGATCATCAACAACATGTCTATTCCGCCACTATCGATATCACTGGGTACACAGGTATACCCGGAGGACGAGGCCATTCTCGATTCTTTCCGGCGTATCACCGGTGCGGTCTACCTGGTCGACGGTACGGAGCAGGCGGCGGGACTGGGTGACGCCCGCACGCTGAACATCTTCATGCTGGGATATCTATCGCATTTCCTGCCCTTGAAGATAACCGACGCGCAGTGGGAAAAGGGCATAGCCCGGCATTTGCCGGCTAAAATCCTGGACTTGAATAAACGCGCTTTTAAAGCGGGAAGGGAGGCAGCAGCCGGTGTCAATATCTGATAATGTCCGCACGCGCATGGCGGCAGGGTCGTGGGTGCGTCGCATGTTCGAGGAAGCCGCCGTCCTGAAGAAGAAGCACGGCGAGCACAATGTCTTCGACCTTTCGCTGGGCAATCCGATCATCGAACCTCCCGCGGAATTCAAGCACGTCCTGAGGAAGCTGAGCGAGAACCCCATGGCCGGCATGCACCGCTACATGGAGAACGCCGGATACGAGGAGACCCGGAGATCGGTGGCCAAGCAGGTCTCCCGGGAAAACAACATGGATGTCTCATTCCAGGACATCATTATGACCGTGGGCGCGGCCGGCGCAATCAACGTGATACTCAAGACCCTGTTGAACCCGGGTGACGAGGTGATCGTATTCGCCCCCTTTTTCATGGAGTATGATAATTATATCGACAACCACGGCGGGGTAACGGTCGTCCTTCCCACCGATGATAAATTCATGCCCGACCTGGACCTGCTCGAGCGGGGTATCACCGCCAGAACGAAGGCGGTGATTATTAACTCGCCCAATAACCCAACGGGCGTGGTCTACAGTGAGAAGTTCGTCAGGCAACTCAGCCAGGTGCTTGAGCGCAGAGAGAAGCATTTAAACATCGCCATATACCTGGTGAGTGACGAGGCCTACAGCAGCCTGACCTATGACGGCCTCGCGTATGTGCCAATCCTGCAGGCTTACCACAGGGCTTTAATAGCCACGTCGCATTCCAAGGACCTGGCCCTGCCGGGGGAAAGGATCGGCTACATCGCCGTGCATCCGTCAATCGAGCACCGGGAAGAGATCTTAAGCGGCCTGATTTTCTGCAACCGCATACTCGGCTTTGTCAACGCCCCCGCGCTGATGCAGAACATCGTTCGGCACCTGCAGCACATAACGGTCTCCATACCGGAGTACCAGGAGAAACGCGATTTTCTGTATAATAACCTGGTCGGCATGGGATACAGGGTGGTCAAGCCGCAGGGTGCTTTTTACATGTTTCCCCGGACGCCGATCGAAAATGATGTGGAATTCGTTCACGAGCTGCAGAAAATGAATGTTATGACAGTGCCGGGCAGGGGCTTCGGCAGCCCCGGCTTTTTCAGGATCTCCTACTGCGTCAATCACAGCACCCTCGAAGGCGCCCTCGACGGCTTTAAGAAAGCTGCCGGGATGTTTAGACTCTTTTGATCTGGGCGGTCCCCGTCGACAGACCACCGCCCCCTTAAGTTCCCATGATCGACACATATACAATTCCACAACTTATCGAAGCCAACCACCGGAAGTGGGGCGGGCAGACCGCCATGTGCGTAAAAAGACGCGGCATCTGGCATCGCTACAGCTGGACCGACTACTATAACCAGGTTAAATACTTCTCTCTCGGCCTGGTGAGCCTGGGTTTGAGAAAAGGTGACGTTGTTTGTATTATCGGCGACAATGAGCCCGAGTGGTTCTGGGGGGAGTTCGCGGCGCAGGCCGCCGGCGGCATAGCCACGGGCGCTTTTGTAGATTCCATCCCCGCTGAGTTGAAATATATCGCCAATCATTCCGGCGCCAGATTTGCGCTGGTCAACGACCAGGAGCAGACAGACAAGTTCCTGGAGATTTGCGACAAATTGCCGTCCCTGCAGAAGATCATCTACTGGGATCCCAAGGGGCTGGGCAACTACGACGATCCGCGACTGCTCAGCTTTGACGCCGTCATGAAGATGGGCGCTGCCTTCGACCGGGCCAGCCCCGGTGTATTCGAAAAAAACATCGCAACGGGCGATCCCGGCGATACGGCTTTTATTTATTACACCTCCGGCACCACCGGATTGCCCAAGGGGGCATTGCTGACACACCGGGCGCTGGTCAATACGGCCCGGGGATTTGTCAGCGTCTACCCCCTGGATGGGAGCGACAACCTGGTGTCCAATTTCCCGGCCGCCTGGGTGGGAGACAGCTACTTCGCCACTATTCCTCATTTGCTGACCGGGGCTCGCCTCAATTTTGCCGAGGAGCCTGATACTATCGCGGAGGACACCCGGGAGGTCGGCCCCGATTTCGCAATATATGGCCCGCGGCAGTGGGAGAGCCTTGTCAGCGAAATACAGGTTAAGATAACCGACACGCACCCGCTCAAGAGATTTTTTTACCACCTGCTGATGCCTGTGGGCTATAAGATGGCGGAGTTTAAATTCGAAGGCCGCAGGCCGGGGCCTTTCTGGAGTACCCTCTATAAATTTGCCCACCTGCTGCTGCTGAGGCCACTCAGGGACCGCCTGGGCCTGAGCAGCGTGCGGTTCGCCGTGACGGGCAGTTCGGTGCTCAGCCTCGATACATTCAAGCTGATCCACGCCCTGGGTATCGAGCTCAGGCAGACATACGCCAGCACGGAGGCAGGATTCATCTCCTCGCACACCAGGGGTGACATCGATTTTCAGAGCGTGGGCCGTCCCGCGCTGGGGGTGGAAGTCAGGGTGTCCGACGAGGGCGAACTGCTGGTGAGGAGCGACTGCGCCTTTTCGGCTTACCTGGGCGAGCCGGAAAAGACGGCCAACATAAAAAAGGACGGCTGGGTGCACACCGGGGACGCGGTGAACATCAACGATAAAGGACACCTGATATTCCTGGACAGGCTGGAGCATATGGGCGCCCTGGTCAGCGGCGCCAGATACGCCCCCCAGTACATCGAGGGTAGGCTGCGCTTCAGCCCGTATATTAAAGACGCCATGGTCATCGGCGGCAGGGACAAGTCTTTCGTGGCAACCATGATCAACATCGACTTCGCCATGGTGGGGAAGTGGGCTGAGCGCAGGGGTTTAGCCTATACCACCTTTGTCGACCTGTCGCAGAAGCAGGAGGTGGCGGATTTGATCAGGAAGGACCTGATAAGGGTCAACAGCTACCTGCCGGAACTGTCCAGGGTAAAAAGGTATATGCTGTTGCACAAGGAATTCGATCCCGATGAGGCGGAACTCACCAGGACGCGCAAGCTCAGACGCGAGTTCATGGAGATGAGGTACAAGCCTGTGATAGATGCTATCTATAACGGGTCGGATTCGCTCACGGTCGATGCCTCGGTGACCTACCGCGACGGCAGGAAGGGCACCGTATCTACCATGATAAAGATCTGGGACATCTGATATGACGCAATTGCTGCAATATACCATGACCGGCCTGGCGGTGGGCATGATCTATGCGCTGATCGCCCTGGGCTTTGCGCTGATCTGGAAATCCAGCCGTGTGGCCAACCTGGCGCTGGGACAACTGGTGCTCATCTCGTCCTGGTTTACCTACAGTATGCTGGTGCAGCTCAGGCTGCCCGTCTGGGCCGGCATGATAATGACCATATTATTCGCCATCTTCTTAGGCTGGATGATCGAGCGCCTGACTCTTCGCCCGCTGATCGGGCAGCCCATACTGTCCCTGATCGCCGTCACCCTGGGCATAGGCTACTTCCTGGAGGGCGTGGTCACGGTGGTATGGCCGGTAAGCGTGGCTAAATTGCCTCCTCTCTTCCCGCAGGAGCCTGT
>Ga0268278_1002083_pt1 | contig 10817 bp, 6 predicted proteins | sample saktaG_3_FD_190135 | JGI IMG/M metagenome (GOLD analysis project Ga0268278, IMG submission 190135) | Saline water microbial communities from Sakinaw Lake, British Columbia, Canada - sak_2010_1_5_55m | ecosystem: Environmental > Aquatic > Non-marine Saline and Alkaline > Saline ... | reverse complement strand
TCATGCCCAAGGTATTTTTTTAAATTTTTTATAGCTATTGTGCGTGTAATTATTTTCATAATTTTTAGTTTATCGCCTTGTATGCGAGGCAATTGAAACAACTGAAAAAATATCGCCCTTCCCGCGAAGAGCCTCTAACAAATTTTTGAACATATAAGCGGCTTCTAAGTTTGTTTTTTCTTGTATCATCAAAAGTTTCGCGAGCAAAATCAAAAATTTAATACTGTATTCGCCTTTACTACTAAGAGCTTCGTATTCGTTAATCAAAACTTTGCTATTTTTGAGTAAGAATTCTATAGATAGAATATCTTGCTGTCGTTGCTTATTCCTAATGGGTTGAGTCGTCTCCCATACGCCCAACAAAAAATCTAAAAAATTTTGAGTTTTCGTTTTGTCCTCATGTAATTTAATTAAAATATCTACGGCCCAATGAATATGCTTTGGCGCTCTTATTCTTGACCATTTGCCATTAATTTTTTGTCGGTATTTAATTAAAATATCAAAATCACTATGAGATCCTTGATAAACACCAACAATATAGCTTCCGTTAACCTCAAAAACTGCCAGAGGCGATCTTGACTGACCCTCCCTCTGAAATGTCATGTATATTTCTAGTTGCTGTTCGTCCATAATTCAAAAGATAAATTTACTATTCTAAAATCAAAACCTCCTTATCATCAATTTTATAATCGTAACCAAGCCGTTGTTTTTCCGCCTTTGTTAAAAAGGTGGTATCCAATAAAGTTTTACTAAATGAAAATTCCGTCTCAATAATCTCGCCGTCTATTTCTTTCGCATATCTTTCCGCGACTTGTCGATCATATGTCCAACTTGTTATTTCCCTGTTTTCTTTATTATATCTGTTTATCCCTCTATAAAGTCTAACTTTGCCGGGTTTCTTGAAGCGAACAAGAAATTTTAATATTTTCTTACTTGGATAATTAACAGGCACATCGAAAGCAGATTGATGAAAATATCTATCTGTCCAATCAATAACATAATTTGGTATTTGTGTCGCAGTCTTCATGCTTTTTAAATAAATTTATTTTTTAAGTTTTTATTTAGTTCATCTAATCTCTTGATAGATAAATCAAGATATTTATTTTCCGTATCAACGCCAATAAACTTTCTATCATTTAGAACGGCAGCCAAACCGGTAGTAGACGAGCCAGCAAAAGGATCTAGCACCGTATCGCCCTCGTTGGTGCTTGCCACAATTATTCTATTTAATAAATCAATGGGTTTTTGGGTGGGGTGTTTGCCAAAAATTTTTTCCTCTTTTTTGGGCGGATAAATCGCCCAGACGCTACGCATTTGCAGGCCGGGTTTTTTGATAAAATCATCCGGCCAATCGCCGTTTTTCATTAAACCATAATTAAACTTATGCTTGGCGCTTTTGTCTTTCCTGGCCCAAATAAGCGTTTCATGGCTGGCGGTAAAATAACGGCAGCTTAAGTTGGGCGAAGCGTTTGGCTTAAACCAGGCAATGTCGTTGAGAATGTGAAATTTATTAACCTGCAAAGCAAAGCCGCACTGATAAATTGAGTGATAAGTACCGCTAATCCAAATTGTTCCGCCTGGTTTTAAAATTCTATGGCAGGCCTTTGTCCATGCAAGATGAAATTCAAAATCTTTTTTCAGTCCGTTACTTGCGTCCCATTGGCCCTTATCCACGCTCACTCTCTTGCCAGCGTGCAAGCTGAATCCGCCGTTTGACAAAAAATACGGCGGGTCGGCAAAAATCATATCAATAGAATTTTCCGGCAAAGTTTGCAAAAAATCCAAGCTATTGGCGTGGTATAAAGTAAAATTGTCTTTTTTGAAATATGGCTTTTGCTCTACAATCTCTGGCTCTGGCGATATCACGGCGGACTGAAATTCATTACTCTCGCCTTCCTGCTCCTCTATGTTTCTCATCGTGCTAATCACCTTGCCCTGTATAATGACTGCTTTGACATAGAGGGGTTTGAGGCGGGGGTTGGCGGGCTGTAAGCGGATGCGGTTTTTTTCTTTGAAAATCTTTTTTAGGGTAACTTCGTTGCCGTTGATCAGGGCCACGGCTGTTTCGCCGTTTTCTACGGTGCTTTGCTTGCGCACAATGACGGTGTCGCCGTCAAAAATACCTTCGTCAATCATACTGTCGCCCTTGACGCCCAAGGCAAAATGCTCGCCCGAAGCGGCCACCATTGTTTTGGGCACGGTTATGTTCTCGTGTTCTTCAACCGCTTCAATGGGCGAGCCCGCGGCAATATAGCCCTTGAACGGAATGCTGACAACTTCTGCCTGTTTGCCAATCTCAACGGCGCGGGCGGCGTTTTTTTGGCGCTTAATGTAGCCCTTTTTCTCCAAAATTTTCATATAGTGATTAACCGTAGAAACCGAGGCCAGCTTAAAATGCTTGCGTATTTCCTCGTGCGAAGGGCTGTAGCCGTTTTTTTGGGAGTAGGCCTGAATGTAATCAAGAATATTTTTTTGTTTTAATGTTAGTGTTGGCATAATAAAAAGAAAAAATTAACTTGCTAATCTCTTTTGAGCTTTTTTTAAATAATTTCGCCGGGAAACAATTGATTTTCCCAAACGTTTTTCTAATTTCTTTCTGGCGCCTCCCGCAATGGCGCCGCCGCCTTTGGCATCAGATTTTAATTTGGGCGCGCCCAATATGTCAAACGTTGCCTTGGAAATCTCGGCGGTTAAGATTTCGTAGTCCCTCTGTTCTTTTGCGCCGCGCTTCTGCCATTCATCTGTAAGCTCCTCGCGAATCGCGATACCGCGCATTCTTTTCTCAATCCAGTCATCGCTATAACCCTTAAGCTTATACAACATTCGCGTTCGTTTGGTTGCTAACTCCGGATTTTCTATTTCTTGCACCCGCTCATAGCCAACCCTCGCTAGCCAACGCTTAAATGGCTCTGCCTTTGGCGATGGTATAGATTGAATAATACGAAAAACGCCTTCGGTAGCAGCGCAATTCATCCTTTGGCGCCCACCCTCGGTTAGCACTTCAAGGGTATGGACAATTTGTCCATACCCTCTATTTAGCTCTTCATCCCTGCGCCTCATTTTGTTAATGTAATCTTTCGGATTGACTGAATCGGTTAACGCTAAAATAACATCTTCAACCACAAACCACCATTCATTTTGAAAAAACGTTTTTCTAATCTTTCTGCCTCTGAACAACGCGATTTTTGTTGAGATAAATTTAGAATTCATAAAAAGAATTTATCAGTTTTAATTATAGTAGAACGAAAATAGAAAATCAAACATAAGTTATCCACAGGATAAAAGTAGTTCGCAACAAAAAACCGCCCTTCAATAAATTCGGGACGGCTTTTGTATTTTAATTTTCTACCAACTGCTTACTATAAGCTACTAACTAATCCTATCCCCTAAATCCGGTACCGGCCGGAATGAGGCGGCCCAAGATAACATTTTCTTTTAAGCCCTTGAGGTGGTCTTCGCGGCCTTCCAGGGCGGACTTAATCAAGATACGAGATGTTTCCTGGAAAGAAGCTGCCGACAAGAAGCTGTCCGAGGTTAAGGCAACCCGCGAGATGCCCAAAATAATGCGGCGGCCCTTGGCGGGCTTCTTTTTATTTTTAATCAGGTCCTTTTGAATATCATCAAATTCCGCCAAAGAAAGAATCTGACCGATTACCCAAGGCCCGTCGCCCGGCTCCACTATCCGCAAACGGGAAAACATCTGCTTAACCACGATTTCAATATGTTTGTCATGAATGTTAATACCCTCGGCGGTGTAAATTCTTTGAATCTCGCGCAAAATGTATCTTTGGGTGGCTAAAAGCCCGGTAGTTTTAAACAATTTTTTTAAATCCAAGCTGCCTTGGCACAATGCCTGGCCCGGCTCAACCATATCGCCTTTTTTCACGTAAACCTCGGTTTCCAAAGGAATGCGGTACTCCACCACATCGCCGTCCTTGTTCTTTTTCTTGGCTGTTTCTTTTGCCTTTGCCGCGCTTTTCTTGCCAATAACCTGAATGTTTATAATGCCTTTTTCCAAATCAACTTCCGTTATTTTGCCTTTATTCAAACATACGGTACCCTCGCCCTTGGGAACTCTAGATTCAAAAATTTCTTCAATACGAGGCAGGCCTCGGGTGATATCGCCCGCTCCCGACACGCCACCGGTATGGAATGTTCTCATTGTTAATTGAGTGCCCGGTTCGCCGATGGATTGAGCGGCCACAATGCCAACCGCCTCACCCAAACGAACCAGTGTGTTACGGCCCATATCCCAGCCATAACACTTCTGACAAACTCTGCGAGCGCTTTTACAAGTTAACGGCGATCTAACTTTCAACTTTTCAATTTTTAGCTCGTCAATCTCATTGGCCGCTTGCCAGCTGATAATCTCTCCTTTCTTAACAATAAACTGCTTGGTTTCCGGGTTTTTCACGTCCTCCAGAACAACCCTGCCGACAAGTTTAAAACGAAAATCCTGGCCAATATCGCTCGCTTCTTTTCTCAAAACCTCTAAACCATCTTGGTCGTGGCAATCTTTATCAGAAATAATCATTTCGTGCACAACGTCAACCAGCCGACGGGTAAGATAGCCCGAAGCCGATGTTCTTAGGGCGGTATCAGAGGTGCCTTTTCTAGCGCCGTGCGTAGAGATAAAATACTCTAAGATGCCAAACCCCTCTTTAAATGAACTTTTAACCGGCAACTCAATAATACGGCCGGAAGGCGAAGTTACCAGGCCCTTCATACCGGCCATCTGCACGGGCTGTGCCCAAGAACCGCGAGCGCCCGAATTAATCATAGAAAACACCGGACCATCTTTGGGCAAGGTATCGGGAATCATTTTCTCAATTTGCGCCTTTACTCTTTGCCAAATCTCAATTAATTTGTTGCTGCGCTCTTGACGCGATAAAAAACCCTTTTTATAATGCTGCTCAATTTTTTCTACCTCGGCTTCCGCTTCTTTCATCAGGGCTGGCTTGGCTTTGGGCACAATCAAATCATCCATACCCCAGCTAATGCCCGACTGCGTAGCGTATTCAAAACCAGTATCTTTAATTTTATCCAGAGTTTGCTGGGTTTCTTCCGATGAATGGCTCTCCACGATACGGCTCAAAATCTTAGAAATCTTCTTAGAGGTAACTTGCTCATTGAAAAAAGGAAACTCGGCTGGCAGCGTCTGGTTGAAAATCAAACGGCCGCAAGTTGTTTCTATTAGTTCTGTTTTTTCATCTTGGCTGCTTTTCGCTTTTGTTTTACTGCTCTTTCCTTGGAGCGTCTTGGGCACCATCAAAACCTTAACCTTGGAACGCAGCCCCAAAACACCCATTTGTTCGGTCATAATGGTTTCTTCGGGAGAGCTGAAAATCATACCCTCGCCCAAGCCGCCTTCATCTATGCCGGTTAAATAATAACAACCCAAAATCATATCCTTGGCCGGGGTAACAATGGGCAAGCCGTCAGCTGGCTTTAAAATATTCTTCGCTGACAGCATCAAATCCGCCGCCTCCTTTTGGGCCGCCTCGGATAAAGGCACGTGCACGGCCATTTGGTCGCCGTCAAAATCAGCGTTAAAGGCGGCGCAAACCATCGGATGCAGCTTAATGGCCTCTCCCTCAATTAATTTTGGCTCAAAGGCCTGAATGCCTAAACGGTGCAGAGTAGGCGCTCGGTTTAGCAGCACCAGCTTGCCTTTCACCACCTCTTCCAAAGAAGCCCACACCTCGTCAACGCCTTCCTCAATCAAACGAGCAGCGCCCCTGATGTTATAGGCCAATTCTTTTTCTAAAAGCTTTTTAATCACAAAAGGACGGAAAAGCTCCAGGGCCATGATCTTAGGGATACCGCATTGAAACAGCTGGAATTCGGGGCCCGGAGCAATCACCGACCTGCCGGAGTAATCAACGCGCTTACCCAATAAATTTTTTCTGAATCTGCCCTGCTTTCCGCTCAAAATGTCAGCCAATGATTTTAAAACTCTTTTGCCGCCTGTGGTGGCCGTGACCATTTGGCTCTTTCTCATCTTATTATCCAGCAAAGCGTCAACGGCTTCCTGCAACATCCGTTTTTCGTTCCTGACAATCACATCCGGAGCGGCAATTTCTAAAAGATACTTCAAACGGTTATTACGATTGATTACCCTTCTATAAAGGTCGTTTAAATCCGAGGAAGCGTATCTGCCGCCGTCTAACTGCACCATCGGCCGCAAGTCAGGAGGCAAAACCGGCAAAACAGTTACAACCATCCATTCCGGCCGCAAGCCGGCTTTTTGCATGCCTTCAGCCAAACGCAAGCTCGCTAATGTTTTCTTGCGCACAGCCCCGATCTCATTATCGGATCTTTCCCGCAAAGCGGCGATCTCCTTTTTCAAATCAATTTTTTCAAAAAGGGCTCTAATGGTTTCAGCCCCGGTGCCCGCCTCAAAGATCTCGCCATAACGAGAAATATACTCCCGATATTGGGCCTCTGAAAGAACGGCCAGCAGATCTAAGGATAAAATCTCTTGCTTACGGGCTAAATAAGTGTCTTTGAGATTATCTTGTTCGGGGTTGGATATTTTATTTTTATCCTTTGCTTGTTTCTTAATGTTTTGGCTTTTGTTTTTAAATTCTTCATCAAGCTCTTTGAGCAAACGGGCCTTGGCTTGTTCGTCAACCTTAGTGATAATATAAGCGGCAAAATAAATTACCTTTTCCAGTTTTTGCGAAGGCAAACCCAAAACCATGCCAATCCTAGAGGGAACGCCTCGCAAAAACCAAATATGGGAAACCGGCACGGCCAGTTTGATATGGCCCATGCGCTCCCGCCGCACCGCGCTTTTAGTGACTTCCACGCCGCATCTATCGCAAATAATACCCTTGAAACGAATACCTTTATATTTACTGCAATAACATTCAAAATCCTTGGCCGGGCCGAAAATCTTTTCACAAAAAAGCCCCTCCTTTTCAGGACGCTGGGTGCGGTAGTTTATAGTTTCGGGCTTTTTTACCTCGCCGTGCGACCAACCCAAAATCTCCTCGGGCGAAGCAACTTTTATTCTAATAGCTTGTAAATCAGCAGCGCGCATAAATTAGTTAATAATAATTAATAATTTTATTCTACTTCCTCTTCAGTAGCAACGGGTAAACGGTTTTCCAAAACCTCTGCTTCCTCGTCTCTGATAAGGCCCTTGACTTCAATATTGAGGCCTAACGACTTCAATTCCGCCACCAACAAATTAAAAGATGCGGGAATGTTTGGCTTTTTTACTGGCAAACCCTTTAAAATTGATTCATAAGCGGCGGCTCTCCCCGCCACGTCATCTGATTTGATGGTCAAGATCTCCTGCAAGGTATGCGCCGCCCCGTAGGCCTCTAAGGTCCAGACCTCCATTTCACCGAATCGCTGCCCGCCAAATTGCGCTTTGCCGCCTAAGGGCTGCTGGGTGATTAAAGAGTAGGGGCCGATAGAGCGCATATGAATCTTGTCTTCCACCATATGTATAAGCTTCATCACATACATGTATCCAACCGTTGCCTTCTTGGGGAAAGGCAAGCCCGATCTTCCGTCATATAATGTAACTTGGCCGGATTCAGGCAAGCCGGCCTTTTTTAATTCTTCTTTAATATCCTCCTCTTTGGCGCCAAGCAACGAAGGCGTCTCGGCTAAATAGCCCAAACTATACGCGGCCCAGCCCAAATGCGTTTCCAAAATCTGGCCGATATTCATACGAGACACAACGCCCAAAGGATTCAAAACAATATCCACCGGGGTGCCATCTTCCATAAACGGCATTTCTTCTTCGGGCAAAACCATTGAAACAATGCCCTTGTTACCATGGCGCCCGGCCAACTTATCGCCCACCCTAATGTGACGCAATTGGGCCACTTCTACCCTGATTCTTTTCAAAACCCCCGGCTCCAGACGGTCGCCTTGCTCTCTGGAGAACACCTTAACATTAATAACTCGGCCATATTTGCCATGCTCCATTCGTAAAGAAGTATCCTTAACATCTTTGGCTTTTTCGCCAAAAATAGCTTTCAAAAGCCGCTCTTCCGCGGTAAGAGCTTTCTCGCCCTTAGGTGATATTTTGCCCACCAAAATATCATTAGGCCCCACTTCAGCGCCGACTCTAATAACGCCTTCTTCGTCTAAATCCTTAAGTTTTTCTTCAGACACGTTGGGAATGTCGCAGGTGGTCATTTCGGGCCCTAACTTTGTTTCTCTCACATCGCAAGTAAAATCCTCAATATGCACCGATGAAAAAGCGTCTTCTCTTGCTAAACGTTGAGAAACAACAATAGCGTCTTCATAATTACCCCCTCTGAAAGGCAGGAATGCCACAAAGACATTGCGGCCCAAAGCTAACCGGCCGTTATCAATAGCGGTGCCATCAGTTAGAATGTCTCCTTTCTTAACCTTGTCGCCCTTATTTACCACCGGCCTTTGATGGGTGGCGGTGTATTGGTTGCGTCGTTTGAAATTGCGCAGTTTTAAAAGTATAATTTTGTTATCTTTTGTTTTTAATTTAATTTCAGAGGCGTCCACTTCTTTAATCTCACCGTCCTCTGGCGCCAAGATTACCTCGCCCGAATCATAAGCAACCCTTTCTTCCAAGCCCGTGCCCACCAAAGGCGCTTGAGGTATAAGAAGCGGCACTGCCTGACGTTGCATATTAGAGCCCATCAAGGCCCTGTTAGCGTCGTCATTCTGCAAGAAAGGAATCAGGGATGTTGCCATACTCAACGGCTGATTAGGCGAAACATCCACAAAATCAACATTCTTTTTAAGAACCACCACCGGGTCGCCTCTTCTTCTTGCCTCCACTTCCGCTTCAACGAAGTTCCCTTTGCCATCAACCTCAACACCGCTGTTAGTGATAAAATGGTTTTCTTCTTGAGGGGCTGTTAAATAACGAGTTTGATTGGTCACCTTCCCTTGTTTAACTTCAAAATATGGGGTCTGCAAGAACCCATAAGGATTAACCGAAGCGTAACTGGCCAGGTGGTTAATCAACCCGACATTTTGGCCTTCAGGCGTTTGAATCGGACAAATTCTTCCATAATGTGATGGCTGCACGTCCCTTACCTCAAAGCCAGCTCGCTCACGGGTTAAACCGCCCGGACCGGTCGCGGTTAAACGCCGCTTGTGCTCCAGCTCGGCCAAGGGATTTTCAGCGTCCATAAACTGCGAAAATTGAGATGAAGCGAAAAACTCCTGAATGACGGCCATCACCGGCCGCGAGTTCACTAATTGCGAGGGGGTAAGCGTGGCGGCATCCAAGGTAGACATTCTGTCTTTGATAATTCTTTCCATACGCATCAAGCCCACCCTAACCCGGGCCACGCATAGCTCTGAAAGATTCTTAATGCGCCTATTGCCCAAATGGTCAATTTGATCGGGGTTGGCTTCGGGATCGTTATTAAGCCGAATAATTTCTTTGATAGTTTCCAAAATGTCGCCCTGATTTAACACCCGCTCTTCTTTGCTGATGTCTATTTTGTTCTCTGGATTAAGCTGAGGCAGCCGTTCCCAAATCTTCCAACGGCCAACCTTGCTCAAGTCATAGCGCTGAAAATTACAAAACATATTCCAAACCAATTCCCGGGCAGCATCGGGGCTCACCAAATCGCCGGGCCGCAGCTTGCGGTAAACTTCCACAAAGGCCTCCGCGGCATTGCTGGCCGAATCGCGGGATAAGGTCTTCTCTAAATATTTAACTTCGCCCTTGTCAACATCTTTAAATTGACTTTTAATATCCTTGGTATTTTCTAAGCCAAAAACCCGCAACAAAGTTGTCGCGGCCACCTTTCTTTGGCGGTTAACCTTAACGCCCAAAAACCCCGAGGTATCAGTGGAAAACTCCAGCCAAGCGCCTCTGGCGGGAATCATCTTAGCGCCAAAATAGCGTTTACCCTTAAAATTTTTCAATGTAAAAAAAACTCCTGAAGAACGAATCAACTGCGGGATAACCACCCTTTCCACGCCGTTGATAATAAAAATCCCGTTGTCCATCATTAACGGAAAATCAGCCAAAAATACCTCTTGCTCTTTGATCTCTTTTGTTTTGAGATTCTTTAACGCGAACTTAAGGCGCAAAGGAGCGCTGTATGAGTCCTCCTCTTCTTTTGCCTGATAACCATCTTGATATTTGGGTTTGCCTAAATAATAGTCAACAAAGTCCAATTCAAACTGCTTGCCGGTATAATCCCGCACCGGAAACATTTCCTGAAAGAGTTCTCTCATATCCCTCTCCCAAAGCTGTCCCCAACCGTCTTTTTGCAGCTGCAGTAAATAAGGCAAAGGAAACGAAAGTTGCGACTTAGAGAAATTTTTCACCTTCATGGTTTTGGTTGTTAGAGAAATCAAGAAACCAAAGCACAAAAAAGAGGACTTTGTTGCTTAATACAATAAACCCTGTCGGGTATGTTTCCTGCGCTCGCTCGAAAAAACAAAAATTTCATTTTTGCTTTTCTCTCGCTTGCTTGAAAATAAAAATCCCCCTCCCTAAGAAGGGCCCAAAATAGAGTAACGCTTAACGAGATTTTAGTTTCAAAAAAGTAAACAAAACACGCGAATAAATAGTTTGCTAAAAACACTATTGATTATAGTCATTCAAGAAAAAAAGTCAAGAGATAGTCTTATCCAATACAAAATGCGTGTGAAATGAAACCTGTTTCTAACGCAAAATGAGCCTGAAAGGCCCATTTGTGCGTTAGTGTGTGAATCGTTATCATTGGGGTATATGACTATCTCAATGAACGATTCACACATAATTAGTATCGCACAAATTGAGCAATTCTTAAAGCTTGACTCGGCCATCAAATTTCAATCTGTTTCCAAAAAAGAAAAATATGAAT
>Ga0268278_1002079_pt1 | contig 10827 bp, 11 predicted proteins | sample saktaG_3_FD_190135 | JGI IMG/M metagenome (GOLD analysis project Ga0268278, IMG submission 190135) | Saline water microbial communities from Sakinaw Lake, British Columbia, Canada - sak_2010_1_5_55m | ecosystem: Environmental > Aquatic > Non-marine Saline and Alkaline > Saline ... | reverse complement strand
ACCAATACCTATTTGAAAGCCTATAAATCGATCCAGGCTGGTCAATTTGGCGGCCGTAATCTGCATTTCGGGATTCGGGAACATGCAATGGGAGCGATTCTCAATGGTATGACGCTGTATGGCGGGACTATTCCTTTTGGTGCTACCTTCATGCAATTTGCCGATTATATGCGACCAGCGGTTCGTCTGGCAGCCTTAATGGGGATTCAGGCGATCTATGTGTTTACCCATGACAGTATTTTCCTTGGGGAAGACGGACCAACCCATCAGCCGGTGGAGCATCTGGCATCCCTGCGAGTGATTCCAAATGTGACAGTCATTCGTCCGGCCGATGCAGCCGAAGTCGCCGGCGCCTGGATTACCGCTTTGAAAAATCAGACTGGCCCTACGGCGTTGATCCTGACCCGACAGGGAGTTCCAACCCTCAAACGATCCGGTGCCTTTCACATTGAGACTATCGAAAAAGGTGCTTATATCGTTGAGGAGGACTCGCCAACTCCAGATTTAATTTTGTGTGCTAGCGGTTCCGAAGTGGGATTGGCAGTTGAAACAAAACAACTCTTATCTCCTGAAGGAAAATCCATTCGGGCTGTTTCGATGCCATCAAGGGAACTGTTTCTGAAACAATCAGCGGATTACCAAAAACAGGTTTTTCCTGATGGAATTCCGGTAGTTGTAATCGAAGCCGCCAGTATGATGGGCTGGGGTGACATATTCCGTGGACCATTGTTAAAAATCGGGATTGAAACATTTGGAAAATCAGCGCCGGTAAAAATCCTGAAGGAAAAGTTCGGATTTACGCCGGAGATTGTCTCTGATAAAATCAAAAAATGGTTATTCGATTAATTCAATGACTTAGATGAAAAAGAAAAAGCCCCTATAGTTACAGGGGCTTTTTATATAGTAAGAAAAATCAAAGATATTTTATGGCATATCTATCCGGTGTGCACGTTTAGCTGCTTTGGCCCGGCGCATCCTCTTCTCCGCACTTGGTTTAACGAAGTAGGCGTTCTTTTTTACGTCTTTCAAAATACCGGCTTTTTCGAACTTTTTCTTGAAGCGTCGAATGGCTTTTTCCAGGTTTTCACCGTTATGTACTGTTACTTGTACCATATTATTGAATTCACCTCCTTCCTTTTTAACCCAAATAGGATCGTAATTTTTTGCTACGGGATTTATGACTTAAGCGTCGAATGGCATTTTCTTTGATCTGCCGAATTCGTTCACGGGTGAGGTCAAATTCTTCACCGATCTCATTCAATGTCAATGCGTATTCGCGGTCGATACCAAAATACATTTTAATGACGTCTCGTTCACGTTCTTTGAGAGTATTCAGAGCGTCCCGGATTTCCTGACGAAGGGATTCGTGCATCAGTTCGCTATAGGGAGTCGGTTGAGCGTCATCTTTAATCACATCGATCAATGAATTTTTTTCACCATCGCGAAAAGGAGCGTTTAGTGATTGATGTTTCCGGGAAATCCGAATCGCATCGGAGACTTCGTCTGACTTTAAATCAAGTCCCTGAGCGATTTCATCCTGACTGGGCGCACGCTCGTACTGCTGTTCCAAGCTCTCAGCCTCGCGGGTAATTTTTGTGATTGTGCCCACGCGGTTCAGCGGTAAACGTACAATTCTGGAGTGTTCGGCTAATGCTTGCAAAATCGATTGACGAATCCACCAGACAGCATAGGAAATAAATTTAAATCCGCGGGTTTCATCAAAACGTTCAGCCGCTTTGATAAGGCCCAGGTTGCCTTCATTAATTAAATCGGTCAACGGGAGACCCTGTCCCTGGTAATCCTTGGCTACACTGACGACAAAACGCAGGTTGGCTTCGGTTAATTTTTTTAAGGCCTCACGGTCGCCCTGTTTCAGACGCTGCGCGAGTTCAATTTCCATTTCCGGGGAGAGTGGTTCAAAACTGCCGATCTCTTCCAGATATTTACTCAAAGCCCGGTTACTATCGGACGTTGATTTTGATGTTTTCGCCGACATATGCCTCCATTTCAGCAAATCGGTTAAAATAAAGCCGCCTAATATACAATATATTTAAAGAATAGTCAACGCATTCAAAAAGCAATCTTAATTCGTTTAACTAATTCACTTAGAATAAGTTAACACATAAAAAGTTACAGATTTATTAAAAAATTGATGTTATACCGGACAAGACTTGATTATCTGTAAGAAAGTTCTTACAATCCGGGCGTTAATTATTACCGGAGTGTTTTCCATGATTCAATTGAATAATATAGGCGTTCAGTTTGGTGACAAGGTACTTTTTAGGAATGTATCCGCTAATCTTACACCCGGTAAACGCTATGGAATTGTCGGTGCAAACGGATCAGGAAAAACTACCCTATTGAAACTAATCGGTGGTGAACAGGAAGCATCGGAAGGTGAAGTCCGAATCCCTTCAACGATGCGGCTGGGTGTACTGAAACAGGACCAATTTGAGTATGAGGATATTCCAATTATTGATGTTGTTCTCATGGGGAACGAAGCGCTCTGGGCATTACTGAATGAGAAAAGAGAACTTGAATCAAAAATCACATTATCAGAAAATGAGGGTGGCCGACTGGCCGAGCTGGAGCACAGACTTTCCGATGTGGATGGCTATAATGCCGATGGCCGGGCTGCTATTCTGTTAAAGGGGCTTGGCCTGCGTCAATACCAGTTGCAGCAACCCATGTCAACATTATCCGGAGGCTATAAACTGCGGGTCCTGATCGGGCAATGTCTGTTTGGCGAACCCGATATCCTGCTTTTGGACGAACCGAATAACCACCTGGATATCTACTCGATTGCCTGGCTGGGTGAGTACCTGAAGGAATTTTCCGGAATCGTCATAGTTGTTTCCCATGATCAGTATTTCCTGAATCAAATTTCCACTCATATTATCGATATAGATTATGAGATGATAAAAATATATACAGGAAATTATAATGCTTTCTTGATAGCCAAACAAATGGACTTCGAGCAAAAACAGGTCGAGATTGAACGTCTTGAGAAAAAGCGCCAGGAACTTCAGGAATTTTACGAACGGTTTCGGGCCAAAGCCACCAAAGCCCGCCAAGCCGTCAGTCGGAAAAAACAGATTGACCGGATGGAAGATATCGTTATAACTCGTTCTACCAGAATCCATCCATCATTTAAATTTGTGCAAAAGCGACCTTCGGGTCAGCAAGTCCTGGAAATTTCCGGTCTGAAAAAATCCTTTGATGATTTGCTTGTACTCAATAATCTTGATTTGAATGTTAACCGCGGCGATCGGATTGCGGTCATCGGGCCGAATGGAGTGGGTAAATCGACATTAATAAAAATTCTCGCGGGTGTATTAAAAGCTGACGAGGGAAGGATTCAATGGGGATTCGAGAGCGATGTGGGTTATTTTGCACAAAACCATCGTGATCTGATTGAATTAAATACAACGGTTTTCGATTGGTTATATGCGTATACTTCCGGTGAAATAGTTACGTCGGTTCGATCAATTCTTGGGCAGATTTTGTTCAGTGCCGACGATATCTATAAAACGACTGATATTTTAAGCGGCGGCGAGGCAGCCAGACTGATTTTTGCAAAATTAATGGTTGAGCAACACAACATTCTTTTATTGGATGAACCATCGAATCACCTGGATCTCGAGGCCATTGAATCCCTGGAGGATGCGCTATTGGCCTTTCCCGGAACGGTTATATTTGTCAGCCATAATCGTTATTTTTTAAACCATTTGTCAACGAGTATTCTGGAACTACGGTTTGATGGCTATTCATTCTATCCCGGTAATTACGATGATTTTCTTGCCAGAGAACAGCAGGACTACCTGGATAGGGACATTAAAACCCGGATTAAGCAAACCGATAAAAAAGCAATTACCAGCATCCAGAACTCATCAAAACAACTCGGTCAGGAGCGACGGCAACTTTCAAAAGAATTATCCAGAGCTGAACAGAAGGTTAAAAAAAGCGAACAGCAGATTTCCATAATGGAAGAGCGAATCCAGGAATTGGATGAGTTGTTCATAGGTAGTGAGATTTTTTCTCCCGAAAGACAGGAAGAGTTTCAAAAAATGTACACTGAACAACAGGAATTGAAAAAAACCCTGGAAGCAGCGATTCAGCAATGGGAATCTGAACATGCGGAATTTGACCAAATTAACGCTCGAATCAATGAAATCGATTCCCATTTATCAGTATAATTGCCAGAGTTGAATATTGCATGCAATGCAGATACTCATTATATTGCATTACAGACATGAAGTAAACTAACAAACCATCAAATCACGCGGGATATTTTATGCGTAAACCGGCTTTCCTGAAACAAAAAGTGATGCTGAAAGTTCTCTATGCGCTTATTCCGGTTGTACTAGCAGGGATTTATTATTTTGGCTGGCGAGTGGCAGCTAACGTGCTGGTCGCGACCATTTTTTGTTTTCTGACAGAATGGATCATGACATCAAAGCGAAACGGGAAAATCAGTTACGCCGTGTTTGTCACAGCGGCTCTGTACGGATTATCCTTGCCGCCAACCTTGCCGTTCTGGATGACAGCCACAGGGGCAATTGTGGGAATATTGTTTGCCAAGGAGGTCTTTGGCGGGTTTGGGAAAAATGTCTTTAATCCCGCAATTGTCGCCAGGGCTTTTATATATGTCTGTTTTCCGATCGAATCCACTTCCCGGTTTGTGCCGGTGTTTCGGGGATTTCCCGGTGGATTCAGCCAGTGGAGTTTTGCAGCGCTTAAACGTACACCGGACATGCTGACGAAGGCCAATCTGAAAATTACAGATGCTATTTCAGCAGCCACACCCATGTGGTCCCGTCGCGATTTTGGATTTGTGACGGATATCCGGAATCTGTTTTTTGGCAATATTGGTGAGGTTTTCAATGTTGATGGCAGCCAACGGGTACTGACAGCCGGTTCAGCAGGCGAAGTATGTGCGTTGATCATTATATTGTCCGGTATCTATTTAATTTATACTAAAACTGCCCAGTGGCGTCTGATCGTTTCAACATTGATCGGGGCAATTGGTTTAAATCTTATCCTTCGAATTGGGTTTGGTATCGATGCAGTTCCACCGTTTTTATTTACCCTTTTTTCGGGCGCATTACTGTTTGCAGCGGTATTTATGGTGACCGATCCGGTCAGTGCTCCCAAAATGCCTCTCTCACAATGGATCTACGGAATTTTCATCGGAGCGATGGTTGTCTTTTTCCGCTATAAAGCCGTTTTTGCTGGTGGAGTTGCTTTTTCCATATTGCTAGGCAATACCATTGCACCGTCTCTGGATCTTTGGATTAAACGGTTCCAATCCAGGAAAAAGACGGTGATAAAATGAATAAGAACTCGGCGACATATACGTTCATTTTCATTGTTGCAATTTGTGTTGTGTTTGGTTCAGCGATTTCCCTTGTCCACTATTCGACGTTAAAAACTTTAGCAAAAAATGAGACACTTAACCGCAATCGCGTCGTTTGTAATGCATTTCTGTTAGACGTTAATGGTGATTCTCCTCAAGCTTATCAGCAGGCGATTGATCAAAATATTATTTTTAGAACATTATCTTCAGATACCAGAAATTTTGAGACATTTTTTAAAAGAGATACTAATAAATCTGATGTTGGTTTTGTCTTTTCTGGGATGGGATTCTGGGACCGGATTGAAGGAATTATCGTATTGACGTCGGATTTGTCACAAGTGATAAACATCCAGTTTCTGGATCAGAAAGAGACTCCGGGGCTGGGTGCCAGGATTGAGGAAAAATGGTTTACCGACCAGTTTAAGGATTTGGAAATTGATTGGACAGGACGGGTTGATCAGCGCCTGATTGTTGGTGCATCTTCAAGACCTAATCTCACAAACCGCGTCGATGCCATTACCGGCGCAACCCAGACGTCGCTTGCCCTGGAAAAATTATTGAATAGTGAACTGAATCTGTTCAGAGAAATGTATAACCGATATCAATCGGAAAAGGAATAATCCGATGGCAGATACAGCAAAGAAAATATTTATCAAAGGATTGTGGGAAGAGAATCCCATTTTTCGTCAGGTGCTGGGAGTCTGCTCAACCCTGGCAGTCACCAACCTGCTGGCGAACACCTTGTTTATGTGCTTTGGAGTAATGTTTACCACGGCGCTGTCGAGCCTGACGATTTCGGCATTGCGGAATTACATTCCCCGACGGATTCGGATGATTGTACAGGTCCTGATCATCGCCAGTTATGTGATGATGGTTGATATCATTATCAAGGCCCTGAATCCCGATATTCATCGCTTCATCGGTCCCTATGTTGGCCTGATTATTACGAATTGTATCATTATGGGACGGGCGGAGGCCTTTGCCAGTCAAAATCGCCCCTGGCCGTCATTTCTCGATGGAATTGCGTCGGGATTGGGCTATTCCCTGATCCTGGTGGCGATTGCCCTGATTCGTGAACCACTGGGTTTCGGGACAATCCTGGGATACGCATTGCCGGCCCGGGAAATCTGGTGGCATCAATGGACGATTATGGTAATGCCGCCCGGTGCGTTTTTCATGCTGGCTATTGCAACCTGGATCGGCAGGAATCTGTCTCCGGCAACCCCAAAACGGCAGGGATAGACTATGACAGCAATACAGGATATGAGTTTATTTACATCGATCATCGTCATTTTCATATCTGCGGCTTTCACCGATAATATTCTGCTGGCACGCTTTCTGGGCATGTGCTCATGCCTGGGTGTATCGAAAAAAGTGGATACCAGCATGGGCCTGGGAGCGGCAGTAATCTTTGTAACAGCCTCAACGGCGGCGTTAAATTTTCTGGTGTATCAGTATATTTTGATTCCCTTTCATCTGGAATTTTTGCGGCTGATTACATTCATTATCGTGATTGCTGCATTTGTGCAACTGATCGAAATGATTATCGAACGATTTTCCCCGGCGTTATATAATGCCCTGGGGATATTTTTACCATTGATTACGGTAAATTGTGCTATTCTGGGTATATCGTTGTTTATGCTGAATAAACCCTACGGTTTCTGGCAAACGTTCGCCTTTGGCCTGGGGGGCGGATTCGGCTGGTTTCTGGCCATTACATTAATTGGTGGTATCCGGGAAAAAATCCGTGAAGAGGCGCTTCCCAATGGCCTGGCCGGCCCGGGAATTACATTGATCATCATTGGCATAATGTCGCTGGCGTTTGTTGGTTTTTCGGGAATGATCAAGATATAAATTAGTTGGAGTGTGGATTGATTAGCTCTGTAATAATCGCAACCGGATTCCTGACGATTACAGGTCTGGTGCTGGCACTTCTGCTGGTTCTTGCTGAAAAACGCATTCTCAATTACGGTGAGTGTAAGATTTCCATAAATAATGGCGAAAAGGAACTAAACGTTGCCGGCGGTTCGTCATTATTAGCATCACTGGCGGAGAATGATATTTTTATCCCATCCGCCTGTGGCGGTCGCGGCAGTTGCGCCTATTGCAAACTGAAAGTACTGGAAGGCGGCGGTGCGATCGGACCGGTGGAAGAACCATATCTCAGTGATGAAGAACGCAAGACCAATGTCCGTCTGTCCTGCCAGGTGAAAGTCAGAAATGACCTGAAAATTGAAATCCCCAAAGAACTGTTTTCCGTAAAGCGGTTCACAGGAATCGTCGAACATAAAAAACCGCTGACGTATGACATTACCGAATTACGAATTAAACTGACAGATCCGGCGACGATCGATTTTACCGCCGGACAATATATTCAATTGGAGTCAAAAGAGTATAAAGGCCGGGAATCGGTTATGCGGGCTTATTCGGTAGCGTCAATCCCTTCGGATAATCAGGCGATTGAGTTAAACATTCGGCTGGTACCAGACGGTATCTGCACAACCTGGGTGTTTGATCACCTAAAAGAAGGCCAGCCGGTGAATTTTTCCGGTCCTTATGGAGAATTCCGCTTAAGCGGGACGGAGGCGCCAATTATCTTCATCGCTGGTGGTAGCGGGATGGCGCCGATCTGGAGCATTATCCGGGATATGAAAGAGAAAAATATTAACCGTAAAGCCAGTTACTTTTTCGGCGCCCATTCACAGAAGGACCTTTTTTATTTTGATGAGTTGAAAGCCCTGGAAAAGGAATTACCCTGGTTAACATATATTCCGGCGCTTTCCGGAGAACCTGAAAATTCCGACTGGAAAGGTGAACGAGGCCGGATTACGGAAATCGTTCCAAAATTATTCCCCGATTGCAGTCAGCATGAGGCCTATCTGTGTGGTTCGCCCGGTATGATTGACGCGAGTATCGAGATTCTGACAAAGGCCGGGATGCCGAAAGAGAAAATCTATTTTGATAAGTTTGCATAAAAGGATAAGGAATGAAGGAAACTCCCGAGGATAAAAATTTGGTTACTAATCTGGCTGCCTCAAAATTTTCCGGTGATGGATTTTTAGGCAATGATCAACGGCCAGTCGATGAGATCATCGCCAGCGACCTGCGACAATTGGCAGAGATTGGCCGGACCGTTGATGAAGCTGTACAACTACTTAGCAATGCCTATGAACGGACCCGGGCGGGTTTGGGAGATGAGGTTGTATTGTATCCCGGAATTACCGGTAAATTCTTTGAATCCATGGGGCGGATTCCCTCGCCCTTTCGGGGTGATGGGGTTTTTGAGAAAGGTGAAGCTGTGGTTACTGATACTGACCAAGCCAACAGCAAATCTATTATCATTACAAAACTGGGTCTAAACCTGATTGAAAAACACCAGTTCTTTCAAGGAATTAGCAGTCGTTACCGCATCGAACCGCTGGCAGTATTCCAATTGTTATCAGATCATGACTAATTCTTCACTAAATAATCATCATAGAAATGCCCATATATGGCGATTGGTCGGCATTGTTCTTTTTTGTCTTGTTTTACATATCCAGGTAGTAGCAAAAATTCAGATTGAACAGTCCGGATTAATGGGCGGGATAACGGTTGCCAGGTTATGGGGCGATCATGTCACCAAGGAATCCTGGAATCCCGGCGGCTGGCTGGGCGCATATTTGTTGACACCGGTAGCCGATAATTTGTATTTCCGGCCGGAAATTAATTTCAATATGCGGGGCTATCATTATATATATGAAAACGAGAATGACCGGCCGGGCGATAAAAGAGAAGCGATTTTAAGATTGAATTACCTGGATTTTCCATTATTGTTCCAGTTTGCATTGTCAATTAATGAATCCTTGGTTCCGGATATAGTCTTTGGCCCCTATATCGCCTGGAATATCTCTGCAACGTCCAGCAATAAATTGGGTGATACGGAAATTATTGAAGATGTTGACAATGTCCGAAAATATGACTTCGGTGTCATTGCCGGTAGCCGTCTGCATTATGCCGGACACTTTTATATTAATCTGCGTGGAGGTGCGGGATTATTGCCAATCGTGGACAAATCCAATCCGCCCCGGAAATACAACCTGTGGATATTAGCAGGTTTGGAATATCGGTTTTAATTCATGTTGGATATGATATTGACAAAATATCACCGGATTGATATATTAAAATCAGATGAAACATTTTAAGGTCGACAGTGCAAAAGACTAAGGAGAGAGGATAATGAAGTATAATAATTTTTTTATAATGGTTTTGGTCTTTTTTATCATTGGGTGTCAAGATGACCTGACGATCGACACGAACAAAGATACTTATTACGATGATATTGCTGACATATGTTATGTTAATGATCATTTTTTCACGACGAACTACGACTTGTCGGGAAATTCCGGGACTCAGATTGATCTGATCCGGTTCACATCCGACGGAAGCAATGTGGACGATTCTTTTGACCTTGGGATGAACGGACAGGGCTACCTGGCAATGACCAGCGACGGTTCCGATATTTATATGCAATCGCGGTCCAACGGAGCAATCATCAAGAGTTCTCTCATTGGTGAACGGGCGTATATGAAATGGGACACGGTCGATGTTGCCAAATGGTTTGCCAGCGGAATCTGCTATCTGCCGGAAAAAGACTCTCTGCTGTTATTATATCGAAATCTGGATAATCGGACGGAGTACTGGGCCAGAACCGTTTCAAAATCAGCACCTCATGCGTCTGGTTCGGATCGTTCTTTTAATGTAGATTTCATTGACACGACTTATCATGGCATCTGGGCAATTAGTTATAAGGATAGTGCCTATTACATGCTGGGCGTCGATACGCTGATTCAGGATAAACTGATCATTACAGATAATCAGTTTAGTATTGTCTCGGTCGAAGATATTTCCGATAGTACAGTCGTTGGCTTATGTTTTAAAGACAATGATCTCTACCTGAGTTATCGTCCACGAAGAATCGAAATGTGGGGCAGCTATTAAATAAAACAGGAGTTCATTACCTTGACTCCATACGAAAATTCCCCCGGCCATTCTGAACGAACGTGGCGAGTGAAAGAATCCCTCAAACGAAATACATGAATGGTCGAATATCCGGGAGGACGTATTGACCAAAATAGATTCCTTCGTCCCGATCAATCGAGACTTGGATAGGCGAGAGTGTAGGGACACAAAATTTTGTATCCCTACACCGATTTGCTTCATTTGACCCGTAGGGGTACGGTGCGCCGTGTCCCGATGAATAACGAAATGATGTTGCAGATTCATTTATTGGAACAATATCTCAAATTTGTTGTTATCCTGTCGTTTTTTGTCTAATATGCAGTTAGCAACAAAGGATGACAATCCATTGACAGCATCATCATTACTTCCGGATCTTTTTTTAAGACTTCCTTTTAAGACCCTGACTACTTCAAAAACTTTCAAAATCAAACGAAAATATCTCCGATTCAGTTATCATATTTTCCTGATTGCTT